>Ga0172363_10000033_pt1 | contig 75738 bp, 74 predicted proteins | sample LakKivs2_kivu2a2_FD_114541 | JGI IMG/M metagenome (GOLD analysis project Ga0172363, IMG submission 114541) | Sediment microbial communities from Lake Kivu, Rwanda - Sediment s2_kivu2a2 | ecosystem: Environmental > Aquatic > Freshwater > Lake > Sediment | place: Rwanda: Western Province, Lake... | reverse complement strand
TCGACGCCGAGTGAATGCAGCGCGCGCACCCGCTGGCTTACGGTATAAGGATCGGAGGGCATCTGCTCGTACGGCAGCGAGTCCGGCTCCGGGAACAGCGCCGCCTCCGCGCCCCAGCACCTGAGCTGGTCCTGCAGCCACCGCGCCCGCTCCGGCTTGGCCGCCACCACCAGCATCGGCAGCTTCAACTCTCGATGCAGCGCCGCCAGCGCGTACGGCTTGGCCGCGTCGATGACCACGACACTGTGCCCGCCGCCGCGCTCCAGCGCCTGCGCCAGCCTGCGGTACTCCGCCGTCCCCTCGACGAGCGGCAGTAGCTGTTTCAGGTTCAACTTTTCCATAAAATCAAAACGCCCAAAGGGCCGGTCACCGCTGACCCGCCCTGTCTAAATTGTAGCATAAAGCTACTGAATTATTTTCTTAGACGACAGAAGTTCAAATCCACTTAGGGATACCAAAGTTTTTTTCACGAATAGATCTGCGCCGGATTCATTATGGAAGATAGCACTATGCCAGTTTTTTCCACTGTTCTGAAGCATAGTTCAACGGAATTTCATACCTAGATTCCAGTATCTTGAGGGACTTGATGATTTCAGCATCTAATCCACGTCTTCGATTGCTAAACTCTTGTTTCAAGCTATCGACCGCTGATTTCTTACTCATTATTTTACGAATATGAAATAGATTTATTAGGCTATTTAATGCTCTGCAATATTTGTTGATAATAAACAGGCTGTTAAACAACTCTGCATCATCAGATAACAATGGATATAAATCACCAAGCATGACCTCGATTAGACCGGAATCTGGGCCAGCAATAGGTTCTCCCGAGGCATCCTCAAGGATTTTTGCCAAAGTTGCTAGTTCTATACTTATATAAGCTAGTGATTGATTGACTAAAGTTAGCTTTGATACTATGTTAGCCCTATGAGCAAATGCTAAATCGATTTCATGTAGAGTCATAGGCGTATTACCTTTATTAGTGCGTTTATAAAATGCTAAGTTGTCATCTATTGGTATAGCATGCGGAGCTTTCAAGCTTCGTGGAATGTAAACAACAAATATCACGTGCTTTTCATCATCATTAAGTTTCATAGGTGGATTCTGTGGAGTATAGTGCAGACTCGGTTCTATTTCGTTCACAATATCTCCAAACTGTCTTGCTAAATCACTTTTCTCAATGCCAACTATTCTGTCTTTTCCAACTTTGCCTGAATCTCTATCTGCAACACCAAAAACTATAAAGCCCCCTTTACTATTAGCAAAAGCGCCAGCGGTCTTTCTAATTTTAGTACGATAATTATCTCTGTTTTCTTTAGAAACAAGCACACCTTTAAATTCAAATGTATCAGTTTCGTAATACTCGGCAATTACAAGTTCTTCTATTACTGACAGAGTCCATTCTTCAATTGTTGTAGGTACTTTCAAGTTGTAGATCATCTCCTACTATGACGGTTATATGAATGTTTACCAGTAGTGACGTCGTTTCAGCTATTAAAACAATCGTAAACTAGGGCCTAGAGTATGTCAAGAATGGGTAATATTATTCAAACTTCTTTATCAAACACAATCTCTATACCAATGCACTAATGACGGAAATCGAACTCCCCCTGTCCCCCTCTTTCATTAAAGAGGGGGAAGCAACAAAACCAAGGGGGCGTTCGTTGACTCAACGCGGACACGTGTCTATAATGACATAATAATTAGAATCTGTTTAAGGCCATCGTCTAGTTGGAAGAAGGTAATCAATGGGTGAATACGTCTTTAAACTTGACAGACTGAGAACCCAGCCTTTTAAGGCCGAGATCATTGCATCGCTGAAAACATACGCTGATCTCCATCAGGTAGACACAATTAAAACTCGGGAATACGATGTTTGGAATGACCGTGTCGCCTGTACATGGACCATCTGCAAAATTTTTGGCTCTTGGGGTAAAGCCCTCCAATCGGCAGGAATGAGGAGCCAGAAGCCAGCCAAACTGCAACTCCACGAGATGGTCGAGGCATTCAAGGCGTGTTGGAAGGAAAACGATGCGCCACCGTCGAGAAAGCAACTCGAAGTATACTTAGAGGAACACAAGTATCCCTTCAGATGGTCCAGCTATCGCAGCGCATACGGGGGTCATAGGGAACTAGCTAAAATGATCGTCGCTGTCCAAGAAGGACGTATTCCAGAGTCTTCCTTGTTCAAGAGACGACCGCAAACACCAAAACGAGAACCTGTTCCTCTAAGTTTGAGGATGAAAGTGCTCAAGCGAGATCACTATAGATGCGTTAAGTGCGGTGCTGATGCAAAAACGGACAAGACCATTAAGCTAGAAGTGGATCACATTGTACCAGCCTCGAAAAAAGGGCAGACCGTGTTAGAGAACTTACAAACCCTTTGTAACAGATGCAATCGTGGGAAGTCCGATAGTGATGACTGACAGAACCCCAAACAAGTACGTCGAGCGTATGCGCGCCCAGCGTCGCGTCTGAGCCCACCCCCCCCTCTCCTCCCCTTGAAGCCGTTCATCGTTATGTTATAATAGTGCAACTTGGAGTTTCCAGATATGGCAAAACAGGGAAAGCAATATAAAAGAATCGTAGCCAAATTCGGCACCAACCTGCTCACCGCGGGAACGGACCACCTTGACCTTGAGATGATGTCCAAGCTGGTGAGCCAGATCGCGCGCCTGCATGAGGACGGCGTACAGGTCATCGTCGTCACATCGGGGGCCATCGCAGCAGGCAGAGAGAAGCTGGCGGTATCCAACGGCGGCATACAGATGAAGCAGGCCCTGGCGGCGGTGGGACAGAGCGCCCTGATGCACTCCTACGAGCAGCTCTTTGGCTGGCACAAGATAACGGTGGCGCAGGCGCTGCTGACCAGGTCCGACCTGTCCAACCGTCTCGGCTACCTCAACACGCGCAACACCCTGCTCTCGCTCCTCGATCTCGGCGTGGTGCCGATAATCAACGAGAACGATGTAGTAGCGATCGATGAGCTCAAAGGCGCCAGGTTCGGCGACAACGACAACCTGTCGGGCATGGTGTCCAACCTCGTCGATGCCGACCTGCTCGTGATAATGAGCGATGTCAAAGGACTTTACACAGCCGATCCCGCACTCGATGCCAAGGCCAAGCTGATAAAGACCGTGAAAGAGATAGACGGCGATATAGAGAAGATGGCCGGAGGGACCCGCGGGCGCGGCACGGGCGGGATGATAACCAAGATCCAGGCGGCCAGGTTGGCCACGGCCTCCGGCACGGCGGTCGTCATCGCCAACGGCAGCGAGCCCAACCTGCTGCCCAGATTGATCGACGGAGAGTCTATCGGCACCATGTTCCTGCCCTCGACCGACAAGCTGGAGAGCCGCAAGCGCTGGATACTCTCCGGGCTGGCGACCAAGGGCAAGATCACCGTCGACAAGGGCGCGGCGGCTGCTTTGAGCAAGGGCAACAAGAGCCTGCTGCCCGCCGGCGTAAAAGGGGTGGAGGGCAGCTTCAAGCGCGGGGATGCGGTGGACATTACAGCGGAATCCGGCGAGCGGATAGCCTGCGGCATCAGCAATTACTCCGCCGCCGATATCGAGAAGATAAAGGGCGCGCGCTCGGACAGGATCGAGAAGCTGCTCGGGCACGGCTACGGCGACGAGGTCGTGCACCGGGACAACATAGTCGTTTTATAAGAGGTGCAGGAGAGTTTTCTCCTGCCGGGGTATTAGGGGTGTCCCCTATTTTTTTCACTTCCCCCATGATTGGGGGATCGAGGGGGTTGACATCATGAAAGCTGAAGTTACAGACCTGCTAAAGAAAACCACCGCCGCCAAGAAGGCATCCAAGGTGCTGGCGCGCCTGTCCACGCAGACGAAAAATAAGGCGCTGCACAGCATAGCCGACGCCCTCATCGCGCGGCAGGACGAGATAATCAGGGCCAACAAGCTCGACTATGCCGACGCCAGGAAATCTGGCTTGGACAGCGCCATGCTCGACAGGCTCATGCTGAACCCCGACCGCATCAAGGGCATGGCTAACGACGTGCGCACCGTGGCCGCGCTGCCCGATCCCGTGGGGGAGGCCATCGAGGCGCGCGTGCTGCCCAACGGGCTGCGGCTGGAGCGCCGGCGCGTGCCGCTGGGCGTCATCTGCACCATCTACGAGAGCCGGCCCAACGTCACATCTGATATATCATCGCTTTGTCTCAAATCCGGCAACGCGGTCGTTCTGCGCGGAGGGAAAGAGTCGTTTCGCTCCAACAGCATACTGGCCAGGATCATCAAGGAGGCGGCGCAGGCGGGCGGGGTGCCCGGCGATGCCATACAGTTCGTCGAGTCCACAGACCACACGCTGGTCTACGAGCTGCTCAAGCTGAAGAATACCATCGACCTGGTGATACCCCGCGGCGGCGCGGGCCTGGTTAATATGGTTTACGAGAACGCGACGATACCGGTGCTGGCCAGCGGCGTCGGTGTGTGCCACATGTACGTCGACCCCACCGCCGACCTGAAGAAGGCGGCGGCCATAGCCTACAACGCCAAGGTGCAGCGCCCCACCGTATGCAACGCGCTGGACTGCGTGCTAGTGGACAGCTCGGTAGCGAAAAAGTTCCTGCCCATGATGGCCAAGGAGCTGGCCAAAGCCAAAGTCGAGATGCACTGCGACAAGCGCGCACACGAAATATTAGCCGATTTCAACTCCAAGAAGGCTGTCGCATCCGACTGGGGCAAGGAGTTCCTGGCGCTGGTGCTGGCCGTCAAGGTCGTCGACTCGCTCGACGAAGCTATAGAGCACATCGAGAAGTACGGCTCCGGCCACTCGGAGGCCATAATCACCGAGGACTACTCCGCGGCCATGCGCTTCACCACGGAGGTGGATGCGGCCTGCGTCTACGTCAACGCCAGCACGCGCTTCAGCGACGGGGGGCAGTTCGGGCTCGGGGCGGAGGTGGGCATCTCAACGCAGAAGCTGCACGCGCGGGGGCCCATGGGGCTGAGGGAATTGACGACTTACAAGTGGATCATACTTGGCAGCGGCCAGGTGCGGCCGTAGGATTATTAAAAGAGGTGCAGGAGAATCATCTCCTGCCGGGGTGTTAGGGGTGTCCCCCTAATTTCTAAAGTCCCCCAACGTGTGGGGGATTTAGGGGGTTCGGTTATTGTTTCCCCCTTTCAAGGGGGATGCTAGGGGATTATCAAATCAGCTATCGCCGCGACTTGGGCTTCTTCTGAACCAGGGCCCTTGTCTTCTCAATGATATTAGCAGAGGTCAGCCCCTGCTGCTCAAGCAGCTCCTCCGGCTTCCCCGAAGAACAATAGGCGTCCCTGATAGCTATGATGGCCATCGGCACGGGAGCGTACTCAGCCACGATCTGAGCCACCCTGCTGCCCAGCCCGCCCTGCCTCACATGCTCCTCCACCGTAACAATGGCTCCCGTGTCCCTGGCGGCCTTGATCACCGCCTTACTATCGAGCGGCTTGATGGTATGCATGTTCAGCACGCAAACGTTGATATCTTCCTTGGCCAGCTCATCAGCGGCCCTGAGCGCCCGCTCCACCATGAGGCCGGTAGCGATTATCGTAGCGTCCTTGCCATCCCGCATCACCATCGCCTTGTCCTTGACGAACTGGTAATCCTCATCATAGATAAGGGTCGATTTCAGCCGTGGCAGCCTGATGTAATATGGGCCGGGATTAGCCGCTGCCGACCATACCGCATAGGCAGTCTCTATGGCATCGGCCGGGCATATGACGGTAAAACCGGGCAGGGCGCACATGAGCGACAGGTCCTCGATGGCCTGATGCGAGGCGCCGTCCTCGCCAACGGTGACGCCTGCATGCGTTGCGACTATCTTCACATTGCGACGGGGCTGGGCGATGGACCATCGCACCTGATCGAAGCATCGGGATGAAGCAAATACAGCGAAGGTGCTGACAAAGGCAGTCTTGCCGGAAGCGGCCAGACCTGCGGCTATGCCCATCATGTTCTGCTCCGCTATGCCGCAATCGAAGAATCTTTGAGGAAACTCCTTTGCGAACATGAACGTCTGGGTCGACAGGGACAGGTCGGCGTCCAGCACTACTATATCTTTGTTCTCCCGGCCCAGTTCGACAAGGGTTTTCCCGTAGGTTTCACGCATAGAACTCTCGGCGCACATAACTACTCGAGCTCCTTCAGCGCTTTCTCCGCCTGCTCCTTGGTCGGAGCCTTCCCGTGGAACTCCGCCTTGTTCTCCATGAAGCTGACGCCCTTGCCCTTCACCGTATTCGCTATAATCATCACAGGTTTACCCTTAATCATCTTCGCCTCATCGAACGCCAGTTCCAGCTTATATATATCATGTCCATCGACCACGACAACATGCCAGCCGAAGGCGCGCCACTTCTCATCCAGAGGCTCGCTGTTCATAATATCCTTTGTCCAGCCGTCGAGCTGGATTCCATTTCGGTCGACAATGGCGATCAGGTTATCCAGCTTGAAATGGGCTGCGGCCATAGCCGCTTCCCAGACCTGCCCCTCATCGCACTCGCCGTCGCCGAGCAGGACGTACGTATAATACTTTCTCCCGTCCAGGCGTGCCGCAAGGGCGCACCCCACCCCAAACGACAGCCCCTGCCCCAGCGGCCCCGTGGACATCTCCACCCCGGGCGTTGTGACTACATCACAATGGCCCTGCATCCTGCTGTTCAGCTTACGGAAGGTCAGGAGCTCCCCAACAGGGAAATACCCGGACTCTGCCAGGGCAGCATACAGAGCCGGCGCCGCATGTCCTTTGCTCATTATGAAGCGGTCACGATCCGGCCAGAGAGGGTTCTTGGGGTCATGCTGCAGTACATGAAAGTAAAGCACCGTAATGATATCGGCTGCCGACAGTGATCCGCCGGGGTGCCCGCTATTCGCTTCCGCAATCATCTTGATGATGTGTCGGCGTATTAATTTAGCCTTGTCCTGCATCTCCTTTGTCATTAACACGGGAATCGATCCTTCAGACAATTAACTCTGCCCTCCCTATATCGAATCCAAAGCAAATATACATCGCAAATGTGGGAGCAACACGATAATTATATCCATCTTAGCCTTGACTTGTCCATATATCGCTCGTAAAATCGATAAACTGTAGGGGCACGGCGCGTCGTGCCCCTACTTATTGATTTTAATCCCCGTGTTCTCTACAATCTAACCATGACTATCGATTTTCATACACATATATTCCCCACTCAAATGAGAGACAATCGCGAGCGTTACGTAGGACGCGACCCTCTCTTTGCACGCCTCTATTCCAGCATGAAATCCAGAATAGCCGATTGTGAAAACCTTATCGCCAAGATGGATGAGGAAGGAATCGACCGTGCGGTGGTTCTGAACGCCAACTGGAGCAGCCTTGAGCTGATTAAGGAGACCAACGACTATATACTCGATTCAGTAGCGCGGTATCCTAACCGCCTAGTCGGTTTCTGCTCCCTGCCGCCAACAAACGACGATGAGAGGATCGCCGAGCTGGAGCGCTGCATACGTGCCGGCGTGAGAGGCATCGGCGAGATGCGGCCGGAATTGCAAGGGCTGAACACAGGCGATGAGCCGGTACTCGATCCAATAGTGAAAATCGCGCTGCAGCACAACCTCATGCTCTCTATACACGCCTCCGAGCCGGTAGGACACGACTACCCCGGTAAATATACATTCACACCAGACAAAATCTATAAGCTGATAATGCGTTATCCCGACCTCACTATTATACTAGCCCACTGGGGCGGCGGCATGCCCTTCTATGCACTGATGCCGGAGGTCAAGATAGCCATGAAAAATACCTATATCGACACATCGGCGTCGCCCTATCTCTATACCCCTGAGATATTCATACATGCCACCCAGATAATCGGAGCGGATAAGGTGCTCTTCGGCAGCGATTTCCCGCTGATGCCGCCGAGCAAGGTTATGAAGCAGGTCGACGCCGTCGCCATGGATGAGAAAACGAGGGAGCTTATTCTCCACGGCAATGCCGAGAGGCTACTATAGGTGGAGACGATCCGCTCATTCATCGCCCTCGAACTGCCCGACGATGTTCGAGAGACTGTCGCTCTGATAATTAAGCGCCTGCGCCCGGCGCAGCATCGCTACGTTAAGTGGGTATCCCCGGAGGGGACACATCTCACTGTCAAATTCCTGGGAAATATCTACCAGAGCCAGATACCGCAGATAACCGGCATCATGAGAACAGCCGCAGGGAAGGTTCCGCCCCTAGAGCTGAAGCTGGGAGGGCTGGGCATGTTCCCCAGCGAACAGCGCCCCCGCGTGATCTGGGTCGCGCTCGAAGGCAATGCCGAGCCTCTTGCCGTTATGCAGCGCGAGATCGAGCAGGCGCTTATGCCGATGGGCTTTACGCCGGAGAACCGCGCCTTCACTCCGCACCTCACACTCGGACGTGTGCGCGACAACGCATCGCCTGAGGAACGAAAAGTGATCGCCGCTGTAGTCAAAGAGAAAAAGATCGAATACGAATCGACTTTCACGCTCAAAGAGATCAGCCTTATGAAAAGCACTCTGACTCCGACCGGCGCCATCTACAATCGGCTCGATTCCGCGCCATTCCTCGCCTGAAGTAATTGCGGCCTAATCCAAAGCTATAACCGATCCCCCCTTGACAAAGTTCGATTTAAGTAATATTGTTCCATTTAGAAATATTCCATATTGAAACATCTATGCCAAGGAACTCCAAACTGCTGTCAGACAGCCAGATATCATCGGTGGTCGCAAATGCTATCTGCGTGACCATGTCCTTGAAAAACATTCTCGAGAACGAGCTAACCCTTCTGGAAGAGTATTTCGATGAGATGCACTCCACATCAAAACCAAGCCAGTTACCGGAAGATGCTATGTTCTATAGTATGACCAGAACACTTTACACAAAGAAAACTCTCACCATGGGGGAGCTTAGCAAGAGTATTTCAGCCCCTATGTCATCTACAACTCGTATGATGAACTGGCTGGTGAATAACGGCTATGCGCTAAGGAATTCAGACCCGGCAGACCGCAGAATTGTCATGGTTTCACTAACATCTGAAGGACGCAAACTACATGAGTATATCGAGAGCCATGTTATCCAGCGCATTAGAGAAACTGTTCAGTTGTTAACACAAGAGGAACAGGTGACTATTATCAAAGTATTCGATAAGCTGGCACGCGTATTCAATACTAATAAAGTCACGTAACTATGGGAGCTGCGTATGAGACGATTCTTTAGAAAGCCTGTGAAACCAAGCGGAATAAAAGATATTTTCAGAAAGCTGGGCACCGTAATCGAGAGAAGACACCTGATTTTCCTCATTCTCGGTCTTGTACTCATCGTGCCGTCAGTGATAGCAACCACCCAGGTTAAGATGAAGAGCGGTTTCGATACCTTCGTTTCAGCAAACTCTCAGGCATATAAGGACCTCCAGAAATTCAACCAGCACTTTAGCAGCGACGCCGTTGTCGTCCTGGTGACTGGAGACAGCCTATACCAGTTGCTGGAACCTGAGAACATCGCAGCTATGGACACAATCGAAAAAGCCATGTCCACTGATAACTCCAGCCTGTCCACTGTGGGTCCGGTCTATTTAATGAGTATGATACAGAAACAAAGATTCTTTTTCGGAAACGCTACCTCAATGGAACTGCCAACAGATCCCGATGAGCTTGCTGAGCTGATAGTCGATCCTGAGACCGGCACTGTCATACCTGAACTGATAAATGTATTCCCCACTGACCCTAACACTGACGACCATCACGCCCTCATCTCTATAATACTGAAGGGAACTCTGTCGCAAGACGAACAGGGCAATATGGTGCGCAAAGTAGAGGACCTGGCAGCCTCGGCAGGTTTCAACAACGATGTACGTGTAATAGTCAGCGGCAATACAGCCATATACGCCAGTATTAGAAGCCTGATACTTGATGACATGCGCAATATGCTGATCGTATCGGTCATATTGATGCTTCTGATTCTCGCTCTCATATTCAATGTCCGTGGTTTCTTCGCCTGGCGCTGGTTACCGCTCGGGGTGGTAGCTATGGCCATCGTCTACACATTCGGCATCATGGGCATACTCAGTATACCTTTGTCAATGGTCACCATGGCCGCCTTCCCCATTTTATTAGGGCTGGGCGTGGACTACGCCATACAGTTCCATAACCGTTACGACGAGGAATCCAAAAGGGACAAAACAGTTGCCGGAGCCATAATAGAATCTGTCACACACATAGGCCCAGCTATCGGTATTGCTATAGTGACTGGATGTCTTGGCTTTGCTGCCCTCTTTTTCTCTCCGATACCTATGATACAGGGCTTTGGCTACACATTGATTTTAGGGGTGATAATCTGCTATCTTCTGTCCATTTTCCTTTTATTGTCCATTCTCTACAGACGCGACCGTCTGGCTGACACCAAACCAGCGAATAATCGCATGCGCAGATGGACTATCAAGCCCAGAAATAAATTCACCTTAGGCCCGGAGATAGCTGTCGCCGTTCTTACCCTCAGTCTCGTTGGTCTCGGCATAGTATTCATCGCATGCAAGCCTTCCTTCGATTGCATAGGTTTCACCATCGGCATCAGCATCACCGTTATCGGTATCATAGCTTCAACAATAAGCCTCGGAATAGAGCTGCATAGAGAACGTCTCGGGATAATGCTGCCTAAAAAGGGAAGAGAAAAACCTAGACATGTCGTCGATAGTGCACTCGATCGTCTTGCCCCCTGGGTCGTCAAGCACCCTTTGATAATCATTCCCATAGCAGTCACTCTGACAATCGCGGGTTTAGCAGCCGATCCATTCATCAAACCAGAAGTCGATGAAATGAACATGATCTCGCAAGATATCACCGTGGTTAAAAACCTGCGCGAAGTAGAAAGCGTAGTCAGTGGTCTTGAATCATTGAACCTTTTGATAGAAGCGGACGATGTCACTAAACCTGAGACCATGAACTGGATTTTGCAACTCCAGAATAGCATCACCACCAACAATAGTGACATGGTAAGCGGCACTCAAAGTTATGTAGGCGCTTTAGAGCAGATATGCAGAGTGATGAATGAACCATACCCAGAGACAGCTGACGACGCCAAAGGTATATTGGAAGCGTTGCCGGATCAGCTGAGGGCCAATCTTATCAGCGATGACTACAAAGCAGCTAATATTATAGTCACCATCAGACAGATTAGCGGTCCACAAGTACGCGATCTCGAGTCGATTCTCTTAGAATACTCTACCCAACACCCGGCTGGGGTGGCTGTAACCGTCACCGGCTGGCCCATCATGATGCGGATACTAGGCGACGGCCTCAGCGGGGGCAGGGTGGAGATGACGCTCATCGGCATCGGCCTTATTTTCGCGGGTCTACTACTACTATTTAGATTCAAAATCATTAAAGTGTGCATGGCGGTATTACCTGTGGCTCTTATCATCGGCTGGTCCAGCGGAATGATGTATATCGCTCATATCAAGTACACTCCTGCCACTGCTGCCATGGGAGCCCTAATTATAGGAATCGGAACGGAATTCACCATACTGCTCATGATGCGTTATTACGAAGAACGCGATAAGGGAACAAGCCCTGTTGAAGCAATGAAGATTGCCATAACAAGGATTGGACGAGCAATAATCGCCTCAGGACTGACTGTGATTGGCGGCTTCGGCGCGCTTCTTATAGCACATAACTTCCCTGTTTTGAGATCATTTGGCCTTCTCACTATGATAGACGTTTTCTTCGCGCTCATTAGCACCCTTGTCGTTCTACCATCTCTAATAGTATGGATCGACTCTTGGAAGGAAAAACGCCGTAGACCAGCCAAGGACCAGAACAATAATATCTAGCTTTGAAAGCCAGCTTTGCCGGTTGCTAATAAAAGGCCGACAGTGTATACTACATATCGATATTAGGATGGGAGGTTCGTGTTGGATAGCAATCATTTCCCCAAGTGTCTCAAGTGCAATGTAGGAGATCTGGTACCCCTTTCAGACTTTGGCAGCCAAGGAGCACCGATTCATTATAAAGCATGGGTTTGCACTAACCCCGATTGCGGTTTCAATCTCAAAATCAGAAACGGTGATCTATATATTAATGAGCCCATCGTAAGCGGTGTTGGACACAACGCCAAAATACGCTAGTGACGCGGTTAATTATTAAACTCACTATATAAAGCAGACAGGCTCACAGAAGAGGTGAACCTGAGTAGTTTGTTTAGTGTTATTGCTAAAACTGTACTTAACCTCATATTCCCTCCTCATTGCGTGGCTTGTGGCAGGGGTGGGGCTTTTTTATGCCGAGAATGTAACAACAAGCTTGTCTATCTACAGCCACCGCTATGTATCAGATGCAGCAAGCCAATAAACAGTGGGATAATATGTTCAAAGTGCCAATCACAGGCCTGGGACATAGACGGCATATGCTCAGTTTTTAAGTACGGCGGAGCTATACGCCAAGCCATAATAGAGTTCAAATATCACAACATCAAAGCGCTTGCAGATCCCTTATCGAACTTCATGGCAGTCTATCTCAGAAGATCCCATCTATCATTCGATATTATTATCCCTGTACCAATCCATAGAAGAAGGCTAAGGGAACGCGGCTATAACCAGTCATTATTATTAGCGCGGAGAGTAGGTCGGATGATCCAAGTACCTGTTGTGGAAGGAGTCCTTATACGAACAAGGTATACCCACTCTCAGGCCTTATCTGCAAACGTAAATCAGCGTAGAGAAAACATTAAAAACGCATTCAAATGTGTCAACAGGCAGATAGTAGGGAAACGAATTCTTCTCATCGATGATGTGTGTACCTCAGGGGCCACACTAGATTCCTGCGCTGCATCTCTAAAATCAGCAGGAGCAGTATCAGTCTGGGGACTTACGCTGGCCAAGGAGATATAGCTCCCTTCGCGATACACTGCAGGCGATCAAACGCTGATATCGTATGCAACCTTAGTTTTCTATGAAGTCAACGAAAGCTATCGACCATTGACAGGACGAAGAGTGTGAAGTACACTTACTACCGCCACAAGATGTCGTGGCCTTCTTTTTAATTTGAACCACGAGGAACTGATATGGACACTGTGAAAAAATATCTCAAAGGCACTGCTTTAGAAAAGAACGACCCCGAAGTTTGTGCAGCTATGCGACGCGAGGCGGAACGTCAATCACGCAACCTTGAATTTATAGCATCCGAAAACCATGCCTCAAAAGCCGTACTCGAAGCCGCCGGCACCATACTGACAGATAAGTACGCCGAGGGCTATCCCCGGAAGCGCTATTACGGAGGCTGCGAACCTGTAGATATAGCAGAGGATATCGCGCGCGAGCGCATAATTAAGCTATACAAAGCTGACCATGCCAATGTCCAGCCGCACAGTGGCGCCCAAGCTAACATGGCCTCATATTTCACGCTACTCAGCCTCAAAGACACTGTTTTAGCTATGAGCTTAGCACACGGCGGTCACCTGACCCATGGAAGCCCAGTAAACTTTTCTGGGAAAATATATAACTTTATAAGCTACGGCGTTAACCAAGAGACGGAGTGCATCGATTATGATGTGGTTGAAAAGCTAGCTAAAGAGCATCGCCCCAAGGTTATCGTTGCCGGAGCCAGTGCCTACCCTAGGACAATCGATTTTCAGCGATTCCGACAGATAGCCGATCTTGTTGATGCCAAGCTGATGGTAGATATGGCTCATATCGCAGGACTTGTCGCAGCCGGTATTCATCCTTCACCAGTCCCATACTCAGAAGTAGTAACGTCAACAACTCATAAGACCCTGCGTGGCCCGCGCGGTGGTTTCATATTATGCAAGCAGGAGCTGGCATCTAAGATAGACTCAGCGGTATTCCCCGGCACGCAAGGGGGACCTCTCATGCATATCATAGCGGCCAAAGCGGTATGCTTCGGCGAGGCGTTAAAACCAGAGTTTGTAAAATACCAGAAAGCCATCGTAGAGAATGCAAAAGCAATGGCGGAAGAGTTCAAGAATGGCGGGTTGAGGCTTGTCTCAGGAGGAACCGACAACCACCTAATGCTTGTAGACCTCACACAAATTAACATCACCGGCAAAGAGGCTGAGGAAGCTCTCGACTGCGTCAGGATAACCGTTAACCGCAATACTATCCCCTTTGAGACCAAGCCTCCAAGAGTCGCAAGCGGCATAAGAATCGGCACACCGGCAGTAACCAGCCGTGGTCTTAATACGGCCGAGGTACGAAAGGTAGCTAGACTCATCATAAGAGTCCTAACCAATATCGGGAATGAGCAGATTTACAGAGAAGTGCGCGATGCCGTGGATGATATTACCGCCCGATTCCCCGTGCCTGGGCTAATTTAGTTGTGGCTATAGTGTTTTCATGCTATAATCCAATCCATTAGGATTAGAAAATCTGGAGGTAATTGTATTGCACAACTACGAACTCGTGGTTATCGTCAATCCATCAGTCGCCGATGACGATGTTCCTGCGACACTAGAGAAGCTGAAGACATTTATAGTTGATGGCGGCGGCTCTGTTTCTGAGATTAATCAATGGGGACGTAAAAAACTGGCCTATATTATCAAGAAGTGCACTGAGGGAAATTACGCCCTTATTAAATTCAATTTAAATCCCAAGCTGGCTACTGAATTTGAAACAAGCCTGAAATTATCAGACGACATCATTAGACATATCCTGGTTAGATTGGATGCCTAACGGAGGAAGCACAGAATGGCAAGCCTTAATAAGGTTATGATCATCGGCAACCTAGGCACCGATCCCGAGATGCGATTCACCCCCAGTGGCAACCCGGTAACATCCTTCCGTATAGCCAGTTCGCGAACATTCACAACCCCCGAAGGTGAGAGAAAGCAGGAGACAGAATGGTTTACTGTTGTCTCTTGGGGCAAGCTCGCGGAGTTATGCAACCAGTTCCTTAGCAAAGGCCGTACGGCATATGTTGAGGGCAGGCTGAAAACCCGAAACTGGGAGGATAAAGAAGGAACGAAGCGCTTCAGCACAGAGATAATAGCTAATCAGGTTATCTTCTTAGATCGTTCCGGTACAGCACCACTGCCTGAGGAGGCCGTGGAGGGTGGTGAGGAAACCCCACCAGAAGAACTGCCATTTTAGATTCATAGAGAGGAATAAGAGATGCCTGGAAGGAAGCCGAGTCGACCAACATCAAGAACTAAGGGAAAAGATGTTAGGGTTAAATCCCGTAGATTTGTACCCAAGCGTAAGGTATGTACCTTCTGTGCCAATCACATCGATTTAATAGACTACAAAGACGTAGCGACGCTTCAGCGTTACATCTCAGATAGGGGCAAGATAGAACCTAGACGTCGCACAGGCACATGCGCCAAGCATCAGCGCACACTAGCGGAGGCAATAAAACGGGCCAGACACATTGCACTGTTGCCATTCACACCTGAACAAATTCGCGATTCAGGAAAAACTAGCGTCAGGGAATAGGCATATTATCTCAATGCCCCTTATACAAGCTCCAAGTTCACTTTAACCATTAACTAAGGAATTGCAGGTCAATGGCAAAAAAGGGGAAAGATCAGCAAAAACAGGCACCCTCCAAGCATGTAACCACACGCCGATTGGCGCGCTGGCAGCGGGAGAAGCGCCGACAGAGGATTATATTTCTATCTGGCTTCGCCATAATCGTGATAGTCATAGGAATCATAGTAGGCGGTATTGTCTCCACCCGCTCCACTGACTGGCTCAGCAAAGTGCATACCGATTCAGGCACAATGACTATCAGAAAGGAAGATTATGTCGAAGCATTAAGCCTATTTCGGGCGGGCATATATAATTCCTCAACAATGACCAACGAATCGCCACTTCTCAGGGTCGAAAACAAATTCTTAATAGAAGACGGCGCCGCCTTGTTTGGGATCTCCGTATCTGATAGCGAGGTAACTGATACCATTAGTGCAAGTTTTAAAGCAGAAAACCAATCCTTTTCTGAGGCTGATTACGAGCAACAATACCATGCCTATCTCGACAGACTGGATATCTCCGACAAAGAATTTCGAGATACGATTAAGGTTCAAATGTTAAGTCAAAGACTTCTTCTATACTATGTTAACCAGACACCTACCTCGGGTGAACAAGCTGCAGTGGAGCAAATCAGTTTCTACAGCGAAAGCCAAGCCAATGATGTAGCGCAGAAGTGGCGTAACGGTGAGGAATTTACAACGCTCAGTACAGAATATGGTGATTACAACCAATCCGGCTGGGTTGTAGTAGACGCTCTCGATGACCCAATAAAAAATATCGTATCTACAATCGAGGTGGGTAATGTCAGCGACCCTATAGCCATTGGCAATGCAAGCGATGCAACATCATTAAATACTTACTACGTCGTCCTCAAAATACTGGAGAGGAAAAACGACGTCATTCCTGAAAGTCTCAGACAGGAATGGGGCTATAAAGAGTTTAGCACCTGGTACAACCAAGCATATATAGACAAGGTGGAACGCAATCCAGAACTTAATCTGGCAGAAGTATTTGCCTGGGCCATTAATAAGTTGAGTTAGGGGAGGATACTGAGTTTGGGGAAGAAGAGTACAATTGGCATCGGTATCCTCGGATACGGGGTTATTGGCAGCGGCGTGACAAAAATTCTCACAGAGAAAGCTAAATCGCTTTCATCGCAGGCAGGATGCAAGCTGGAGATCATACGTATCCTCGAAAAAGACACCGCTAAGATTAAAGCCGCCAGAATCGGCAAATCTCTATTCACACAGAAGGTCTCCGATATCCTCGACAATGAAAAAATCGATATCGTTATCGAAGTACTGGGCGGAGAACGCCCGGCGATGGACTTCATCATGAAAGCCCTTGGCAAGGGTAAACATGTCGTTACATCCAACAAGGAAGTCATGGCAAAGCATTTCCCCGAATTCCTCGCCGCGGCGCAGAAGAACGGCGTCGATATTATGTATGAGGCGACCGTCGGAGGTGGTATACCACTGATAGCACCATTCAAGCAGGATCTGCTGGCCAACAATATCTCTGCAATACACTGCATCATAAACGGCACCACCAATTACATCCTCACGCGTATGTCCTCCGAACAAATCGATTTTAATATAGCGTTAAAGCAGGCTCAAAAGCTGGGGTACGCCGAACCAGACCCCAGGAACGATGTCGAAGGGATAGATGCCGCCTACAAACTCGCCATACTGGCAACCCTTGCCTTCCACGCTAAAATAGGACCGGAAGATATCTACCACGAAGGAATCTCCAATCTCACAGCACGCGATTTCCGCTATGCTAACGAACTAGGCTATGAAATAAAGCTCCTTGCCATAGCCAAAGAACAAAAAGGCTCTATCGAAGTACGTGTGCACCCCGTGTTTCTGCGCCAAGACCTCCTCCTTGCCAGCGTCGATGGAGTATATAATGCAGTTCAAGTTGAGGGGGATTTGGTGGGACGTGTGCTATTCTATGGGCGGGGCGCTGGTCCCGCTCCTACGTCTAGTGCCATCCTCGCCGATGTCATCGATGTGGCACAGCGAATAAACAGAGGTATCAGCCTGACACCCACGCTACGCCTCGACCCCAAGAAGCGAATCAGACCTATGTCGGAGATAACAACCAGATACTACCTACGGATGAACACTGTGGACCGTCCCGGCGTGCTCGCAAAAATATCCAGAGCGCTCGCTGATAACAACGTCAGCATTTCATCAGTGATTCAGAAAGAAAGCGCCCTCTCCAAGAAAGCTGCTGAAATTGTTCTCATGACCTATCCGGCAAAGGAGCAGGCCATGCAGGATGCTATGGCCGATATATCTCGCCTGGATGTGATGAAAGAGATATCAAACTTCGTCAGGGTCGAAGATTAATCGGTGGAACATCGGGATAACCTATAATCCGCTCCCGACTTTCGCTGCGCTAAAATGGACAGCATAAAATCCGTGAAACCACAGGCCACTCGCATAATATTCGGTTATAGAGGCCGAGATTACAGGTTCATGAGCTTTATGGGCGACAGAGCGGATAATGCACTGTATTTTCGACTCTATAGAAAGCCGAGTCTACCTGACAAAGAAGAGGAGGCAGACACTATCCTCATGCATATCCCCGAGTCCGAATCGGCACTATTCGATGGCGGTACTCTTTCTATTATCGATAACAAACTTACACAACCCAAAATAATAAAACGAAATCTGCGCTCTGCAAAGAACTATCCATTGACGCAATCCTCAGCAAATGTCACAATCTTATCGGTAGCTCCGCAGCATCCCTCAAAGATGGTAGAGATAGCGGGCCGCGATGAGCGGGACATTCATTTCGCACTCGAAGGCGATGTTGGTCCACTTGTGGTAAACTTTATCATACATAGAAAGAACTCCACGGAGATGCCGCTGGCGGATAAAAACGACCTGATGGGCGGACGTTTAATGCAGTGTCAGTTCGAGGACATGGGTTTTGACCTCCTTATCACACTGGCGAAAATTCCCGACAGCCCAGAGGGCGAAAAAGTGAGCTGGCCGCCGCATTCGATAGTGTTGAAAAGAATAGGATATCAGCAATGAAGATTGGCGTTCTTGAGAGATACCGGGCGTACTTACCGATAACACGGAAGACACCGATCATTACACTTGGCGAGGGCGATACACCGCTGGTGCGCTCACGATCGATAGAGAAGAAACTGGGCTGCAGCCTGTATTTTAAGCTAGAGGGCTGCAACCCCACCGGTTCATTCAAGGACCGCGGCATGGTCATGGCTGTGGCTAAGGCGGTTGAGGATAAAAGCAAAGCTATAATTTGCGCATCGACGGGGAATACAAGCGCTTCCGCTGCTGCCTTCGGCGCCAGATTCGGACTGAAGACCATCGTGATTATTCCAGAGGGCAAAATAGCTCTTGGCAAGCTGGCACAGGCTTTAATCTATGGCGCTCAGCTTCTAGCTATAGATGGGAACTTCGATCAGGCGCTCAAGATAGTAATGGACCTGAGCAAAAAGCATCCCATAACGCTGGTCAACTCCGTCAATCCTTACCGCATTGAGGGACAGAAGACGGGATCGTTCGAGATTATAGATGCACTTGGTGATGCCCCAGACTTTCACTTCATCCCCGTAGGAAATGCAGGCAATATAACCGCCTACTGGAAGGGATACAAAGAATACTACGACGCGGGTAAATCTACAAAGAAGCCCAAGATGATGGGCTTCCAGGCCGCCGGCGCCGCTCCCATCGTACATAACAGGATTATCGATAAGCCGGAGACGATAGCAACTGCGATACGTATAGGCAACCCGGCAAGCTGGAAGAGCGCAGTTAAGGCCAGAGATGAATCCGGTGGTATAATTGACGCAGTAACCGATGAAGAAATACTCTCCGCCTATCGCCTTCTGGCACAGGAGGAAGGTGTTTTCGGAGAGCCGGCATCCGCCGCATCAGTAGCCGGTTTGATAAAATCTACCAGCGGCGGCCTTAACTTAAAAGGTAAAACAGCGGTGGCCATCATCACCGGCAGCGGTCTTAAAGACCCGGACACAGCTATTAAATGCGCCCAACCGCCGAAACCGGTCGCCGCAGATATAGTTGCTATCGAGAAAGCTCTGGGCCTGAAGTAATATTATGTATTACGCTAAAGTCATCGTTAATCCACGCTCACGTGGTGGAGCTACGGGCAAAACGTGGCCAATAATCAACAGGCTACTTAGAAACACCGGCCTTCCCTTCGACTACGAATTTATACAGGCACCGGAACACGGTATTGAAATCTCCAAAGAGGCGGTTGAAAAAGGTTATAACCTCGTGATTGCTGTGGGCGGTGACGGGACAATAAACGAGGTGGTCAACGGTCTAGTAGATCAAAACGGTAAAGGACGGGCGACACTTGGAATCATTGCGGCAGGCACACAGAACGATATTGCACGCATGTTATGTATACCGCGGGACTATATGAGAGCCTGTCAGCTTTTTAAAAACTTCGACACAGTCAAAATCGACATCGGTGCGGTAGAGTATACGCTCCATAATACAATAAGACGCCGCTATTACATAAATACCGCAGGCATCGGCTTTGTATCCGATGTCATTGAAGGCTCAATGCCCCATACCAGGCTAAAAGTAATTGGCGGTGGTATCCCATACGCTCTAGGAGTGATACCAAAAGCATTCGATTACCAAAACAAAGATGTTTTGGTTTGCATCGACGGTGAAAAGCGGGAGGAGCGCAACTTCAGTATTGTAGTAAATAATGGACGTTACCTCGGCGGAGGGAGGGCTTTCCCCACTGCAACACCGTACGACGGGCTACTGGACGTAGCGATAATAGGCAATATCAGCAAAATGGAGGCACTTCTGAACTTCCCCATGTTCTTCACAGGTACCTATTATGATCCACATAAAATCAAAGTTCAGAAGGCAAAAAACGTCATCGTCGATTCCCCACAAAGACTTCCTATACAGCTCGATGGCGAGATGGTCGGACAGACGCCTGCGGTATTTCGAATAATACCATCCACACTAGAAATTGCGTCCAGAGGCATCCACCTACAGACGAAATCCAAGGGGCAACGTAATCGAGGATAGGCTGATGGGCGGTACTGGAGCCGGTGTCGGCCCCCACATGAAAGTAATAATCAACCCTACCGCCAGAGGCGGCACGACAGCCAGACAATGGCCGTTAATCTATGAACTTCTCCGGCGACATGGCATACCTTTTGACCACGTTTTCACAGAACGCACAGGACATGCCATCGAGCTGGCAAAGGAGGCAACGGAGGCGGGATATGAAGTTGTCGTGGCAGTGGGGGGCGACGGCACGGTGAATGAGGTGGTCAACGGTATCGTCGACGAATACGGCAGAGGTAAAGCGACGTTGGGAATAATCTGTACCGGCACCGGCAGGGACTGCATCAGGAGCCTGGACATCCCTAATGACATCGGCAAGGCCTGCAAATTGCTGTCTGACCGCAATTGCACCAACGTAGATATCGGCTGCTCTGAATATATGAACGATGGGGCTAAGAATCGGAGATATTACATTAATACAGCAGCCCTAGGATTCGCCGCATCTGTAGCTGAGCGAACCAATCATCTTAAAAAGGTAGGCAAAACGATTCCTTACCTGCTGGCTTTCGGCTCGGTATTTGCCGTTTATAAAGCTAAAAATATGGCCTTCGACATCGACGGACTCACAAGGCAAGACAGGCTGTTGCTCATCACAATAAACAATGGACGCTACTTCGGCGGCGGCATGAAAATCGCCCCCGGGGCTGACACCCGCGACGGATTCTTAGATATAATCACCGTACAAGACGTAAACAAACTAAGGTTGCTGTACAATTTCCCCAAGCTATACAGAGGAACACATGTTTCCCACCCTAAGGTCGGTATATATAAAGCGAAATGCATCAATGTACAAACGCCGCAGAGAACTCTTCTGCAGCTTGATGGAGAGGTTGTAGGAGAAGCGCCTGCCAGTTTCAGTATAGTACCATCCGCCCTGAAAGTGATATCGGGAGGTTTACATGGCTAAGTACAATATACAGGGATGCGGGAATTTCTATCATCATTATCCCCGTATCGCTGCAATCGTGACAGTGCACAGCGAAGGCAAGGACAACGCCATGACTGCGGCTTGGCACTCCCCCATATCGCACACCCCACCGCTATTCGGCGTATCTTTGGCCTCAAAACGCTACACGTATAAACTGCTAAAAAAGGCTAGAGAGTTCGGCATTAATTTCCTACCTTTCGATAAAGTAGAGCTGATAGTATCGATAGGCAGCGTGTCCGGAGCGGACACAGATAAATTCGACAAGTTCAACATCAAGACAGAGAAGCCGACCAAGACCACTGCGCCGATCCTGAAGGACGCCTACGCTGCATACGAATGCCGGTTGATCGACAGCAATGAATACGGCGATCATATATGGCTGGTAGGCGAGATAGTCGCCACGCATTTCGATAAAGTGCTCTTCACACCTGATGAAACTATCGACTTGAACCGAGTCTCTCCCACACTGTACATGGGCGCTGACAGATATACGATCCCATCCGGCAGCGACATCAGGATAATCGAGCGCAGCAGATAGTAAAACGTACAAGGAGCATCGAGTATGATCGATCAGGATAAAATCAAGAGAGCGGTGCACGAAATATTAGTCGCTATCGGCGAGGACCCATCCCGAGAGGGTATCAGGGAGACCCCCAGGCGCATCGCCGAGATGTACGCCGAGGTCTTCCGCGGCATGAAAGAGGATCCGAAAGAAGTGCTAAGAGTTGGTTTCGAGGAGGGACACAACGAAATGGTCATCCTCAAAGATATCCCGTTCTACTCAATCTGTGAGCACCACTTGCTGCCATTTTATGGGATGACACATATCGGATACATACCAAAGGGACGAGTCGTCGGCGCATCCAAGCTTGGGCGTGTCGTCGAGATACTGGCCAAACGCCCCCAGCTGCAGGAACGGCTCACCACACAGATTGCCGATACCATCGTCGAAGCGTTACAGCCGCAGGGTGTAGCGGTAGTCATCGAGGCTGAACATTTGTGTATGACAATGCGTGGTGTCAAGAAACCGGGCTCGAACATCGTGACGTCCGCAATGCGCGGCAGCTTCCGCTCTAGGGCGGTCACACGCGCCGAGTTTCTGTCACTCATCAAGTAACTCTGAATTCGCAGCCGAAATAACTCGGCTCTCTCATGACCTAGTGACGTGTACGTAGCGGAATTTCTTTTAAAAACACATTAACTATGAAAGCCACAACAACTACACTGGCGCTAATCAAGAAGACCTCGGAGAGTGATGAGCTGAGAGCGTTCTTCATAGTTCTAAGAAGTTCGTTAAGCAAAGCCTGGCCCTGTGCACCAAAGTTAGCGAATTGCGTCTGCAGTTGGTCAAGGGCTCCTGAGCTGAAAAGCGCCTGGGGATTATTCACGAGTTGATTCAACTGATTGGTCGGAACAACCGCCTGCAGTTGCGGCGATAGGCCGGCTGTGAACTCAGAGGCGAAGCGGTTATTCATAATAGAGCCGACGACTGACATCCCTAGAAGGCCACCTATGGAGCGGAAGAACGCTGTCGTGGATGTCGCTATGCCCATGACAGAATAAGGGACAGCGTTCTGCACTGCGATGGTGTATACCGGCATAGTAATGCCAAGCCCAAAGCCTGATACTACTATGAAGATTATAGCTCCCCCTTCAGCGGTCCTTGGAGTCATACCTGATAGCAGAAACGCCCCTGCGGCCATGATGGCGCACCCAACCAGCCCCTGTATGCGATAATGGCCACCCACACGCGATAGATATTGCCCGGAGAGCAAACTTCCGCTTATCATTCCCAGCATCATCGGCGTGAGGAAAGTGCCGCTGGACGTAGCCGTTTGCCCCAGCACCCCCTGAAAGAATAGCGGTATGTATATGATTCCGGTGAACATGCCAAAACCGGTAAGGAAGATTACAAGGGTCGACACAGCTACTATTCGGTTCTGAAATATCCAAAGCGGTATGACAGGCTCCTTAACGTGTTTTTCAATATTCAGGAATATGAAGAGCATAACTACAGAAAACTCAAATAATCCAACTATCTGAGGCGAAGTCCACGCATAGTCCACCCCGGCCAGGGAAAGAGCAAGCATTAACGGCACTACTGTGAGTATCAGCGCCATAATCCCCAGCACGTCTATCTTATGCTTGCGAGTTGAGAACCTAATGTGCGGGAAAAAGAACATAACCAGGAATATGATTATTACCCCCAGCGGTAGATTTACATAGAACACCCAGTGCCAGCCGAAGTGGTCGGTAATGTAACCGCCAAGCGTCGGCCCGATGATAGAGGACAGCCCGAATACCCCGGACATGATCCCGACATATTTTCCCCGTTCGGATGGCGGGAATAGATCACCCAGTATGGTAAAAGCCAGTGCCATTATGGCTCCGGCGCCTATTCCCTGGACCGCACGGTAAGCTATTAGTTGATCCATGGTCTGGCTTGTGCCGCAGATAGCAGACCCGGCAAGGAATATGATTATCCCACCGAAAAGGAACCACTTTCGCCCATACATATCGCTCAGTTTGGCAACGATGGGAACTGTGACAGTGGAAGTTATCATGTAGGCCGTAACTACCCACGTGTACTTACTGAAGCCATTGAGGTCAGTGATAATTCTCGGGAGTGCAGTGCCGACGACCGTCTGGTCCATCGATGCCAGGAACTGAGCCAGCATCAAGCCTGCTAATGTTAAAATAACTTCACGCCTGGCTAATTTGGGAGGGCCAGCCCTTTCAATTGCTCCGTGATTAATATCTTTATTATTCACATCTTTTCTTTCTTATAGCACCATAACTACCTGAGCTTCGAACTTATTGCCGCCAGCTTGCCCAGCGCCGCCGACATCTCGTCGATATCTCTGTCATCAAGAGCGGTGAGCCTGTCTTTAATGCTTCGTTTGATAATTGCGTCACACTGCTTTATCACATCCCTGCCCTTGTCCGTGAGCACCACATTGATTACGCGGCGGTCATCCTCATCTATAGTCCGTTCCACCATACCGAGACTGACCAACTTGTCTACGATATGGGTCATCTGAGGACGCGATATGAACTGCTTGTCTCCGATAGCAGAAACTGACATTCTTTCATGCTCCTCGAGCATCCTCATGACCATGATATGCGGGTGCGACAGGCCCTCCGCAACACGATCGTAGTCAATATTGCGGAAGCTCCTGCGAAACAGAGGAACCACATCCAAGATGTTGTCAACGATTCGGTCTAACTCGCTGTCTCTCATCGTTACGATCTCTCTAATCAAAGATAGTTCATTCTATTAATAATTCACAAAGTGAACTATATAATCACAGAAATCGATTGTCAATAGCCTGTTGTACTTAATGATGTTCTATGGCTTCGCGACGTCGTAGACCGGAGTGCACCAGCTCATGTATTTCTTCTTCTTACCCAATATCACATCGAAATACATGGACTGGAGTTGCTTGGTCAGTTTGCCGATGGAGCCTTTGCCCACCTTGCGGCCTTCCACCTCTATGATCGGAGTCACATGAGCAGCAGTGCCTGTCATAAAGCACTCTTCGGCTTTGAAAATCTCTTTCGGATCGATGGAACGCTCAATAGTATCGATGCCGAACTCCTTCTTAGCCAGCTTCATTATGGTGTCACGTGTGATACCAATCAATATGTCGTCGGATGGCGGTGGCGTCACCAGCTTGCCTCCAATCACAAGGAAGATGTTCTCGCCGCTGCCCTCGCAGACGTGCCCTCCCTGAGTGAGGAAGATAGCCTCGTCGAAACCGCGTTCAAAGGCCTCAGTCTTGGCCAGAGCGCTATTGACATATATGCCATTTATCTTAGCTCTAATCGGTATCATGGCACTGTTTACCCGCCGCCACGATGCTATGCAACAGCGGGCTCCCTTCTCGACATCAAGATAAGCCCCGAAAGGCGTAGCGAATAGAATGAAACCCGGCTCAAGATTATGCAATCTGACACCGACCTGTTCCGTCTTCTTATAGGCTATCGGCCGTATATATGTATCTTCGCGACATTTACAGCGCTGCACCAGCTCTATGCTGAGATCACACATCTCACCAATGCTATACGGTAGCTCTATTTTCAACACCTCGCAACTATCGAGGAGCCGCCTATAGTGTTCCTTCATGCGGAATATATACATCTGTCCCTGCTCTTTATTCCAGTTGCCGCGTATACCTTCAAAGCATGCAGTACCATAGTTGAATGCATGCGTCATGACCCCAACCTTAGCCTTAGCAAGAGGGACAAATTTATCATCGAAAAAAGCATAGGGAGGCATTTTGTACTCCTTGGTTATTTAGATTGCGCCTAATTATATAACGTAAACAGATATAGCACAAGTTGGAAAAATGGAGCCGCTAAATGAAAAACTCGAACCGATATACGTCACATGCACTTAAATTCTACAGTATTGACATCACTATAATAAAAGATATTAGGTCTCAATAAACTTAAGAGCGACCGAATTGATACAGTAGCGCTTGCCTGTAGGCTGAGGCCCATCGTCAAAGACATGCCCTAGATGCGCTCCGCACTTTTTGCAACGAACCTCCGTCCTAATAACACCTTCGGACTTGTCCAGGCGTGTATCAATGCAATGATCCGTAACCGTAGCATGAAAACTGGGCCATCCCGTCCCAGAATCAAACTTAGCATGTGAGCTGAATAAATCGCTGCCACAACATATACACTGGTATATGCCTTCATCCTTGAAATCACAATATATACCGGAGAATGGCCGCTCAGTCTTCCCGCGTCTTGTGACAATATACTGCTCTGTGGTCAAGACCTGCCGCCACTGATCATCGGTGACCCTAGAATACTGTATATCTTGATATTGAAGCTCATGTTCCTCACTCATGATATTTACATCCGCTTTGGTTATTGTTATCCTCTGTCACATCGCCCGAAGACATAATAAGAATCACAACACAGCCTCTTATAAGCAATTATATAGATTAATATTAACAATATCTACCTGCCTGTTATGTGACTTTATACCACAAAAGGGAGAAAAATTAACATCCCACAGTTTAGTACGACAACTTTCTAAGAGGATAAGTAATAACTAGAGGTATGAGGATTGAAACTATGCGACGCCTTGAGCTGGTTTCATCTTGTTTAGATAATAGGCTGCTTCCTCAGCTAACTCACTGATGAGCTTTTTCACAGGGATGATTTCCTTGCATCTATAAGCGTTCTCACCAGCGAAGGCGAAGGCTTCTTCAAGATGGCCTTCTGCTGCCCTCAGCAATACCTTGGCAATACAATATGGAGCGGTTTTAGGGTTGCAACTCTTCAAACATTTATAGGCACATTTGAAAGGCACCGTTTCGCCCCTCTTAATTTTCTCTACGAAAGCGTTATTGATAACCCTTCCCGGCATTCCCACGGGGCTCTTGATGATAGTTATGTCCTCTTTCTTGGAATTGATATAGGCCTTCTTGAAATTAATGTGGACATCGCATTCATCCGTACAGACAAACCGTGTGGCCATCTGGACACCGGAAACCCCGAGTCTAAGTACTCGCGCGATATCCTTGCCGTCGAAGATTCCGCCCGCAGCGATCACTGGAATGGGAGGGTCAAATGACCTAGCTACCGCTATCACTTCGGTAAGGATTTCATCGAGATCGCGGGTTTTACCATTTATAAGATCATCATAATTGAACCCTAGATGCCCACCTGCTTTCGAACCCTCTACAATCACTGCGTCAGGCTTCTTCCTGTATTGCTGCCACTTCCGACAGATAATACTTAGCGCTCTTGCAGAGGATACGATAGGTACCAGCTTACTGCTATGTCCGGAGGCAATCTTGGGAAGATCTAGAGGAAGACCCGCTCCGCATATAATCAGATCAACTTCTTCCTCCGCTGCAGTTTTGACTAGATTTTCGTAATTTGAAAGAGCGACTAACACATTAACGCCTATAACACCATCAGTCATCTTTCTGGCTTTCCCAATCTCTTTGCGCAACGCCTCCTCGTTCACCCGCACAAAATCTGATCCAGGACGATTCTCGAAGTCCCCTAGACCAACAGTGGAGATGACTCCTATACATCCTTCTTTGGCCACAGCAGCTGCGAGGTTGGCTTTGGATACTCTAACCCCCATGCCACCTTGAATAAACGGAGGATTGACCTCAAGACCACCGATTACAAGCGATGGTAATTTATACTTACGCATAATATTACGAGATACCTAGCAAGTTCCTTTGAGGAAGTATAACGCCACAAAGCCTGCGAATCAATACGAACCCTAGTCCTAATTTCATTCCCAATTTCTTTCTATCAATTAGCCTCTGTTTCTCATTGTATACTGTTTTATTAAAATTTTATACTGTTTCAAAGACTAAAAACCAATTTGATTATAAATACATAAAAATAAAGTTAGCGTAAAGAAATTATAGGTTACTATATAGACCCATTTTGGTGAATGAACCATCCTTTACACAAAGGCTGTGTAACATAAATATAAATTAATACTGTGCAACTATTGACATCGGAGCGTGTAATGGAGTATAGGTGATTAACTATACACTGCCGAAGGAGGTAGGCCGATATGTTAGAAGAGTACAGCCTCTCTGGCAAGGTAGCTATCGTAACAGGCGCAGCACATGGCATAGGCAAGGGAATTGCCTTAACATTGGCCGAGGCCGGCGCTGATATCGTATCCGGTGATATACGCACCGCTGAAAACGATAGGCTCGCTGCCGAAGTGCAGGCTCTGGGTTATCATTGTATTCCTTTCACTGTAGATGTTACTGATGAACGACAGGTTCAGCGGATGGTAGAGGAAACTCTCTCTAGATTCGGTAAGGTGGATATACTGGTAAACAACGCAGGAAAAGGCAACCGCCGCGTAGTCGTTCCTCTTGAGGAACAGAATATCAAACCGATAACTGATGACGACTGGAATTCTGTGATGAACCTCAACCTGAAGGGTGTGCTCTATTGCGTTCGTGCTGTGGGCCCTCACATGATCCAGCAGCGCAAGGGCAAGATAATAATTATCATATCAGCTACAGCTGTAGCCTCTTTCGACTACAATAGCCTATACTGTGTGAGCAAGGCCGCTGCCGCCAGATTCGTGCAGACGCTGGCAAGGGAATGGGCTCCCTACAACATAAACGTCAACGGCATAGGACCAAGCTGGACGATGACCGAAGCCGCGAAAGCCATGATGGAGCGTAAAGGCCAAGAGTATTTCAGACTTGAGATGGCAAAGATCCCATTGGGACGACCATCTGAACCCCGTGAGATAGGACTGCTAGCTGTATATCTGGCATCGGAGGCATCGGACATGGTCACCGGCCAGAATATCTTTATCGATGGGGGGCTCACCGGTGCGATCTGATTGATAAGAACAGACTATAGCATTTGAGACAGATGCGATGCTATCGAGGTATAATAAAAACGATAGGTGATATAGAAATAAGAGGAGCAAGATGGCAAGAGACCTGCGCAGAGAAAGGCCGAGTAAGACTGAGCACTACCTGAACAGGGCCAAAGTCGCTGCCGAAAGAAGCACCTGCCTTAGAAGAAAAGTTGGTGCTGTCATAATACGTGACGACACGGAGGTCAGCTCGGGGTACGTGGGCTCACCGCGGGATACTGTCAACTGCATCGACCTTGGAAGCTGTATAAGGATCGAGCTGGGCACACCTTCCGGCGAACGCTATGAATTATGCCGAAGCGTCCACGCCGAGCAGAACGCCATCATCAACGCCGCGCGTACCGGTGCTATAGTGCTTGGCGGTGAGCTGTATATCTCGAGTGAGCTAATAGGCAAAGCTTATGCCGAAAGCCCAAAGAAGATGAAACAGATTAACCGTCCGTGCGCCCTCTGCATGAAGGAAATCCTAAACGCGGGGATAACTAAGGTGTACATGCGGGACGAGATCAGCGGCGAGGTTAACTCTTACTCGAGCGCCGACATTAAGAAATGGCTGGATGACGAGCTGAGACGACTAGGCGGCGAGCGTAAGAAATCGCTCAAATCGAGTTCATCGAGGTAATATGGCTTTCGGTTTAAAGAAATACAAAGTGATTGCCAAAGGGAGAAGCGGCCTCACATACAAAGAGGGTGATAAAACAATCTCCGTGGATTCCGAGCAGCTATCCGAATCCCTGGGAATCGCTATATTCACCGACAGCATCAAATCCTGGGATGTTCCCTACAATGAGCAAGCCATATCCGATGAAGACCGTAACTGCATAATCGAGAATATAAAGAAAGACCTGGAGAAAAAGAAACGCAAGGTCATCTTAGTGAGCAAAGGCGTTATCAACAACGAAACGGCATCTGCACCGGGTAGAAACCAGATGAAACCCGATACACGGCCAGAGACAGAATCGTATTAACTCGATCGGGCGACGCTCTTTTTGTTGCGAGAGCTCACCAGCCACCACACCCCAACCCCCACAATTCCTACACCCGATGCAATCATCATATACACATACATGTCTTGCATATCGCCTAGAAAAATTCCCACAGCATCAACTGCAACTTCACCAGCCTTATCCAAAGCCACAGCCTTGATCCCGCTATATTGAGATGGATCTGGCATCGCATTCTGCAGTTCTGCCTGGCCCCACTGTCCCCAGACCAACATCACCCCTAGAAACATGACCAGCGACACCAGGAACAGGATAACGAGCGGCCCCGCCGCGCGGGTCTTCCATCCGCGGCCGCCTAAAAACCCAATGCCGATTAGTACCAGGAATGGCAGTACCCACAACACCCATATTAGAGACCTACCCACACTTATCCAGTGGCGTACATCATCGAAGTCGTGCATCCCCTGGGGATCATCCGACATTGATGCCCACATATCTTCCTGATCGAACGTATAGCCATCATCTATCCAGCCGCGAATATCCTGCAGGTTCTGAACACTATCCGCGCTAAGATCGGCATACAAATCATTCTGGGTATAGGTCCACCCCTCGCCGAGCCACGCCCGAGCTTCGTCTAGATAACCTTCATTACCAGGGCCCAGCAGCTCCAGCAAAGTCTCATCGCTCACCTGCTCCTGGATTGGAATATTTACATTAAAACTTTCTCTGTCTTTAGCAAGATAAGGTATTATCTGATCTATAGCCATATTCAGCTGAGTCCTGAGCCAGGCCGGTGTTAACGAATCATTAAGCGCTGTCTTAATATCATCCAGAGTAATGTCGACGTCAGGTGGTAGTGCAGGCAGGTTTTCGTAGTAGTATTCCGCGATATATGACACTATATCATCATAGATGTTTGAGAAAGCGTTGCTGCGGAGTATTTTGTCCTTTATCGCCTCGCCTACATCGTTCATCCTGTCCTTCACTATGAAGGTATATGTAAAATCAGGCTCATCATCGACTATATACGGTATCAATAAATCAGTTACAGATTCGAACTGTTGCTGTAACCATGAAGGGGGAAATGACTGCCTGGCAGCGGCGACTATCTGCTCATGACTATCATTGATATCGACAGGCAAATCAGCTGTATTCTCAGTACTAATTTCATCCAGAGCGGTCGGCAGTATATCGTTATATACATAATTATAAATATCAGCCTCTGTCATCAGGTGATTATAGAAGCCTGCAGTACCAACAGTATTATTTACAGCTGTAACAGCAACCGCTGCTATTACTAGCACAGTGAAGATAAGAATCAGGGGCAGGGTAAAGGCTCTCCTTAACCATATCATATTTTTCTTACCGCTTTTCTATACCAAATCAGTCCACCCAACAGGTGGTTAGAAAATCTTTTTACATTTAGGACATACAAAATGCGCCGTGAACCAATGGCCATCTGTCTTTGAATTATCTGGAGCCAGATCCAGAAGAATCTCACTCTGACATTGGGGACAGGTAAATAGCTTTGTCAACTTCATATAAATCTGCAATTGTCTTACGTCTGCTTTAGCTTCATTTAAAGATACTTTGTATGACTCTGGACCCCTTCCCGATTTAGCGTTTGACAATACCGACCGAATCTTTACCAGTATTTCCCGTGGAGTAAAGAATCCTTTTACCATATAGTCAGTCGCGCCCAGTTCAAGCCCTTTTTTAATGTCCTGGTCCGCCCCCATCGAGGTTGTGATAACCACAGGTATATTCTTAGTCTCGGCATCACCACGGATATACTTCAGCACTTCGAACCCGTGAAGCCCCGGTAAAAACAAATCTAACATGATCAAATCGGGTTTCTTCGACTTGGCCAAGTCCCATCCTATTTCTCCATTTTCGGCTATAAGGACAGTGTACCCCGCAGCATTAAACATGTCCTGATACGTTCGCCTGAAAGAAGCATCATCCTCAATTATTAGTATGGTTCCTGAATCACTAGTTACCATTTCCTTCTCTCACCTGTATTTTAATAAAGTTGAATATCACCTTCGCGGAAGGTTAATAATAAAAGTGCTTCCGCTGCCTTCAGCAGATTCCACGGTAATGTCTCCCCCCTGAAGCCGCACGAATCCCCTAGCTATGTATAGACCAAGTCCGGCCCCGCCACCCGCTGCTACTGCGCCGCTTAGAATTTTCTCCCTCTTGAATAAATCTCTTATGACTTCTTTAGGCATCCCTATTCCAGTATCCTTGATTTTTACAATGCCTCGATCTCCATCGGATACTATTTCAATACAAATTGAACCTTCTTTGGTAAATTTTAACGCGTTATGAATCACATTTTTGAACACTTCGGCAAGTTTATTACTGTCAGCAAGTACCGAGACGTTATCATCCGCCTCTAGAATACTCAAAACCAGTCCCTTCTCTTTTACACTTTCACTAAATTCCTTAACAGCGATATCCACAATGTCTCTTAGCTTTACTTGCTGTATATCAACCGATATCATACCACGCTCAAGCCTAGAAATATCGAGTAAGTCCGCTATCAAACGACTATTCCTGATACATACTCTGCGCATCTCATTTAGGTATTCAACTTGCTTATCATTCAGGCTACCCGTAATACCATCAAGCATATTGTTGATGTAAGATAATAAACCAGCTACAGGCGCTCTTAACTGATGGGAAACGAAAGAGACGAAATCGGTCTTCATCTGCTCGACCCTTTTTCGTTCCGTTATATCTAATATGATACCTCTCCCACCGATGAGCCGACCACCGCGTATAATTGCATTGGCATATATCAGAGCCGGATAGGTGCTGCCATCCTTGCGTAATACGGTATACTCATTTTCATCAAGCTGCCCAAAGGACCACACCTTCTCAATATTTTCGTTAATCCGTTCCCTTTGTTCCGGCACAAACAATTGAGAAATATTTATTCCATTTTCAAGGTCCTCCTGCCCATATCCAGTAGTTTCGAGCCAATAACGGTTTGCATAGGTGAAACGCCCTTTCAGATCAACCTCGAAAATCGTTTGCGGCAATAAATCAGCTAGCTCTCGAAATCTCTTCTCGCTCTCTCGCAACGACTCTTCCAGACGCTGGCGTTCGATAGCATAATGTATAACACGACTGAGCATACCGCCATTGAAGGCTCCTTTTACTAGGTAGTCTTGAGCACCTAGTTTAACCGTCTTGAGTGCCACATACTCATCATCTACTCCAGATAAAACGACCGTCGGTATTTGCGGGGCACATTCATGCAACGCGCTAAATGTCTCGATCCCCTTACTATCTGGTAACCCGAGGTCAAGGAGCACAGCATCGACAGCAGACGACTTCAACAAATCGATAGCCGCGATAAGCCGATCTACATGTACCACTTCAAATTGCTCAGTACCTGCTTCTTTCAGCATTTCTCTGGTGAATCTTGCATCGCCGGGATTGTCTTCAATCAGCAGTATCTTCACATTCATCTCCCGTTACTTTGGCGGTAGCTTCACTATGCTGAACCAGAAATCTTGCAGAGATTTTATCATCTGCAGGAACTGATCCAGATCAACTGGTTTAGTTATGTAACAGTTGGCATGGAGATTATACGTCTTCAGAATATCCGCTTCTGCCTGCGAGGTGGTTAGTATCACCACCGGTATGCGCTTCAGCTCTTTATCCGCCTTGATCTCCGCTAGTACTTCGCGTCCATCCTTCCTCGGCATGTTTAAATCAAGAAGGATTAAATCCGGAGTAGGGACATTGGCGTATTTTCCTTCTTTGCGCAGAAACGCCAAGGCCTCTATTCCATCGGCTACTATATGTAACCTGTTGCATACCTTACTATCCTTGAATGCCTCAATTGTGAGCCTTTGATCACCTACATTGTCTTCACAAAGTAATATCTCAATTTTCTTACCCGCCTGTTTATCATGATATTCACTGGTCATTGCTTGCACCCCTTCTTTTCGTTCTATTGTTCTTCACCTTGCCCGGACTTTGGTGGTTCTATTTTCTTTTTCAGCTCCCGCTTGGGGATCGTAAAAATGAAAATCGATCCCTTGCCTTCGCCTTCCGACTCAACCCAGATCCTTCCACCATGGCGTTCTACAGTTCTCTTACAGACAGCCAATCCTATGCCGGTACCGGGATACTGCTCCCGAGTATGTAAACGCTGGAAAATAGCGAACAAACGATCGAAGTATTTCTTGTCGATTCCAATACCATTATCCTTAACCGATATGACCCATTCCTCAGTCCCCTCTTTTACGCCGACATGTACGACAGGCAACTCCTCACCATGGAATTTTATCGCATTGGCGATGAGATTCTGCAGGAGACGCACCATCTGAGACTCGTCAGCCATTATCCTAGGGAGCGGATCGTGGGTAATGGTTGCTTTGTTCTCCTCAATTGCGATCTGTAGGTTATCGGCAGCATCGGAAAACACCTTTTCAAGGTCCACCGGCTCAAACTCCTTACCGCGGGTGGTGACCCGCGAGTAGGTGAGCAGGTCATTGATCATATTCTGCATACGAGCAGCACCATCCACAGCAAATCCAATGAATTCATCGGCATCGCTATCCAGTTTTCCCTTGTAGCGCTTTCCAAGTAGTTGCGTGTAACTTGACACCATACGAAGGGGCTCCTGCAGATCATGTGATGCTATGTAGACAAATTGCTCGAGGTCTTTGTTTGATCGTTTCAAATCGTCATTGGCTTTATTCAACGCAAGCTCCAAGCGCTTGCGTTCGTTTATATCCCTAGTAACAAATACTATGCCTGTAGGTTTTCCATCGTTGTCGCGCATAACCGCTACACTAGATTCTCCATAGAACGGCGTGCCATCTTTGTTTCGCGCTGTATATTCAAAAAAGTCGCTATGCAGCTTCGTAGGATCCTTTATCGTAGCTACAACAATTTTGGTAATCCGCTCACGATCGGCGTCTACAAGGAATTCGCGCCCATCCCGTCCTTTCCAATCTTTAATGTCTCCGCGGTTTCCGATATGTAATGCGGCTTCATTGACATCAGTAATTTTGCCCATCATATCAGTAATAATTAATCCATCACTTATAGTGGAAACCACCGCTCTCAGCTTTCTTTCACTATCTCTTACCTTCTCCTCTAAACGCCGCCTTTCGCTGATATCCCTTGTAACGAATACTATGCCGGTGGGTTTCCCTTCAGTGTCGCGCAAAACTGCGACACTGGATTCTCCATAGAACGGCGTGCCGTCTTTGTGTCGCGCTCTATATTCCACAAATTCGCTGTGCTGTTTTTTGGGACCTATTATCGCTCTTATCACAGCTTTCTCGAGCCTTTCCTTATCCTCCTCAACTATGAACTCCCTGCCGTCGTGTCCTTTCCAATCTTCGATGCTCTCACGATTTCCAATCAACAAAGCAGCCTCATTGGCATCAACGATCTTCCCACTCATATCGGTGACGATAAGACCGTCTGTTATCGATTCAAATATCGTCCTTAGCTTTCTTTCACTCTCTCTGACCTTCTCCTCTAAATGCAGCTTCTCCGTCACATCCCTTAGGACGGCCACAAAACCGGCCACATTCCCCTGCTTATCCCGAACCGCATCGCAGGCCAACTCGCCGGTGAACACTCTTCCGTCCTTTCGAACCATCCTCAATGTTAGTGTCTCCAATATGGCCTTCTGGGCTGCAACAGTGTTTGCCATATCATTGACTACTATCTGCCTGTCCTCTTCATAAACAAAGTCAAGCGCGCCCTTTCCTACAAAATCACTCCGGCTGTATCCGGTTAATCTAAGCACAGCATCATTAAAGTCGGCTACATTACCCAGCAGGTCAACAACGACAATCCCATCCCTGGTAGAATTGAACGTGACACGCAGCTTCTCCTCACTTGCCCGCAGCGCCTCCTCCATGCGCTTGCGTTCGCTTATATCCCTCAACACGCCAACAAAACCCGTAGCATTCCCGGATTGATCACGCATGACACTGGTACAAAACTCACCGTCAATCGGGGTGCTGCTCTTCACGATTACCTTATACTCCGCTACCTTCGCTTTGCCAGTCTTAAAAATATTAATACTGTCCTTGATAGCTCTCTCGCGATCGCCCTCCGCCACAATATCAGAAGCCTTCATGCCGATTAGCTCCTGTTTATTCCCATATCCATGTAATTGAACTGCTGCAGGATTGGCATCAACAACACGGCCATCCAGATCTGTGATAGTCACAGCCTCGGATATAGATTCGAACATTTCGCGAAGGCTTTTCCCCGAATCTCTGTCCCGCTGATAATTATTATTACTTGCGCTTGCAGGCTTACTATGCTGCCTATCTCTTTTTTTAATCATACGACACCTTTTGAGAGCAGAGATTGCCTTAGATTCGAGGGCCAAACGTGAATACTGCAAAGTAAGAAATTTCAGGCAACTGCGCCTGAATAGCCATACTATATGTTAGCGGATTCGACTGAATGACCATAACCCATACAGGATTCAGTATCCGGTATAGTGCTCCTCCACTTTTCAAACGTTTGTTTTTCTCAATGGCGTTTTTGGTGTTGTACCTGTATACCACCAATCATAATATATTGTCAATCTTACATGACAACTAAAAAGACCTCTTGCACTTTGGACAGACGAAATGAGATAGGAACCAGTGGCTATCTGTCCTCGTATAATCTGGTATAAGGTCTAACTGCAGTTCCTCCTGGCATTGAGGACAACTAAATAGCTTAGTCAACCCTATATCTGTCTGTAACCGTCCTGAATCCGCCCTCCCTTCCTTGACTAATAGTTTATAAGAGGTAATACCCTTCCTCACCTCGGCCTGTGTAAATACAGAACGGATCTTCGCCAAAACTTCACGCGGAGTAAAGAAACCTTTTACCATATAGTCGTTAGCCCCGAGTTCGATGCCCTTCCGGATGTCATCCTGCTCTCCCAGCGCAGTAGTAATGATGACAGGTATATTCTTTGTATCAGAATCACCACGTATATACTTTAATACCTCAAATCCGTGCAGACCGGGCAGAACTAAGTCCAACATGATAAGATCCGGTGTTTCTGCCTTTGCCAGATCCCACCCTATTTCCCCATTGGCTGCTATCAATACCTGATAACCAGCTGTTTCAAACATATCGTGATATACACGTCGGAAAGAGGCGTCATCCTCGATTATCAATATCTTGCCCTTGTTACCAGCAGCCATATGCTACCTCCTCCGTATCCATTAATATCCCCTTTTATACTCTCGGAATGCTTATTTTAAAAATGCTCCCCTTGTCCACAACGGACTCCACGGTTATATCGCCACCCTGGAGCTTCATGAAACCTTTAGCTATATAGAGGCCGAGTCCTGCACCACCCCCCGATGCAACAGCACCTCCAAAGACTTTGTCCTTTTTGAACAGGTCTTTCATAACAGCTGCGGTCATACCTATACCTGTATCTTTGACTTTCACAACCCCCTTATTCCCCTCGGATGATATCTCAATACTAATCGAACCGACCTTGGTAAATTTATACGCGTTATGAACCACATTCTTCAGCACCTCCACCAGCTTTTCGCCGTCTGTAAGTACCGAAATCCCCTTCTCCACCTCACTAATATGAAGTTCCAGGCCCTTGTCTCTTATTATTGCCTTGTAATCACGAACAGCCAATTCCACTAACTCTTTCAAACGATTGGGTTTTATATTCATTGTAATAATCCCGCGCTCAAGCCTGGACACATTGAGTAAGTCTGCGATCAAATGATTTCCTCTCTCACACACGTCCCGCATTTCACTCAGATATTCGACCTGTTTTGGATTCAGGTCGCCGGTAATCCCCTCTAGCATATTATCGATGTAAGCCATAATGCCTGCTACTGGTGTTCGAAGTTGATGTGAGATAAAAGAAACGAAGTCGGTTTTCATCTGCTCAATCTTTTTCCGTTCGGTCACGTCTCTAATAATACCCTGATATCCAGTAATCGCTCCAGATCCATCCCGACGGGCAGTTAAAGTCATCACAACGTCAACTTCAGACCCATTCTTTATCACCCACCTAACCCCGTATTCCTTCACAGCACCGACTAGCTTTATTTCCTTAACAAATTTTTCACGATCGGTCGGGTTCGCGTACAGCTTTACTGCATTTAGGCTCAATAACTCATCTCTTTCATAACCAGTAAGAGTCAACAGAGCTTCATTGCAATCTAGAATCTTCCCATCAACTGTGCTGATCAATATCGCATCGACAGAGTCATCGAACAAAGTCCGAAATTTCTCCTCACTTTTTTTCAAATCTTCCTCTGCTCGCTTGCGCTCAGCTATCTCCCAAGCCACGTCCGCTATGTAAGACACGGTCTCTATATCATTCTCGTTATAGTCTATCGGCTTGTTGCCGATGCCGAGAATAGCCACTACATTACCACCCCTCATGATAGGAACAACCAGCTCTCTAACCACAGGTGCATGCCCCTCAGGAAACCCTTTGCGATGCGGCAACGAATAATAATCGTTATGGATAACCGGCCGTCGCAAACGCACGCAGTCCACCCACACACCAGCCTGTTCTATGCCATAATGCATTCCCCTTCCTTCCGCTTTACAAAACTCGTTGATCGTTCGCGTAGACCAAGCCTGAAGCGAAAGGTGCTTCTGGTCCTGATCAACGAAGTGATAGAAACCAATAGGGCTCTCAGTCAAAGACCCAACCTCATCCAGCGTCATTTGCAGTAGCTCTTCAAGAGAATGTGTTGCGGCGAATTCTAATAACGACAACCGTACTCTCACGAGGTTCTCAGCCCGCTTACGTTCGCTGATATCCTTAGCTATATGGACAGAACCTATTACTTCGCCGGCCTTATCGAAGATCGGAGAGGTGGACACTTCGAGATAGGCGCCGAGTTTTGGTTCATATACCTCTTGTACCATCGCCTTCTTAGTCTCCATGGTCCTGTGATGAGGACAATTCAATATATGAGAAGATGAATTGTGTATAACTTCATGACAAGGCTTACCTATAATATCCTCTATTTTCATCCCCACCGCATCCGCATATGCCTGGTTGAGCCTAACAATTTTATATTCCCTATCTTGAATAGAGACCATATCACTTATGGAATCAAAAGTCGTCTGCCATTCCTCCGCAACCTGTTTTACCCTCTCCTCAGCCTCACTGCGCTCAGTAATATCGCTTAGGAAATTCAGGGTCGCTGGCTTCCCCTCCCAGTCTATCAAGACCGTGCTTAACTCAACCAGCCTATTTTTACCATCGCGGCGCATAATATGAAAATTATAGGTTGAAGGCAAATTTTCACTCATAAGGCGCCGTCGATGACGATCCATGACCATCTCCCGATCATCTGGACAAATGAACTCTATAAATGGCTTCGCCGACAGCTCGGCAGCAGAATAGCCGAACATTCTGGTTAGCATCGGATTGATGAATACTAATCTCTCACTCTGCGCAACGAAAATTGCTTCATTTGCGTTCTCAAAGAGATCACGGTATTTCTTTTCACTTTCCTTAAGCACATCCTCGGCCCGCTTGCGCTCTGTAATATCCTGTGCTATGGCCGAAGCACCTATTATCCTCCCGAAAATATCATAGATAGGCGAAATCGTTAAGAGGACGCTGATTCGTCTCCCATCCTTAGTAATCCTCACCGCTTCATAGTCTTTTACGGCTTCCCCGCGCTTCAATTTTTCTTGGAATATCTGCGCTTCACCAGAGTACTCCGAGGGAATCAGTATCGACACATTGCGACCGACAACCTCCTCGGAGGTGTACCCATAAAGCATCTCGGCGCCCCTATTCCATGTAGTGATAATGCCATCCAACGTCCTGCTCAGGATCGCATCGCGAGAGGACTCCACAATAACAGCCAGACGACGCTGTGCCTCCTCGGCCTTCCTACGCTCGGTTATATCGCGTGAAACCCCGTGCAGGGCTACAGCTTTTCCCTGATCATCCCTGATAGCACTGACCAAGTTCTCCATCCATACCGTCGAGCCATCCTTGCGGTAATACTCTAGCTCCAGCGCCATGGTTCTGCCGGGATCCACACCCTCCTTTTCATCTCGCTCCAGTTGAGAGGTCCACGTCTGTGTTACGACACGCAAAGATTCCGGCGTCAGCTGATCCTGAACCTGTCGTTTCATGTGCTCTTCCGGTGTAAACCCTAGAACCTTAAATACGGAGGGGCTGACATAAGTGGTACGTAGATCCTCCAGACTCATAATCCAGACAATATCGTTCATCTTCTCTGTAAGAGTACGATACTTCGCCTCGCTGTAGCGCAGAGCATCTTCGGCTCTCTTGCGCTCTGTTATATCACGAGCTATAGCGAGTGTTCCTATATTTTTACCCGCAGTATCGCGTACGATGCTGAAAATGATCTCAACAGGGACTATGCTCCCATCTTTCCGATACAACTCCGCCTGAACCATCCGTGACCGCTTCGGATCCCCCAGGCCGATTCGCTCCTTTTCCATCTCTTCTTTGAGAACATCAATTACTGCTTTAGCTGAAACCGGGGTGTAAACTTTCCCCATCGGGAGGGCCATCGCCTCCTCGACGGTGTAACCTATAAGCCTACTCACGGAAGGGCTTATGTAGGTAAGTTTCATGTTTATGTTTGATGCCCAGATTAAATCAGTCGCGTTTTCAGCGAGCAGACGATAGCGTTCCTCGCTGTATCGTAGAGCGTCTTCGGCTCTCTTGCGTTCTGTTATATCGCGCGAAACGGCGTATAAGCTAATAATTTTACCTTGCTGATCCCTTTTCGCACTGACCATGTGCTCCAGCCATACCGTAGAGCCGTTCTTGTGATAGTACTCGGCTTCGATCATCACGATCCTGTTGGGATCCACCCCTTCCTTCCCCTCCCTTTCCATCTCGGCTGTAAATACGTTCATGACATGCTCATAGGACTGCGGAGTTACCAATTCCTTCAGCGTTTTACCAGCACGCTCCTCCGGGGTGTATCCGAGAACTCTGAATATGGACGGGCTTGTATAGGTAGGTTTGAAATCAAGGCCCATGGTCCACACAATATCGTTCATCCTCTCCGTGAGGAAACGATATTTCTCCTCGCCCAGGCGCAACGCATCCTCAGCCCTTCTCAGCTCAGATATATCGTTAAGCATTATCAGGTGTCCGGAAAGCTGGCCGCGCCGATCACTTAACGGCGCTATCACTATATCGAGCCAGAGTCGCTTTTCGCCATCATTCAAGGCAACTTCTATCCTCTTATGAACTGACGGCAACGGGAATGGAAGCGCAAGCCGACCTTTCAGGGCAGCTTCCAATTTTTGTCCTACCTCCACATCACCACCAAGCATATTCACAGCGGCCGGATTAATATCGACGACTATGCCCTGACTGTTTACAACCAGAACTCCATTCTCTATCTGTCTGTATACAACTTCCTTCGCAATAGGCAGAACCTTGAATAATTGAAACTTCACGATGCCAAACGCCAGGAGTAAACCCGTTACCGAGGCCATGATGGGAGCTACATTCAGGCCACGTACCGGACTTAAACCAAAAAGAAAAAGTGCGTTTGCTATCCAAGGAACGACTGCTGCCACAAGCACGATCAGAGCCTGGCGCCGGTATATCTTGGATAAGCTTGTCGCGGCCCTGAACAGAAACACCACACCTACCCACATTGTCAAGAAATCATAAATCATCGTCACATAGAACCATGATCCATGTTCGAATATAAGGAAATTAGCATTCCCTACACTGGGCGGTATTGCACTCCACAGAAAACCATGCCATCTATTTGTGAGGTCTATGATAACTGTAGCAACAGGGATCAGCCATATCAGGATTTGATACTGCAAACGTATACGTATATCAGGGCGCCAGTAGCTCAGTGCAAAGAGCATAAAAAACACGGGCATGGTGCAGTCACCAAGGGTAGATAACTGTACCCATAGAGACGGCTCATCGCTGAGCTCCACCATAGCATATGAAAACGCCCACCAGGCACCGGACAGCATCATCAAGGCAAAATATGCACTGCCGGGAACGGAGCGCCTGCGCCATGCCACCGCTGCCAATGTTAAGCTAACAGCTACGGTGATTACAAAGGCTATGCCGTAGTATGTAAGTTCCGTCACAGAGCCGCCTCCATACAGACACCCACTCTATTGAATAAGGCCAGCTTATACTGATAATCTGGAAAACGCATTTAGAATCCTCGCAGCGTCCCTGCGAATACCTGCCATGCCAGCGCCGACTTGGCCGTCAGGCTCAGTATCATGTAAACGCGCTCGCCGAAAAGGTAGTTCTTCCACGGTCCAACCTTCTTATACTGAAGCCACATATTGAACGCGAAGCTGAAGAAAAAGACAAACAGAATGCCGAGTATGAAGTAAACGAAGGTTGGCACAGCCTCCGTTGAGCTGGACAGCGCCGCGAAGAAATACCACGCGATTACGATCCAGGGTATGATTCCTACTATGCAACCGAGCGTAAACGGCGTCCAATCTACCTTTTCCGCTCCCTGATTGCGCAGCTCCATCTCAAGACCAAAGAAGTTCATCGCGGCAGTAAGGCCAAACAGCAGCATCATGGTCGGCGCATCGAATACACCGCTCAGCATACCGATGAGGACCACCATGAGAGAAGCGCTCAGTGCATATTCATACCACCGGACATAGTTGATGCCCTTCTTCAGGTTGCGCACGTACCAGGGATAATAGCGCGGCGACGCCATAATGAAATGCGCCACGCATGAGATAAGGAGGAAAGCGGCTACCATCGGGCCTACTGGCAAATCGACGAGGGATTTCGTCATCGATTCTGGAGTATTCGTTGTCTGATTCCAACTGAGGAATGATGTAGTTCCAGTCACCGTATAATCTTTACTTAGGATAAGTATAGCTATCGCCTGAGCCAGATGCAGCAGACACATTACGATATTGAATATCCGCAATCGCTTGAATTTCACCACGGCCGCCATCCTGCACCTCCTTGCTAAACATCAGAGTTTAGGAAGTATGAAATATCGAGACATATTTGTCAATATCTGGAATGAATCTTGATACAAATCCGCTCGTATTGTATATTGAATATCTCCTGAATCTATGAAATGGAGGGCCTATGAAATCATGCCAAGGCAAAATCGGACGCGTTTTCGTCATTCGGCTCGAGGATGGCGATATCCTTCCCGAATGTATCGAGAAGTTTGCCAAGAAAAATAAAGTGGCCATGGGACATGTAATACTAGTCGGCGGCATCGGAGGCGGCCAGATAGTTGTCGGCCCGCGGCGTTCCGACCAGATGCCCCCCGAGCCGATGCTGCTGCCCGTAGACGGAGCGCACGAGGTAGCAGGAGTAGGCGTTATCGCCCCTGACGAAAGTGGAAAGCCGGTGCTCCATATCCACGCCGCGTTGGGCCGCTCCGGCCAGACGATGACCGGTTGCCTGCGTCCTGGAGTAACCACCTGGCTCGTGGGTGAAGCGATAATATACGAGATCATCGGTGCCAAAGCGGCTCGAATTAAGGACAACCGATCGGGATTCTCTCTCCTTGAGCCTTCTAACTAAACCTTTAGGCGATAGCGCCTCATGCTCAGCGAGTTCGTCACTACACTCACCGAGCTGAAGGCCATCGCAGCTCCCGCGATTATCGGATTAAGCAGGAATCCCGTTGAAGGATACAATGCTCCAGCGGCAATCGGTATAGCAACGATATTGTAGAAAAAGGCCCAGAAGAGATTCTGCCTTATCTTGCGCATTGTATAGCAGCTCAGCTCTAGCGTTCGTACGACGTCACGGAGGTCATCCTTTACCAGAACAACGCCCCCAGCCTCGATAGCAACGTCGGTGCCCGAGCCGATAGCAATGCCGACATCGGCCTGCACCAGCGCCGGCGCATCGTTGACCCCATCGCCCACCATCGCCACTCTGCTGCCAGCCGTCTGAAGCTTCTTTATCTCGTTAGCTTTGTCCTCTGGCAGAACCCCGGCCAGCACGCTGTCGATCCCAAGCTGACGAGCGACGCCCTCCGCGCTGCGGCGGTTGTCGCCCGATATCATGATGACCTTCTTCCCCATTTCCTTAAGTTCAGCGACCGTCTCGGCGGCATACTCCTTAGCCGTATCTGAAGCCGCGATGACGCCGATAGCGACACCATCGACCCCAACCAGCACCGTCGTCTTGCCCTGCTCTTCGAGCCTCGCTACCTCAGCCTCAGCACTCGATATGTCTATGCCCCTCTCAGTGAACAACTTGCCATTCGCCACAACGACGGATATACCGCCCAGATTGGCTTCGACGCCCTTACCAGTTATCGCCGAGAAATCCGCAGCTTCAGGAATAGATATCTTCCGCTCAACAGCTCTAGCGACGATCGCGTCGCCGATATGGTGCTCGGAACGCCGCTCGACAGACGCAGCCAGCCCCAGGATTTCATCCCCAGAATAAGATTCCGACAGAGCTATGATATCGGTAACCGACGGTTTGCCACGCGTCAGCGTACCCGTCTTGTCAAATACGATAGTATCCATTTTGCATGCCAGCTCCAGTGTGGCCGCGTCCTTTATTAGTATCCCATTCTCCGCCCCCTTGCCCGTGCCCACTATCACCGCCGTGGGGGTAGCCAGCCCCAGCGCGCAGGGGCAAGCCACAATGACGACAGCTATGAAGGCCTTCAGAGAGAACGCCAGATCGGAGCCGGACAGATACCAGGTGAGGAAGGTCACAATCCCGATCGCCAGAACCACGGGCACAAAATAGGATGATACCTTGTCCGCCAGCCGCTGTACAGGAGCCTTGCTGCCCTGCGCCTCCTCAACAAGCCGCACTATCTGAGCAAGCGCCGTATCAGAACCGACCTTCGTCGCCTTAAACTTTAGCCAGCCTCCTTTGTTTATCGTTCCTGCAATCACCTCGTCGCCGGCAGCCTTATCGACTGGGATGCTTTCACCGGTAAGAAGCGACTGGTCGACAGAGGAACCCCCTTCTACAACGATTCCATCCACCGGCACCGCGCTTCCCGGCTTCAGCACAACCTCATCTCCCACAAGCACTTCATCGACAGCTACCTCCACCTCCCTACCGTCTCGAAGCACCAGCGCCGTCTTGGGCCGCAGTTCCAGAAGCTTGCGGATAGAAGCCGATGTCCGTCCCTTGGCCACCGCCTCCAGATATCTCCCCAGCAGGATGAATACGATGAGCAAACCGGCGACCTCAAAATACAAATCCTTCATGCCATAATTAGCGTCGCCGCTCCAGATCAGAATTGATATCGCCAGACTGTACAGGAAAGCGGTGCCCGTGCCCAGCGCCACCAGCGTATCCATACCAGCACTGCGGTTCCTCACCACGGTCCCTATCCCGACCGTATAGAACTGATAACCGACCGCGACGATTGGAATCGTCAACACGAGCTGCAGGATAGCCATCGCTGCATCGCTGAGCGACGGCAGCGGCAGATGTATATGATGCCCCATCGAGAAATAAAGCAGCAGAACAGCAAAGACAGCGGATACGATAAGCTTGATCTTCAATATATCGATGTCGCGCTTGCGGGCATCCCTCTCACGATCGATAGTGCCTCCCCCGCCTTCAAGAGCCTCCCCTTTCTTAACGACGCTGTAGCCGGCACTCGTAACAGCGCGCTCCAGGTCGCTCACGGCAACTCTGGATGGGTCGTACTCTATATATGCCTTCTCCGTAGCGAAATTGACCGCCGCCTTGGAAACGCCGTCGACCTTCTTGAGAGAGCCCTCTAAATTAAGAGCACACGAGGCGCAGTGCATCCCGGCGATGTCAAGTGTAGCCTTCTCCTGAGCAGCTGCATCGTTCGCGATCTCAGGTATAGCTGCCGCATGGGGCGACTTCGCCTCGCCTTTCATCTCGAGGAATGTATCGCGGCAATGCGGATGGCAAAAATAATATTTGCGGCCCTCGTATTCAATGCTGAGGCCGCTCGCCTCGTCCACTTCCATGCCGCATATCGGGTCTATAGCCATATCTTACTTCCGTAACAGATATATACGTAAAAAGCATAATCTAGATAGACCGAATGTGTAAGCGACTTATATCTCAAATCGAGGCAGAATAAATAAATCCATCAGTACATAGAATCCGGCTGTTATGTTTAAATAACGTAAACTATGTCATTCCTTGAGCTAGGTCATTGCGGGAATCGGTATTGATATTCTGGAAAGGATTTGCCCCTTCATCCTTAGTCCCGCAATAGACACATTTTGTATGACCCTTCTGAAGAACCTTCCCGCAAGAAGCACACTTTCTAACAGGTTCTCGAATCTTCCCATCCAGCACACCATCACGTAAATCTATCTCATTGACCTTATTAAGCAAATACTCCTCGGTGAGACCTTGCGACTCGGCAATAATTTCCCAAAGCGCTCGATCTACTAGTATCAGCTTATCTATAGCAGCTCGTAAGGCCTGAATATCAGAACGAGCATCCATAGCTTTTTTTGCAGCCGCATCCGCGGCCCTAGCAGCCACCTGCGCTGTATCCATTGCTATGCTATCATCATCATGTCTGCTAGTTCCCTGACCGGGTATCCCTGCCAACAACCCTCCAAAAAGCAGCGTAAAAACATTGATCGGACCAACCATCAAACTACCTCCCGATTACAATTTGGTAGAGTATAATCGTCTTAAATAACCACCTGCATCAGCTCAACCTGCACACCATTCGGATCGAGCACATATCGCATGTCCGCATGCGCGCCACCGTAGCTCGGCAGGTCGCTGCCAAAGCTCCACACCGGACTTCTGAACTTGTATCCTATCCTAGCCAGGCTCTCCTCGGCCTGTTTAAGGTCAGGAACCATAAATGCGACTTCTACGAGCCCGACTGATGTGAAATCCTTGAACTCCTTGGGTCTGCCCCTCACCACCGGGTTAATCCACCCCAGCAGTTCGACCATATTCCCCGAAGGATCGGCGAGTAGAACCATCCTTACTCTACCGTTCCTTATCATCAGCGACGCATCCAAATCAGGGCCTGAAATAACTTCATCCTGAAAGACCTGGAGCCCTATCCCATCGCAGTAGAACCTGAGGGATTCGTCTATATCTTTAACCGCGATTCCCACATGATGCAGCGGCATCGGAGGCACCTCCTTAATTAACGATAATGTATGCTGAATTCTAGTGGGGCACACAACGATTGTCAATTAGAAGCGAAATGCTTGTTGCAAATTCGACTGCCAGTGGTTGCTATTCCCATTTAAAAAAGCGAACAGCAAGCACCAAGCAGACTATAAACCAGCCTCCAAGTACGATTAAATTCAATAAATGAGGGTTCGAAAAAAGCTGCGCATGCAAAGGTTGGGAATCAACCATGATCTGCCTTATGGAATCGGCGAGGTACGTCAGGGGCATTGCATCCATTATCGGGCGCATGAATCCGGGCATCATTTCGGTGGGAAAGAAGATACCCGATAGGAACATCATGGGAAATTGAACAAACATGATTAGGGGCATGAGTGTCTGCTGGTTCTTGGCGAATGCCGAAAGCATATACCCCATGGCAAGGAAAGTAAGCGTTCCAATGATGATAAAACCTATGAGGTAGAACCAGTTGCCGAGAACTGGCACATGAAATACTAGCCTGGCTATGATAACGATTAGAGCCGTCTGCATCATGGCAATAATCAAATTGAATACTACCGTGCTCATTATCATTGTTGAACGCCTGAGCGGTGTAGCTCCAAGTCTCTTAAGCACCTTGTTCTCTCGATCAACCACGATCGGCGCTACGGCAAAAAGCCCCAGTTGCATCAACGACATGGCCAGAATGCCTGGTACCAAATAGTCGATAGCCCGCAAGTCATGGGACTGAAGGGTTTGCTCACTGAGCTGAATCAGCGGCGTGGAACCTGCTAAAGCGCGATCGAAATTATCTGTAACCCTTTGAATTATGGGCAATAAAACTTGCTTCGAACTCGTCTGTGTGGGGTCGTAATATACATCGATATTGGTCACCTGTCCCAGAGTGATGCTCTCACCAAATCCTGAATTGACTACTATCACTGCACGCCTGTCGCCGTCTTCTAGCGCCTGCATCTCTACACCCCGCTCCCCAAGGTTCAACTCGAAAGCCGGAATCTGCTCAAGCGCGGCAGAGAAGTTCTGTGCTATTGGTGAATCGTCCTCCAGCACTAAACCGACGTTGAATTTAATATCATCCTCGCCGCTGAACACGGCGCCGAAGATCAGGATGAAAAAAATAGGAAAAATGAAAGTCCAGAAGAGGGCTGCCCGTTCCCTGAAGAACTGCTTGGCATTGGCCACAAGGAGAACCTGGAAAGTCTTCACTCTCGGATTCTCCTGCCGGTTAACTTGAGAAAAACATCCTCCAGCGTGGCCCTGCGCACGTAAAGGTTGGTCAATTCAAAACCCCTCTGCTTAGCTAAATCTAGCAACGCTGAAACGGTAACAGGCACTGCGCTGGAGTATACCGTGACCTTGCCGTTCTCTTGCACAACGTTGGTTACCCCTGAGACAGCATTGAGAACATCGTTTTCAAGCTTCTGACTCAATTCGAACTCTATGGCCTCCTCCTGGAAATGCTGCGCTATCAGCTTGTTCGGCTTGTCGGTGGCGATTATCTTTCCGTAATCGATGATGGCAACGCGATCGCAGAGACGCTGCGCCTCCTCCATATAGTGTGTGGTGATGAACACGGATTTCCCCTTGCCGCGCACGTATTCGATCAAATTCCAAATGTTGTGCCGCGATTGAGGATCAAGTCCTGACGTCGGCTCATCGAGGAAAAGTACCTTGGGATTGTTGACCAGCGCCAGCGCTACCGAAAGCCTTTGCTGCTGCCCTCCGGAGAGATTCTTGCAGCGCTTATTCCTGCTGTCCTCCAGATCGACCAGTTTGATTAGTTTATCGATCGATGCAGACCTGGGATAGAAACTAGCGAAGAGGGCCATCACTTCACGGACGGAGAGCCGGGGATACAGAGAGGTCGTCTGAAGCTGTACGCCTATATGGGTCTTAACGTGCCGCGGATCTTTTCGCACATCGATTCCGAGCACTGCCACGCGGCCGGCATCAGCCTTGCGGATGCCCTCCACTATCTCCATAGTGGTAGTCTTGCCCGCACCGTTGGGGCCCAGCATGCCAAATATCTCACCTTCGTAAACCCTGAAGCTGATATCGTTGACAGCCTTGATATCCTTGTACGATTTGCGAAGGTGGTCTACCTTAATAATAACTTTCATCTTATTAAACGGCCAAACACAACTAAGACATACTATATTGGTTCATTTCACAAAGTCAACATATATGCGTACTTGACAACCCGAGCCATAATGTTGTAGTCTCATAAAGAACTTTGCGCTGCAAAGTATTACTGGAGAATTACATGAAAATTGATACAGACCTCAAGCAAATCGAGAAGAAGTCCTGGACGGTCTACTTCCAGGACGGACTCTGGGATATCTACATAGGCATGCTTATGCTGGCGATAGGCATCAATACTTTTGTCGACAGCGAATGGTATAGCTGTCTCATGATAGCACCTATCTTCCTCATAATACTCGGCAAGCGCTTCATCACCACTCCCCGCCTCGGTCGCGTCAGATTCGGCTCCGAGCGGCAGAAGAAGCGCATTGCAGTGTTTATAGTCATCGCGCTGGCTGTTATCTGCGGAATCATTCTCGCGGGATTTTCGGCCACCGGCGACCCCCTCCCCAAGGCCGCCGTCGCCACCGTCTTCGGCATGAGCGCCATCCTCGTCTTCGGCTCCATGGCCTACTTTCTGGACTGCGGTCGCTTCTACATATATGGTGCGATGATGGCAACTGCCCTCATCCTCGACATCCTGATTGATGGACATCTCGTCAGCATATCATTCCTCGTTTTCGGTGCTGTCGCGTTTATCTTCGGATTGGCGCTGCTGATTCGCTTCCTGCGCAAGTACCCTAAGGTATCTAATATGCAGTATATTGAGAAAGATTAGCCATGACCAAAGCGAACAGCGAGTTGCCGAGACCTTTTATCGACATCGACCGGCTGGTGCATGAGCCCGCTCGCTTGATTATCCTGTCTCACCTGTTTGTTATTGAAAGCGCAGATTTCCTCTTCCTTATGCGGCAGACCGGTCTCACCTGGGGAAATCTTTCCTCGCATCTGAGCAAACTTGAGGGAGCAGGGTATATTGAGATTGAGAAACAATTTAAAGGAAAAAAACCAAATACGATGTTAAAGATAACAGAGAAGGGACGCAGTGCTCTTATGGACTACAGGGAGAAGATGAAAAAGGCCCTCAATACATTGCCTGAGACATAGCCTTTAATCATTTGATATCTTCCTTGTTTTACACCACATTATGTAGGATCCTATCGCAAAAGAAGTAAATATGAGCGATATAGCTGCATTCAATCCAACCCCTACAGCACCGAGCGCATTCGAGAGATACAGGCCGAAATCCACCCAACCAATAACCGACATAATACTCAGGCAGAGTGCTGCAATCAGCCAGCTATTCACTTTGTTCGATTTCAATCGGCTTCTCCTTCGACTCCTTTATTATCAATTATTATCACAGATATGACATCAAACTACAAAGCAACGTCTTGAAGCGTTGACACCAAAGGTAATATACCCTATCATTTATTCATAATTTATATATTGGGGCTTCCATAGTTTACCCTTATGTTGATATGGAAATTAATATCAGGGGATAATTTTGAAACCGCTACACACAGATAGAAACATAATTATCTTCGTCCTCCTTATAGTCGTCGCTGGCGGTTTTACAACGCTCGTCCAGCTCCATCCCTGGGCTAGGAAACCTATAGAGATTATAATTCCTGAAGAAAACACACCCATATCAGGGACAACACAAATATATATTGACGGCGCCGTTGTGAGACCAGGGTGGTATCCCATCGATGAAGACAAAACCTTGAACGATGTAATATTATCTGCCAGGGGTTTAGCCGAGGGAGCTGACACATCGAAAATCAAACTCCATATCCCTACTGTAAATGAGTGCAATACATCACAGAGAATCAGCATCAACCGCGCTGAAAACTGGCTGCTGGATGCCCTACCTGGGATCGGTCCAACATCGGCACAGAATATAATCGATTATCGGGAAGCCAACGGACCGTTCGTCACTATCTATGAACTACTGCTGGTCCCTGGAATCGGTCAGTCCACATTCGACAACATCAGAGACCTTGTTACAGTGGAATAAAATGACGAAATAGTTATGACACTCGTTTATATCAGTCTTGTTTTCGTGCTCGGCATATACTCTGGTTCCCATATTCAAATCCCAGTCGGCCCTGCTTTAATTACTATCTCGGCCTTTCTTCTAACTGCTGTCCTATTGCAACTCATCAAAACAACACGACACATAGATAAATTAGGCTCCATCATCTTTATTTTATCTTGTATCGTAACCTTCATATGCGGCCTTCTGCGATTCACTACAACGCCTACCGGCGACGAGCTCCAACGTTATATAGGAGCTAATAACGTATCGATCACCGGTACAATCTGCGAGGAACCAGAAGCTACAAACGCATCAGTAAAGGTAATTCTCTCGGTAAGAGATGTCAACGGAGAAGCATCAGCTGGCAATTTGTTAATTCGCACTTCAAGATACCCCACGCTTAGCTACGGCGATCTACTGGAGGTGAAAGGTGAACTAGAGCTCCCACCTGATAATTTGAACGGATTCAACTATCGTGCCTATCTTGAAAGTCAAGGCGTCTATACCTCTATGTACTATCCCCATGTCGAGTTGATATTGAAGGGACAAGCACCCCAGCCTTTACAGGCCATATATTCCTTTAGACATAAACTGGGAGAAACACTGCGTAAATCGCTACCGGAGCCAGAGTCATCTCTGGCGCGCGGCATACTCCTCGGCCTGCGCGGTGATATCCCAGACTCGCTGAATGAAGCTTTTCAGCACTCGGGGACAACCCATATCCTGGCTATCTCAGGACAGAATATGGCCATCATCGCCGGCATCGTTATTAGCATTGCCACACGCCTCTTCGGAAAGCATAGGCCTACCTATCTAATTCTTACTTTAGCTGTTCTATGGCTTTATGCGCTACTGGCAGGAATGTCCGCTCCGGTGTTGAGAGCCGTGATTATGGTCAGCATCTATCTACTAGGCACATACCTTGGAAGACAGCGTAGCGGCCTCACTGCCATATCATTCTCCGCTGCCGTAATGATAGCTATAAATACCAAAATATTATGGCAGATAAGCTTCCAGCTCAGCTTCGCAGCCGTGCTCGGTCTTGTTTTGATCACTCCAAAATTACAGGATTGGCTATCAAGGTTGGCAATGCCTAAAATCGCGGTTGATAGTCTAGCCGTCGGTATGGGTGCCGTGCTAGCCACCATGCCACTCACAGTATACTACTTCGGCTACACATCAATAGTCACCCTGCCCGCCACATTTTTCGCATCTCTCGTGCTACCCGCAGTCATTATAATAACGGCAGCCGTGGCGACAATCGGAATGGTCTGGTTACCAGCTGCTCAAGTAATAGGATGGGTTGATTGGCTTTTGCTCAAGTATTTTGTAATTACAGTCCAAGGATTTGCCGCAATCCCGAGCGCCTCCGTTGAAATAGCCCAAATTAAAACATGGATGGTCAGTATCTACTATGGATTGCTTACAGCGGTATTATGGCTATGCTCCAAGATGAAACGCCTACTTCCTAGAAAAGACGATGCTTTATCAGCCTCCGAGTCGCTTTCTAAGTCGACATCATCCAAATGGGCTATTGCTGTTCTAATGACTATAGCTGTGCTAACATGGATTGCCGTCTTCACCATGCCAGAGGCTGAAAATCTTCAAATCAGCTTTATCGACGTGGGACAGGGAGATGCCATTCTAATAAGAAGCCCGTCTCACCACTATATTCTTATAGACGGCGGCCCAAGCCCAGAAGCGATATGTCTAGCACTAGGTAATATGTTGCCATTCTGGGATCGCAATATCGATATGATGATATTAACCCATCAGCATGACGACCATGCCAGTGGGCTCGTCGAAATAGCGGAACGCTATAGAATCGGTCAAGTACTGTATCCACCTGATCTGCTCGATACAAAGGCAGATATTGATTATATGCAGGCTTCAACAGAATTACATAAGACGATATCGGACAGAGGTATTCGATGCATGTCAGCGCAAGCAGGGCAGATAATCGATATCGGTGGCGCACAGATTGAAGTGTTAAACCCTCCTGAGGAATTGTATCAAAACACCGATTCCGATATCGATAACAATGGAGTTGCGCTGCGTGTCTCTATGGGCGAGATAAGCTTTCTACTCTCCGCTGATCTGTACTGTGACGGAGAACTGCACTTGAGTTGTGAACATCCCGTGTTGCAAAGCACAGTGCTCAAGGTTGGACACCACGGTTCGAAATCATCGACTTGCTCTTACTACCTCAATGCGGTCAATCCGCAGGTAGCCATCATATCCGTCGGGGCCGAAAACCGCTTCGGACATCCCTCAGAGGAAGTGTTAGAACGATTGGATAATTACGTCGGCGAGGATATGGTTTTCACGACAATAGATAAAGGCACAATAACCTTTACTACAGATGGGAGACAGTTATGGGTGGATACCGAAAAATAAAAAACCTCATGCGGTTCACATGAGGTTTTTTCGTACTCTGGAATATTTCTGGCTAGTAGTCAGTTACAATTTTGGGGCTGCTTTGTTCCTTCCACTGTTCTATGTCTCGCTTTATCCCCGACGCAATAATTGCGGATTTCACATTATCGGACTCATCTATTTTACCTAGTATATTCTGATTTGCATGAACCGCCAAGACGATCACTTTCTCATCGATATTATCGAATGTTCTGGTTGTCTTTAAAGAGAAGGGCACGCCGCATGGTAAGACCACATCCTGTCCGTTCCTGAGATCCTCTACAATTTGCATGTTGTTGTACCCACTTAGGAATTCCTCTAGACTTGTGCCTTCATCTAGGTTGTTTACCGTTGGCACCAACAGTACGCCCTTAAAATTGCCTCCGGCTTTCCGGCAGAGCTGATCAAATAACGCCATCCCGATTCGCAACTTTCTGTTCTCATCAGCTATAGTCTCACTTACCAGATATCTAGCAACCGAACTCTTCATATGAAAAGCCTCCTCATGAATGTATATTACGTATACTACTATACCTGTAAGATGTCAAGACGGAGTTTCAGCTGGCGTGATGAGAAAGAGTCGCCACACACTTCATCTATCAGGTGCAGACCGTTATTCTATTCTAACTAGTAGTTCTTCAGTACTACCCAGTTTTAATCCACGAGACCGGCAATCTTGGCGCTAACAAGCACGGTATTGCCGCACTGCGTACAGATGACCGGAACAACAGGTACGTTGGTGGTGCCTGCAACCATAACCACTTGGTCCTCACCCCACGGTACAAGTTGGAATACAGCTCCCTGAATCTTCCAGTCTAGGTTGCCGCACATCTGGCAAGGTCTACCCTTCCAGTTTTCCTTAATAAACCTGCTAAACTCTGCTGCATTGACCTTCTGCATATTTTCCTCCTCAATTACGTCACAAGACTAAATTCATTGGTGTAATCAAGTCATATACTATACCATAACATTTGCATATTTCCAATGAGTCTTCTTCATCGCGTCGACGATTTATTAAGAAGCACATTACAAGCTAGACCTATATAGTCTTTAACCTATCGCTGAAATCCTCAGGCGTAAAAGCATAGCACTGCGTGCCATAACACTCAACAGCAAAGGATGCACATGCGCTGCCCATTCTGGCACTTTCCTCTATGCTCTTGTCACGCATAAGGCCGCTTATCAGCCCACCGCGATAGGCATCTCCGGCTCCGGTCGGATCCAACACCTGGCTGGGTCTGGCAGCAGGGATTCTGATTTCACCTTCCCGTGTATAGACCCGTGATCCCAGTTCCCCCATTGTGACAACAACGGTCCTAGCCCGCTCCAACAGCTCTCCTTCATCCAGCTCGGTTTTATTCATAAACAACTCCAGTTCATAATCGTTGCAAATCAGCACACAACATCCATCGATGGCTTCAACCAAGTCCTTTGCATCTAACACTGGTAGTGATTGCCCGGGGTCGAAGATATAATCGATATTTCTTGACTTGCATACACGTGGATACTTAAACATATCTTCGAGATTACCTGGGGAGACAACTATCATAGTATTGCTAGGATTGAATTGATTAAGATCCAAATCCGACGAATATTTCATAGCGCCCGGGTTGAAGCCAGTGATCTGGTTATCAGCCTTATCTGTGGTAATAAATGCGCCGGCAGTGAACTCGCTTTCTATAACTTTAATGTGATCCGTGGATATGCCATTCTTTTTCAGCCACTCAAAGTAGCGCTGATAATCATGGCCGATAGCCGCAGAGATAACCGGCTTTTCCCCCATCAACTTGAGCGCATAGGCAATATTGCCCGCTGTGCCGCCAAATTTCTCCTGCATACTATTCACCTGGAAGCAGACGTTTATCGAGTGTATCTTGTCGTGGAGTATGTGTTCCGCGAAATGCCCGGGAAAATCCATGATACGGTCGTAAGCCAGTGAACCTGAGATAATGATGTTATTTTTCATAGGCCTCCTATTCTAGTCTATTCGGCGGGACGACTAGCCGAGCAAGTCTTTTTCACTCACCAGTCTGTCGATAGCCTTATGCAAATCTGTAAGCGGTCCATCGTTGTATAGCGAGTAATCCGCCCTGCCAGACGCCTTCCCGATATCGAAGAGCTTCTCCTCATCCCTGTCCTGTTTTAAGAAATCCTCATATACCTTTGCATCTCGGCCTTCTCCGCGAGTCAGCATACGCTCAAAGCGCACACGCGGATCGGTCACCGACACATTAATCAGAACGAACTGCCTGCCCAACTCCCCTTGCAGAATCTCGACATCCTTGGGAGAGCGCACGCCGCTGATGCCTGCGGTCTTCCATCCTTTTGAGCGTATCTTGTCGATAGTCATCTGCACGAAACAGCCCTCGCCGCGGTCCTTAAAATACCTGTTTGATATCGCCTGGAGGTTCGAGCGTGTCGGTTCCTTCCCCTCTTCTACTGCGATCTCTCTCACGATATCGCCAGTGGAAAGAAAAGGAATATCATACTTGTCGCGCAGATATTTTAGTACCTCATCTTTGCCCGACCCGTTCTTCCCTATAACGCCAATGACTCTCATATATAGCCTGCTTAATTATATATGGAACAGTTTATCAGGAATCTCTCAAATTGCCAAAGAGATAGTTGATATATTGCCACAAGGTTGACAACATCTGCCTGAGAACTCTAACATAATCGTGGAATCTAGGACTATTGATATGTATGAATTCGAGGCGAACAAGGAGTAAAATCCCATGCTTAATGTTGATAAAACCGCGCTGGTCGTCATCGATGTTCAGGAAAAACTCTCACGCGTAATGTATGAGAAAGAGAAGCTTTTTGAGAACCTTCAGAAACTGATAAAGGGAGTGAAGCTCTTAAATATACCGATCGTCGTAACCGAGCAGAATCCGAACGGACTGGGACCGACAGTGCCTGAAATCGCGCCTCTCCTGACCGATATCAATCGCGTAACGAAGTTCAGTTTCAGCTGCTGCGGTGAGGAGCCGTTCATGCGTGAAGTAGAGAGATTAAACAGAAAACAATTATTGCTTGCCGGTATTGAAGCACATGTGTGCGTTTACCAGACCGCCATGGATCTGATGGAAGCCGGCTATGAGGTGCACACGGCCGTCGATTGTGTATCCTCTAGAACACTAGATAATAAAAACCTCTCGCTCGACAAGATGAAGAGCGATGGTGCTAAACTCACCAGCGTGGAAATCGCACTATTTGAATTGCTCCGAACTGCCAAGAGTCCAAAGTTCAGAGAGATGTCCCAGATAGTGAAATAGCAGTGAAAAGTAACTTTCAACGACCAGACATATTCCGCCCGCCCAGCGAGCGCAACGATTATTTCCTGCCTCTGACCAAGGGCTGTTCTAATAACACTTGCGGCTTCTGCGGCTACTATGGAACAAAGCTGCAGATGAGGGAACTCGATGATGTTATCAAGGAGATCGATGCGCTTGCATTGTACCTTAAGACCGGCGCCATGCTGCCGGGAATGTCCAGAATCATGTACGCCATAGCCCGAGAATGGGACGGACAACGTGTTTTTCTGCAGGACGCGGACGCTCTCATATACCCCTTCCCCAAGCTCAAAGAAGCCCTCCAGCACCTCAACGACAAGCTGCCGTTCGTTCAGAGAATCGCCTCCTACGCCACACCAAAGGACATCTTGATAAAAGGCGTCGATCAGTTGAAAGAGCTAAAAGAGTTGAAGCTTGGGATACTGTATGTTGGCATCGAGAGCGGGGATGACGATATACTACATCACGTAAAGAAAGGAGTCGATCGTAGCCAGATGGTCGAGGCCGGCAGAATAGCGAAAGAAGCTGGCATCACGCTATCACTAACTGTGATACTCGGCCTCGGCGGCGTGGAGGGGAGCGAAAAGCATACGCTTGAAACGGCGAGGATACTGAACAAAATCGATCCGGAATATGCCGGTGCACTTACCCTGACCCTTGTCCCTGGGACCCCTCTCCACGATGAATGGAAAAGTGGCGCCTTCCACCCCATTGATCCCTTCCAGTCGCTTGAGGAGCTCAAACTGATGGTGGAAAATCTCGATGTCAGCAACTGTTTCTTCAGCTCGATGCACGCATCGAATTATCTGCCCATTAGAGGAAGATTGCCCAAGGATAAGGAAAAACTAATAAGAGAACTGGAACAGGCACTATCAAAACGCAATCCCTCAATGCTCCGTCCGGAGTATCTAAGAGGCTTGTAGTCAAACTGCAATCCTAATAAAGTCCTCAGCGTGATTTAAAAACGGTTCCACTATTGACACCTACCTGCAATAAATGTAAAAATAATCCATCTGCATCTATTTCCCCACTTTGATAGGAGGTAGCATTGTCTAAACAGAGGGTATTGCTGACCGGCGCATCAGGCTCCATGGGTGGCGAGGCATTTAAGGAACTCCTCAAGAGAAAAGACAAATACGATATTGTCCTATTGCTCAGACCTTCTAAAGTGAATAAAAAGAATTTTACTAAATATGAAGGCCAAGAAGGCATAACGATTGTATGGGGTGACCTGAGCAAACTGGATGATGTACTGAAAGCAGTTAAGGGAGTGGACAATGTGCTCCATCCCGCAGCTTTCATCTCACCCCAGGCGGATCACAACCCCAAACAAGCCAAGAAATCGAACTATGAAAGCGCAATCAACCTCATAGCGGCAATCAAGCAACAGCCGAATGGCGGTGACAACATACGGCTTGTGACCATAGGCACGGTCGCCGAATACGGAGACCGACTTCCACCCCATCACTGGGTCAAGGTCGGCGACCCCCTGAAACCGAGCGTGGGCGACTACTACGCCATAACCAAGATGGCGGCGGAGCGGGCGTATATCGAATCAGGCCTGAAGTACTGGGCCTCCATGCGCCAGACCTTCATCACCATTCCCAACCTCTTCTCTCTGATGGACCCGATCATGTTCCACCAGCCGCCACAGACCCATATCGAGATGATAACCGCCGAGGACGCGGGATACGGGCTGGTACAGACGCTGGACTGCCCTGACGATTTCTATGGCAGGGTCTACAACATGGGCGGCGGGCCCTCATGCCGGTTCCTGTACAGCGACTACCTGGAAAGGTTCTTCAAGTTGTTCCACCTTAATAACTATCAGAAGTTCATGGACCGCAACTGGTTCGGCTGCAGAAACTTCCACTGCTGCTGGTATATGGACAGCTACATCCTTAACAACTACCTCGGACACTGGCGGCATACCACTGAGGACCAGATAAAGCAGGTTGAGCAGACGGTCCCCTCGATTTTGAGGACAGCCTCCAGGCTTGCGCCGCTGGCCCCTCCATTCATCGTAAAAGCCTTCATGAAGAAATATGCCGACCCGCTGCACTGGGTGCAGAAGAACGAAGAGGAGAAGATCAAGGCATTCTTCGGCAGCTGCGAGGCCTGGGAGAAGATAGAAGGGTGGGAGACCTATAAACCGGAGCGTGATACCCGCGACCTGCGCGTGGAAAAGGACCCGCTTATCAGAGAATATACCTTGCAGGAGATGCAGGCATTAGCCAAATCCAGAGGCGGCGAATGCCTCTCCAAAGAATACAAAAACATCAAAACACAGCTGAAATGGAAATGCGCCTTCGGACACACATGGGAGGCAACACCGCGGCTCCATCTAACCGGACACTGGTGCCCGCAGTGCGCACCGCCGCCGTGGAACTATGATGCAATTGCCAAGGTAGACCCAGCGCTTGCCGATATCTACTATTTCGACCATGACAAAAATGAGTCCCAGCGTTGCGATTATCTGTATTGTCCCAACGAGTGATAGACAAACTTAAGAGACAGCCCATTCTTTATCCTATCGCTGGAGGAGGACATATTGGGAAAACAGAAAGTACTGTTGACGGGCGCATCAGGCTCAATGGGCGGCGAAGCATTTAATGAGCTACTGCGCAGAAAAGACAAATATAATGTCAGGCTTTTTCTCAGACCTTCAAATAAGAACAAGAAAGCCTTCAACAAATATGAAGGCCAAGAGGGAATAGAGATTGTCTGGGGAGACCTCAGCAAGATTGATGATGTTCTGAAGGCGGTCAACGGGGTAGAGCGTGTGATTCACCCTGCAGCGCTCATCTCCCCGGAGGCAGATCACAGCACCAAACTCTGTAACCAAACCAACCGCGTCGGAACTGAGAATATAATTGAGGCCATTAAGCAACAGCCAGGCGGAAGCGACAATATCAGCCTCGTCACCATAAGCTCGATAGCAATATATGGGGACAGGCTGCCACCTAAGCACTGGGTTAAAGTCGGCGATCCACTCAAACCCAGTGTCGGTGACTACTATGCTATTACTAAAATGGGCGCTGAGAGGGCGGTAGTCGAGTCCGGCCTGAAGCACTGGGCCGTCATGAGGCAAACATTCATTACCATCCCCAATATCCTTTCTTTGATGGACCCTATCATGTTCCATCAGCCTCCCGAGACTCATATCGAGTTCATCACCAGTCAGGATGCCGGATACGGGCTAGTCCAGACCCTGGAGTGCCCCAATGATTTCTACGGCAGGGTCTACAATATGAGCGGCGGTCCTTCCTGTCGTGTCGTATTTAGCGATTACCTGGATCGCTTCTTTCATCTATTGGGTATGAAAGATTTCGCAAAATACGTGCCCCGCAACTGGATGGCCGCAAGGAATTTCCACTGTTCCTGGTACATGGACAGCTGGATCCTCAACAAATACCTGGGACACTGGCGGCAGTCTTATGATGATCATGTTAAACAGGTTGAACAAGCTATGCCATTAATACTGAAAACAAAAGCTGCGGCCCTGGCGCCCCCATTCGCAGTCAGGCTGTTCCTCAAGCCGATGGCAGAAACGCTTAAGTGGCTCAAAGATGACGATAAAGAGAAGGTCTGCGCCTTCTTTGGCAGCCGCGAGAAATGGGAGCAGATAGGCAGCTGGGATAAATACAGCTTCGAAAGAGACACCAGAGACCTCAGGACCGATGTTGACCCACTTACCAAGAAATATTCGCTGAGCGATGTGCAACAGCTAGCCAAGTCCCGCGGCGGTGAGTGCCTTTCTAAGGAATACAAAGATATACAGACCAAGATGAAATGGAAGTGTGCTTTCGGACACGAGTGGGAGGCCACTCCGAAACTATTAATCGTCGGGCACTGGTGCCCTAAATGCACGCCGCCGCCATGGAATTATGATGCAACAGCCAAGGCAGATGGAGCCTTAGCAGATATTTATTATTTCAACCACGATAAAAACGAAAGCCAGTGCGTCCCTTACCTGTTCTGTCCTATTGAGTAGTATAGAAAGTTGACAAAGAAGGTTCTAAAGGTGACAATACACCCTAGCGGTGTATGAGTTTAATACTATATTACTAAAGGAGGGGGTCATGACAGATAGCGTCTATAAAATTATCACGTTAGTAGGCACCAGTAGTGTATCATGGGAGAAGGCCGCCGCAAACGCGGTCGAGACCGCATCTAAGTCCCTGCGCGACCTGCGGATAGCAGAAGTGACCGAGCTCGATATGCAGATTGATAACGGTAAGGTCCGCGCATATCGCGCCAAGGTGAAGGTCTCCTTCAAATACGAAGGCAAATAGTATCCAACTACTGTTTGGAACGTAGCCTTGAAAGGAAAAGGGCAAATCCCACTTTCAGTCTGCTCAGCAAAGCAGTGAGTAAGACTTAGTTAATCTTGTGCCAAATATAAGGGGTAGCGTTTTGATGCTACCCCTTATTCATTCCCGTTTGATGGATAACTCTTCTAGCTGCAATCAAAGCGATACAATCTCGACTTTGAATCCTTCAGCCCCGACAGTGACGATGCCCGCCGTAGCCTTCTCCACATATGCCGAATAGGCCTGCCCCGGATTCATCAGTGTTATACCGTCGACAGTCCCGGTCCATGCGTCATGCGTATGCCCGAACAGTATAAGATCGACATCAGTGAATTCTTTTACGATGGCTTCCTCTATCCCGACAGACGCACCGCCCCAGTACGGATGTATCACGCCTATCCTCCTGCCGCCTACCTCGAACGTCTTTTTCTCAGGCACTTCCCGCCTTATCTCTATGGGGTCGATGTTGCCATATACGCCGACGAACTTCTTAGATATATCCCTCAATTCATGCAAAAGCGACAGGTAGTTATAGTCGCCGCAGTGCACCACGATGTCGGCAGCCGCGATCTCTTTCAATAACGCCTTAGGCAAATCCTTCAGGCTTTTCGAATGCGTATCAGAGATAACCAAAATCCTGGTCACTATAAGCCTCATGAGGTGGGTGTTAGTATTTTCTCAGCTCAACCACCGTGGCCCCGCCCCCGCCCTCCTCCGGCCGCGCCAGCCGGTACGACTCCACCAGCGGATGGTCCTTGAGCATCTCGCGCACCACCTGCCGCAGCGTGCCGGTGCCCTTGCCGTGGACAACCCTTACCTGCAGCAGCCCCATCATATGAGCTTCCTTAAGATACTTATCAAGGAGAAACAAAGCCTCATCTGCGATGAGCCCGTGGAGGTCTATCTCATCCTGCATGATTCCCCCGGTGTGCGATTATAGCTGTTCAATGCGTGTCTATTATAGACCTATAGAGATTCCGTTGCCAGTAATAGCCTTTAATTCACGTTGACAGCAACATGGTGTTTCATTACACTTGAGACACTCACTCAGAGCTTGCTATATGACCTAACTGAATTAAGGAGGTAAATTATATGTGGAACCGCTTCAACAAAAAACAGGAACCGCAAAACCACGCAAATGACAAAGACCTTTGGAACGACAGACTTACTGCCCTTGAATCACTTTTTGGAAAGTCTGATGACGTCGTTGGACACGCTGTTGTGCCTTTCTTTCTTGGTGTGGATGCTGGCGGTGCTGCAGACGTAGTCTACTTCAAATCACACTTCCCAGGGCGGCTAGCTGTCACTGCAGACTTAATTGGATGTGGCAATCAAAAACGGAACTCTCTGGGCAATTATGAACTTGCGATTGCTCATCGTGACTCGACAGAGGACTGGGGAGCAAACTTAATTGCACGACTAGCCAACTACACTCTAAATGCAGTTTTGGAACCCGGGGAAACAATGGACATTGGTCCAGCCGTCCCCCAAGGATCTACTATAGATGCACTACTCTTCTTTGAATACAGCTCTTGCCGTGTCCGTAACGACAAGTGTGGTATTTTGCTTTGCGTTGGAATAACTCAAGATGAAAAAGCGGCTTGCATGGCTGGCAGAAGAAAAGAAGTGGAGAATGCTCTCAAAACAAAAGGTGTTTTCCCATATACCGACATGATACGAAAGAGTACATTGTAGAGGGCTCGGTGCAACAGTCAGACATCAGGAGACACACTAATGACATGCCAGCATCTAAAGGCACTTGAGACGGAGCTTTTAGCCGCCGGAGCCAAAGAAACCTATCGCGGCGCTGCATGGACAAAGAACTGCCGCGAGTGGGTCTATTTCGATGTTGTACTGGACACATCCGCCATCGCGAAAAGGCTCAAGTTCCCTCCCTGCGTGAAGGTTCATGAGAACCTCGATGAAAAATCCGGCACCGAGCGCGGATTTCAATGCACCGAATGCAATGACGCCGTCATGGGGCTTATTTCAGGCGCTAGGGTCTATCGCTGAGAACCCGACCGGCTTTGAATAGCATTTAGGCTGGATATATGAGCGCGATAAAAATACGCATCATAGCTGTTCCTCCAGGCGAGGCGCCCGAGAACATTCGCCAGGCGTGGGTCGGGGTTGTGATCCCGCTTCCGCCGCCGCCATTCGACCGTTTGCGCGGTCTCCCAACTGCCGGAGTCCTTTCGGGGCCCAAGACACCGCTAAGCCGGCTTTCCGCACTTGTGCGCGGTAAGAGTACCAGACGATGGGGATATGCAGTCGAAGCGCTCGACGCAGTCGCTGCTCTGGCCGAGAAGAACCCGGAGGCAGCCGAGTGGTGGCATAAGAATACACAGTACCTCATGAAAAAAGGGGCCATGCTCGTTTTCCCCGATGATGTTTGCGAAGTGCTTGAGACATAGAGCGTCAAACGAGGCTGTCACCCCCCAACATTTGCTCCCCGTCTACCGCGATGTTATACTCTATGATACTCAATTAGAATCCGAGGCAAAATCGAGGAGAATCCATGAACAGGCGAGACGGACGGGCCAACAACGAGATGCGCCCGGTGCAGATAACCACCGGCTTCCAGCCTTATGCCGAGGGTTCGGCGCTCATTACGCTGGGCGACACCAGGGTTGTATGCGCGGTCAGCCTGGAAGAACGTGTCCCCGCCTTCCTTAAAGGCCAGGGCCGCGGCTGGATAACTGCCGAGTACGGCATGCTGCCACGCTCGACGACGACGAGGATAACCCGCGAGGACAGCCGCACCGGAGGCAGGACAAGGGAGATACAGAGGCTAATCGGTCGCTCGCTGCGTGCGGTGGTCGACCTGGACGCGCTGGGCGAGCGCATGCTCATGGTCGACTGCGACGTGATCCAGGCCGACGGAGGCACAAGGACAGCTGCCATCACCGGCTCATACGTCGCACTGGTTCAAGCGCTCAACACCCTGCGAGCCAAGGAGATCATTTCATCGAATCCGATCAAGAGCGCCGTGGCGGCGACGAGCGTAGGCATTGTCGCTGGGGAGGAGCTCCTCGACCTGTGCTACGATGAGGACTCGTGGGCCGAGGTCGATTTCAACGTGGTTATGACCAGCGAGGGCAAGTTCGTAGAAGTTCAGGGCACAGCCGAGGAAAATCCCTTTAGCAAAAAGACCATCGATACGCTCCTCACGATGGCAGAGACAGGCATCAAACAACTATTCACAATACAGAAAGCAGCCCTGGACAGCCTTAAGAGGTGAACCGTGGCTGAGCGCGCGCTAACTGGCCTCACTGTGTTGGACCTCTCTCAGAACATATCGGGTCCCTACTGCACCAAGCTGCTCGCCGACTACGGCGCCACCGTCATCAAGGTTGAAAAGCCCATGGTTGGCGATCCCTCCCGCCGTGTCGGCCCGTTCCCCGATGATAGCCCCGATATAGAGAAAAGCGGCCTCTTCCTTCTCCTAAACACAAGTAAGAAGGGCATCACACTCGACTTCGAGAATGAATCCGGCCGCGATATCTTCAAACGATTGGTAAAGCAGGCTGACGTCGTGGTCGAGAACTACAAACCGGGGGAGATGCAGAAACTCGGGCTCGACTACGAAAGGCTTTGCGAGACGAATCCCGCCCTGATCATGGCTTCGATATCCTACTTTGGACAGACCGGACCATGCCGCGACTGGAACGGCTCCGACATCGTGGCCCAGGCCATGGGTGGGCTCATGCACCTGACCGGGGAGCCGGACAGAGAGCCGCTCAAGCTGCCGCTCTCGCAAGCCGAGTATCAAGCCGGGCTCAACGCGGCCGTTGCCATACTCTGCGCCATTTGTTTCCGCGATACGAGCGGTGAAGGACAGTATATCGACATATCAGTACATGAAGCTGTCGCTTCGATACTCGAAGGCGCTGTGAGCACATACAGCTACAGCGGTCGTATACTGAACCGCACCGGAGCCCGACATCGTTACAAATGCCCTTCAACGATAATGAAGGCCAGTGACCGCTATGTCCACATGGAAGCAAGCGCCTATTGGGACCATTTCGCCGCCATGGTCGAATCTCCGGAGCTAATGCAACCGCGCCTGTCATCCGTCATGCGATACCGTCATGCCGATAAGGTAGAAAAAGCGATATATCCATGGGTCGAGAGCCATACCGCTGACGATATATTCTGCATCGGTCAGGAATGGCGCATGCCGGTGGCTAAAGTCATGGGCGTAGAGGAGCTGGACGGCGATCCTCAATATGAGGCCAGGAATTACTTCCAGCATATCAGCCACCCCGCAGCCGGAGCGTTGAGATACCCCGGGGCGCCGTTTCGCATGAGCGAGACCCCTGCTGAAGTTACTCGCTCCCCTCTCCTCGGCGAGCACAACTACGAAATCTATCGTGGCATGATAGGATTAAGTCGAGATGAACTGGCCATGCTCAAGGAGCGCAATGTTATCTGAAGCGGTAAAAGCCCTATCCGGGGTGCGCATCATCGATCTGTCGCAGATCTTCGCTGGCCCCTACGCTACCAAGCTGCTGGCTGATATGGGGGCAGAGGTTATCCGCATAGAATGCGCCTCCAGGTCGGGGCGGGGCGGCGCGTTGCCGCGACTGCGGCCGGGCGGGGACTTCGGCGCATCTTTCCCCAACGGCGACACCGGCGAGCATTCCTATAACCGCTTCGCCTATTACAACGAGGTCAACAGAAACAAGTGCGCGATAACAATTGATCTGTCCAAGCCACGCGGCGTCGAGATTTTTAAACGGCTGATCAGGATAAGCGATGTAGTAGTGGAGAACTTCTCGCCGCGGGTCATGCGCAACTTCGGGCTCGATTACACGGTGCTGAAAGGCATAAATCCCAAAATAATAATGATATCGATCTCCGCATACGGACAGGACGGCCCGTATCGCGACTACGTGGCTTACGGAGAAGGTATAGAAGCCATGTCTGGTATATCAAAGGTTACTTCTTACAGAAACGGTCCGCCGCTCAAGCCCGGTGTAGCCTATGCCGACGCCGCCGCAGGACTTCACGCCGCATTCGCTATAATGGCGGCCTTGCGTTACCGGCGAATCAAGGGCGTCGGGCAGTATATCGACCTTTCCATGCGAGAGGCGTTGACGCCACTGCTGGGCGAAGCAATCATCGACTACGCCATGACTAGGAGAACCCCTAAGCCCACTGGCAACCGACATCAGAGAATGTCGCCGCACGGCTGCTATCGAACGAGAGGTGAGGATAAATGGATCGCAATCGCCATATCATCGGACAGAGCATGGCGGGCATTGTGTGAAGCAATGGGCTACCCGCGATGGAGCCAAGACGAACGATTCGCCGGCGTCTCCGGCAGGATCAGTCACCAGGATGAGCTCGATAAACACCTGAATGAATGGACGGCGATACAGGACAACATAGAACTGGCAAAAGTGCTGCAATCTCACGGGATAAAGGCTGGAGCCGTGCTGAACGCAGCCGATATGGTCAACGACCCGCATTTGAAACAGCGCGAATTCTTCGAGAAAGTTGAGCATCCGGAAGCAGGGAGACATATTATACCGAGCATATCATGGAAGATGAGCCGTACCCCCGGCCGCATCGAGCGTCCCGCCCCTTGTTTTGGCGAGCATAACCAATATGTTTTCGGCAAGCTACTGGGCATGAACGCAAAGGACATCGAGGAACTGGCAAGGGAAGGCATAACAGCGGAGGCACCGCTGCCGTATACTGATATATGATGGATGAGAATATCCAGTCAAAAACAAACATTGAAGCAATCCCTTGGAATATATGGGATATCGCTAAAGCCGCGCTTGTTGCTGTTCTCATCACCATCGTCCTCGGCATAATCCTGGTCATCGCCATGATCCTGCTAGTAGATACAAAGACACTTCAAGACATCGCGGCTCAACATCTTAGTTCAACGGACACTCTTAAAGCGATTGTCGACACCCTCAAAGCCAACGGCCGGCTCAACATCATGCTGGGGGTTCTTTTCATATTCATGGTACTGGGAGAAGGAGCGATACCGCTAGGAACATGGCTGTTCAGCATTAGAAAGTATAAATGCGGATGGGAAGCCCTGGGCTTCAGGAAATTCGACATCAAGAAGGGACTCTTGCTGTCGCTGGCTGTAACCGCTGTCGGCATCGGGATATCGATAGGTTATGAAGCGCTGCTGCAAGCACTGGGGTGGAGAACTTCCTCTGACCTTTATTTGCCTTTCAACGCTAACGGCGTCGGTATCGCATTCTTTTTTGTCATTGCCGCCATAGTCGCACCGTTAGCAGAGGAAACCTTCTTCCGCGGCTTTCTGTTCCAGGGTGTAAGAAAACGCCTGAATTTCGCATGGGCGACTATAATAAGCGCGGCAATATTCGCCATTGGACACTTCAGCCCGTCGGGGCTGGTGCCTATATTTATCCTGGGACTGATGCTGGCCTGGCTCTTTAACACAATGAAATCGATATGGCCATGCATTATCGTCCATTGCGCCTACAATTCCATTGCCCTGATATTTATGATAATATCTTAACAAGTTTCAGTGACACTGACTTACAGAGGTCGAGATAAATGAAATGTCGCGGCATCAGAGGGGCAACAACAGTCGATGCCAACACCAAGCAGAGCATCTATGCGTCGACAAAAGACTTGCTCCGCGAAATGATTAAAGCAAACGAAGTCAAGCAAGACGATATAGCGAGTATTATTTTCACCGCCACCGATGACTTGAACGCAGCATTCCCGGCGAAAGCGGCTCGGGAGATGGGCTTGTCCAATATACCGCTGCTTTGCAGCCGTGAGATAAATGTCCCCAACAGCCTGCAGTCCTGCCTGCGCATCCTGATACTTTTTAATACCAATAAGAAGCCTGACGACATAAAAAACATATATCTTAAAGGCGCCGCCGACCTGAGGTCCAGCGACAGTGATAACGTTAAGGCCTCGGAGGAATAGAGAATGCTCATCGTAATGCAGCCGGGACATTCGGAAAAGGACATCACAGAAATCCTTAGCCGTCTCAGTCACATGGGGTTCACCGGCCATGTATCGCAGGGCGTGGAACGAACCGTAATCGGGATAGTCGGACAGACCTACCCGCAGCTCAAGGACACGGTGGAGACATGGCCTAACGTAGACGAGGTTGTGCCCATAAGCAAGCCTTACAAGCTCGCCAGCAGGGAATTCAAACCTGCGGACACGACTGTAAAGGTTGGGAATGTCACTATCGGTGGGAACAGACTTGCCGTCATGGCAGGACCCTGCGCTGTAGAGAGCGAGGAACAGTTAATGTCGATCGCCAAGGCCGTAAAGGCGGCGGGGGCTAACATCCTGCGCGGCGGGGCCTATAAACCCTCGACATCACCATACGGCTTCCGCGGAATAGGCAAGCAGGGTTTGAAGCTACTGGAAAAGGCCGGCAAGGAAACGGGCATGCCGGTAATAACCGAGGTTATGAGCCCTGAAGACGTTGAACTGGTTGCGGAACATGCTGACATCCTCCAAGTGGGCGCCCGTAGTATGCAGAATTTCTTCCTCCTAGATGAGGTGGGCAAAAGCAAGAAGCCGGTGATGCTGAAACGCGGATTGGCAGCGACAATACAGGAATGGTTGCTCTCTGCAGAATATATATTAGCTCAAGGCAATAAGAATGTGCTGCTTTGTGCGAGGGGTATAAGAACATTCGAGACCTATACGCGTAACACCATGGATCTTGATTCAATACCGATTATTAAAAAGCTCAGCCACCTACCCGTCATCGCCGACCCGAGCCACGGCACCGGAAAATGGTATCTAGTTACACCTATGGCTCTGGCTGCGGTCGCCGCAGGTGCGGATGGTCTGATGATTGAGGTCCATCCCGAGCCCGACACCGCCCTGAAAGATGGTGCCCAGTCGCTTACCTTTGAGAACTTCAATCGACTAATGACGCAGTTAGTGCCAGTAGCCACATCCGTCGGGCGCAGCATGCCATAGAATATGAGTACCTATTGAGGACATCATGCTTATAGAAGAAGAACTGGCGTTAATATCACCGAAACGCAGTACCGCGCTTACGATCGGGGTGTTCGATGGTGTTCACCTGGGACACCAGCTCCTGATAAATAAAGTAAAAGAGAAGGCCGCCGAAGAGAACCTTGAGAGCATTGTTGTAACCTTTTTACACCACCCGCGGCTGATTCTGGGACATCAGAGCCATATAACGTTCATAACCAGCATCGAAGAACGTATAAAGCTGTTGAAGAATCTGGGCGTTGACCATGTGGTGACACTTTCATTCACACACGAACTCGCCAGACTAAGCGCCCGCGAATATATCAGCCTGATGATACAACATCTGAAAATGCGCGAAATGGTGGTCGGTCCCGATTTCGCCCTCGGGAAGGGAAGGGAAGGAGATATTCATTCGCTCCACTCTCTAGGTAAGGAGCTCAGCTTCGGGATAGAGGTTGTGCCGCCGTTGCTGTACCAGGGCGAGGTCATCAGCAGCACAGCCGTTCGCGGCGCGCTGGCCCGCGGCGAGATAAATAAAATCAATAAGCTTCTAGGACGCAGGTTCACCATGAACGGCCAGGTGGAACACGGCGACGCACGCGGCAAAACGCTGGGATACCCCACAGCTAACCTGCTGCCAGAAGAGGAACAGGCCCTGCCCGCTGACGGGGTATATGCAGCTTATGCGATCATCGATAAACACCCCTACAAAGCCGTGCTCAATATCGGGGTGCGCCCGACGTTCAGGGGCGAGCGCCGCCTCATCGAGGTGCACATCCTGGATTTCAGCAGCAACATCTACGGGCAGGAGCTGACCGTAGAGCTCGTGGACCGTCTGCGCGATGAGATGAAATTCCCCGGCGCGGAGGAACTGAAGTCCCAGATGTCCAAGGATGTGGAGCTGGCCAAGGTATTGCTGGAACGGTCCAAAACAAATCCTTAATATTGATATTGTCATTGCGAGGAGTCCTTCCATATTTCTTGATATCATGGAAGGACGACGTGGCAATCCCGTATATATGACAGGAAACACGTAGGGGCAACCCCCTGTGGTTGCCCAGGAAAGGGCAGGCACGGAGGCCTGCCCCTACGAAAATCCCCCTGGAATCCCCCTTTACGAAAGGGGGAGGTGGCAGAGACACAGGGGGCGTTCACAGAGGTGCAGGAGATGTCCTCCTGCCAGGGTCGCACAGGGGTGTCCCCTGTGTCATCATACGGCTTGACCGGATGATCCAGAAGTCTGGATTGCGCCCCAGCGAAAGCAGGGGTCAAGTCGGGCAATGACAGTATCAGATACGAGGCATTTAGGGGGTTCGGCAAAACGAGCTATGGATTCCGGCCTTCGCCGGAATGACGGATAAACAGAGGTGCAGGAGATGTCCTCCTGCCGGGGTTGGACAGGGGTGTCCCCTGTTTTTATAAAGTCCCCCAACGTTTGGGGGATTTAGGGGGTTCGGTAAATAAATCCTATGGAACATGTGAGAAAACCGACAAAAGAAGAACAGAAGCGCCTCCTCGAAAGGGGCGTCACCGATATCATCAACCGGGACGAGATGGTCAAGCTGCTCGAGTCCGGCAAGCCGCTGCGCCTCAAGCAGGGCTTCGACCCGAGCCGCCCCGACATCCACCTGGGCCACGTTGTCGGGCTGCGCAAGCTGCGCCAGTTCCAAGAGCTGGGCCATCAGGTCATCCTCATCGTGGGCGACTGGACGGCGCAGATCGGCGACCCCAGCGGCAAATCTCAGACACGCACCATGCTCTCCGCCGAGGAGGTGCGCTCCAACGCCGAGACCTACATGAAGCAGTTCTTCAAGGTCATCGATAAGAACAGGACACAGGTGGAATGGCAGAGCCAGTGGTTCGGCAAGTTCACCCTGGCCGATGTCATAAAGCTGACCAGCAAGTTCACCGTGGCCCAGATGCTGGAGCGCGACGACTTCGCCAAGCGATACGACGAGAAACGGCCGATAGCCATCACCGAGTTCCTTTATCCTCTTTTGCAGGCATACGATTCGATTATGATAAAGTCCGACGTCGAGTTCGGCGGCACCGACCAGATGTTCAACTGCCTGGTGGGGCGCCAGCTGCAGCAGATGGAGGGGCAACGGCCTCAGCAGGTCTTCCTCATGCCGCTCCTTGTGGGCACGGACGGCGTGCAGAAGATGTCAAAGAGCCTGGACAACTACATAGCCGTGGAGGAGAACCCCAACGACATGTACGGCAAGGTTTTAAGCATCCCCGACACCATCATCGTGAACTACTTCGAGTTGCTGACCGATATGCCCGACGCAGAGCTGGACGAGTACCGCAAAGCACTGGCATCCAATTCGATAAACCCGATGGAGCTCAAGAAGCGCCTGGCCCGCGAGATCGTGGAGCAGTTCCACAGCAAGCAGGCTGCCGCCGATGCCCAGGCGCACTTCGAGAAGACGGTGCAGAAGAAGGAGATCCCTGACGAGATACCGGAATACCGTACAGCGATAAGCTCCGAGCCCGTCCAACTAATTAACCTCATCGCAGCCGCGGGCTTGGCCGAGAGCAAGAGCGCTGCCAAGCGATTGATAACTCAGGGCGCTGTGGAGCTCGACGGGCAGAAGGTCACATCAGAAACAGCTGTTGTGAAGAACGGCAGCATCCTCAAGGCAGGCAAGCGGAAGTTTGTGAAGATCGTGGATGCGGGAAAGTAGCGGTAGGAGACACATAGCAGGAATCGTTAATTGTTTGACCGAGCGAAAATAAATGTATTGTGTTCATATTCACTAATGCCATACCTAGCTGCCAGCGCACGAAAAGTACAATTCTTCTTAGTGCTTCCGAAGCCTACAGATACCTTTTTAAGAGAACTGAGCTTTAAGAGCCCTTCATAGTCCTCTGGCTCCATTCCTGTTGCGGATACATGTATAAATTCTTGCAGAGAAGGTGCAGACGAGAGCAAGCTTATATCTTTAAGTCCTTTCATGTTTTCAAGATAAATTCGCCGAAGAGCTGTCAGCTTTGAAAGATCTGGGATACTGTATACATTGCGTAGCGACTGGAGGAATAAATATTGAAGCCCAAGCATCGTCGAAATGACGTTGATATCGCTTAGCCCCTTGACTTGCCATAGTTCTAGATATTTGATCTGATTCAATCCCTCTAATGCAGAAATATCGCGGATGCCACCGAGCTTGATATCAAGAGACCAAAGATTTTGAAGATTTTGGACAAAACTCAACCCTGCGGGACTAATTGAACGCAAAGTTAAGTCTTCAAGACGAGTAAGACTAGAAATGACTTCAATATCTTTCTGCTGTCCCTCAATATATAAAACATTTAGATTCTGAAAACGCTCCAGTAAATCTAGCCTAGGTTGCTTGGATTTTGTAGCTCCCAGAGATATTTTTCGAATCTTATCTTTTGGTAAATTAGCAAGAAAATTGAAATCATTAAGATCATAAATACCAACGCCGAGACTTTCTAGGTTTACTAATTCGGCCAGATACTCAATTCCCACGGCCTTCATTAAACAATCAGCAGTAAAATGACGCACATTAACTAGCTGTTTAAGAAATGACAGATCACAAATAGAGGAATAGACCCCATATACTCTTAGTTCAACGTCGTGGCGTCTTGCAAACAGGTTCTCGTTCAGGAGTTGCCATGTTTTCGACTCAACTGGAGAGTAGGTCTGTAACACCTGCAGATATGGGTCTCTCTCAAGCAACTCAATCTCACGTAGGGTCAACGGTTCCTCAAAATTCACTCGTTCTTTGGAGAACATATCCTGTCTGAGTGGCATGTCTTTTCCCTAGTTAACGCTTTTTGCCAAGATTACGTATGACAGCATTATATGCAGCGCAACCATCGTAGTCAAACGTGGCGCGTGGAAATCCCCCTTAGTCCCCCTTTCGCAAAGGGGGAGGATGGCGGCCGTAGGGGTTTGATTCATCAAACCCGCCCCGTGGATTCCGGCTTTCACCGGAATGACGATGCACCCTCACCTTAATCCTCTCCCCTCAAGGGAGAGGAAACCAAAATGTAGGGGCGATCCTTGTGATCGCCCGAATGCGGTTGATGACAATCACCAAGGCGAATACGAGATTCGCCCCTACGAAACCGTTTGGTACGGCGGTTACCGATGTAGAGACGCAACATATTGCATCTCTACGTGAACATCGACATTTATGCGTTGTAGGGGCGTATGGCCATACGCCCTTACGGGGATCGTTTCATGATTGATGATGAACAATGTAGGGGCACGGCATGCCGTGCCCCTACGTAATCGACAAATAACGATGGGATTGCCTTATAACGACTGAATCGTCTTGAGAAGGAGAACCTTCACCCGCTCGACATTCTTCTCGAAGATGCGCAGCACTTCACACCATTCTACCGGGGCCTCATCCGTCTTCCAGCAATCATAATCCGTTGAAATGGCCACCGCGGCATAGGGGATTTTTAACTCGTTGGCCAGGATTGCTTCGGGAGCAATGCTCATGTTGATGACATCCGCCCCCCACACCCTGAACATGCGGGACTCGGCCCGCGTCGAGAACCGCGGTCCCTCGATAGTGACCACCGTGCCCGTCTCATGGAAGCTCAGCCCCAGCTCAGCGGCGTTGGCGATGAGCTTACGCCGCAGTGTCTCGTCGAATGGGTCGGACATTGCGGTGTGCTTGGCGTTCTCAGCACCGGCAGGGAAGGTATCGAAATATGTTATCGGCCGGAACCGAGTAAAATCGATGAACTGATCGAGGATGACAAGGTCTCCGCGCCCGATCTCCTCGCGCAGGGAGCCGCAGGCCGTGGTCGCAAGGATGTGGGTGCAGCCCTGGTTCTTAAGCGCGTGGATGTTAGCCCGGAAATTGACATGCGTCGGAGGGATCGTGTGCTGCTTCCCGTGCCGCGAGATGATGACGACCTCGCGTCCCTCGATAGAGCCGACGGTCAGCGCCGAGCTCGGATCGCCGTAAGGCGTCGTGATATGCTTCTCCTTGGCGGATTTCAACAGCTGCGGATCGTCGAGCCCGGAACCGCCGATAATGCCTACCTTTACCATCCTTGACCTCCGAATAATATCGCTGTGATCAAATACGAAATTATTATAGCATAGGCACCCGAAATGAACGTCGCACCCTATGTTGAATAAATCCCCCTTAGTCTCCCTTTTACAAAGGGGGAGAAGCAACGGTCGCAGGCGGTTGATTCATCAAACCCGCCGGAATGACGATGCACCTTCGTCCGCAATTGTAGGGGCGTATTGCCATACGCCCCTACGGGGATCGTTTCATGGTTTACAATACAAAATGTAGGGGCACAGCATGCTGTGCCCCTACGGGAATCGACCGATAATCGCGGGACGAATATGCTCAATATGACATAAAAATCCTTTTTTATTCATGGAATATTGACAACGACACGTATATAAAAGTATTCTATATAGGCAAATCCGGCCAAATCGTTTCCCACAAATCGCACATCGATCAATTAGCGCGCTGTTTGTGTCGAACGATGTATGAATCGGTCTTCTAGAGGGGTTGTTATTAAGCGTAATCCAGGACAGCACCTTGATACCAGCTCTCAGGAGCAAGGGGCGGGAGTAACGGAGCCGTCTCTTGGTTCTTTTGTTCCACAAAGGTCCTACCTTGAAAAGGGCTGGGTCATCGCCAACCACATCCTCGTATCGTTCCACGTAGCATATATCTCCAGCCTGCTTTCCCTGCCCGCCGACCTCAGAAACGATTCCCTTAGATTCATCTTCGCCTCATGGCAGGGCGCGCTTATATCCCTGTTCTTTATCTGGCTGGTCTGCCACACCGCCATCGCCATCCATGAGATGGGCCACTACCTAAAGGCCGTTAAGCTCGATGCTTTGAACGCCAAACTGCTGCCCCAAGCCAAGGCCAACATGACAGCGCCGATACCGAAGAGGATACTCTGGTATCTCAAGATGTATGCCCTGATACCGACGGGCAGGTTCCCCGGCGTGGTCAAGAACGGATTGAATTTCTACCCGGACTCGCCGTTCAACCTGGCGGTCTCTGCCAGCGGCCCGAGCATGAGCCGGATGATGGCCCTGTGTATGCTCCCGTTCGCCGTCGGTCTCCTGGCTTTTGGAATAATTTCAACGCGTGACGTCACTTTCAAGGGCGAAGTCCTCAGAAACCTTTTCGCCTCATGGGAAACGCTGATATCGCTGGGATTCCTCTGGTTCACCTGCCACACAGCCATCGCGATACACGAGATGGGCCACTACCTCAAGGCTGTTAAGCTCGATGCGCTGAACGCCAAGCTGCTGTCACAGGCTAAGGCCAACATGGCGGCGCCGCTGCCAAAGAGGATGCTCTGGTATCTCAAGATGTACGCCCTGATCCCCACGGGCAGGTTCCCCGGCGTGATTAAGAACGGATTGAACTTCTACCCGGACTCGCCGTTCAACCTGGCGGTCTCCGCCGCCGGCCCGCGGACGAGCCGCATTTTATTTTTCATATTCTTCCCGCTGGCGATAACTTTGCTCGGCATAGGTCTAGGATTGGATATAGACCCCTCCGTTTATGCCGGCCGTCTCTGTTTAGGACTGGCCACCGTTGGCCTTCTCGACTTCTTCATAGCTGACCCGGGCAAGTACAAGGAGTTCAGGGCCAGGGAGAAGAAGGCCAAAGAGAAGGCCCAGACCGTGGAGAAGGTTTCCGGCTGGTACAACGTTACCCAGCAGGTG
>Ga0172363_10000032_pt1 | contig 75790 bp, 53 predicted proteins | sample LakKivs2_kivu2a2_FD_114541 | JGI IMG/M metagenome (GOLD analysis project Ga0172363, IMG submission 114541) | Sediment microbial communities from Lake Kivu, Rwanda - Sediment s2_kivu2a2 | ecosystem: Environmental > Aquatic > Freshwater > Lake > Sediment | place: Rwanda: Western Province, Lake... | reverse complement strand
GGGCGGCGTCCCTTCGGGGGCCATCCAGCCGCCTGACGTCTGGTTGTCGAGAATGAGCTTCCAGCCGCCCCGCCGGATGGCGAAGGTCCCGTCCTCCGAATGCGAGACGATCGCCTCGCGCAACGGAGGACCCGGGGCCTTCGAGGCCCCGCCGCCGCGCCGGAACAGGGCCGGCGAGATGTCGACGCTGTCCGGACCGGCCTCGGCCGGCAGGTCCGCGCCGACGATGGCGGCGAACGTGGCCATCATATCCGTGAGACAGATCGGCTCATCGACCACCGCGCCCGGTTCGATCCGGCTCGGCCAGCGGGCGATGAAAGGCACCCTGTGGCCGCCTTCCCAGATGTGCGACTTGAGCCCGCGGAGCGGGCCGGCCGACGCATGGCCGTTGGTGCCGGGGTGCGGACCGTTATCGCTGGCGAAGATGAACAGGGTCCGCCCGGCCGCGCCCAGACGCTCCAGGGTCTCCATGACCCGGCCAACGCAGAGGTCGGCCAGCGCGACCAGGTCGCCGCGCGGGCCGTCGCCGCTCTGGCCCTTGACCAGGTCGGGGACGAGCCAGGGCGTGTGCGGGGAAGAAAGGGCCAGCTCGATGAAGACGGGCCGGCGGGGCTTGGCGGCCAGGCTCTTCTCCAAGAACCCGATGGCCCGGTCGGTAAAGCGGAGATCGACCTCCTCCAGCCTGAAGCCGGGCGCGATCCAGCCGGGCCTCGGGCTGCCTTCCTCCCCTTTCGAGAGGTCGTAGTACTCGGAGATCTGGTGGTCGGGGATCGCGGTCACGCGGTCGTTCTCGATGAAGGTGAACGGCCCATCCATGGTCGAGCAGGCGGCGGTGAAGAAGGCTTCATCGAATCCGAGCACCGTTGGGCCGCCGTGAATGGGTTTCGTGAAATCGACGTTGAGCCCTGTCGAAGGATCGGCGTCCTGCCAGGAGCCGCGGAACAGGCGCTCGCCGTCTTCGAACGTCGGGACGAGGCCGTTGGCCCGCGTCCAACCGAGCCCGAGATGCCACTTGCCGAAGAACCCGGTCCGGTAGCCCGTCGCTTTCAGGACAGTGGCCAGGGTGGGGCGTGTCGGCTCGATCAGCGGCGGGGTATAGCCTCCGATCACGCCCCTCTTGAGCCATGTCCGCCAGGCATACCGGCCGGTCAGGAGGCCATAGCGAGTCGGCGTGCAAACGGCCGAGGGGGAATGAGCGTCGGCGAACCGGGCCCCCTGAGCCGCCAGCCTGTCGAGGTGGGGCGTGGGGATCCGCGATCCGGGATTGTAGCAGGCCGCGTCGCCATAGCCCATGTCGTCGGCGAGGATCAAGACGATATGGGGCCGCCGAGGCCGTCGCTTCAGGCATCCGACCGAGGTCATTCCCATCAAGGCCGCCAACGCGCCAGAAGAGACAGTCGCCAGGCCCGCTTCCCGAAGAAATTGGCGTCTGGTCCTGGATTTGAGCTGCTTCATTTTTCGTCTTTCCTTTGACCGTTCAAGGACTAGACAATCAGCGAAAATTGTTTCTTTCTAAATGTAATAAAATTATAATAGCCTCGCCGTCAAGTCAAGACGCTGAACATAGAAGCATAATGACATCGAGGTTGTGATGGTCGGGATCCTGAAGCTCTTGCTCTGCGGTCTGGCGTTGCCATTCGGGGCCTATTTTCTGGCCGACTCATACAAGAAAAGAAAAGCCTTCTCCCCGGCCCCTTGGCCCTGGTTGCTGGCTACGGGTTTTGTGACCAACATGTTCGACACTCTGGGCGTGGGCAGTTTCGCCCAGCAGACCGCGATCTTCAAGTTCCTCAAGCTGGTGGACGACAGGGTCATCCCGGGGACGATGAACGTCGGCAACACCATTCCGACCGTGGCCGAAGCCCTGATCTTCATGTCCGTCGTCGCCGTCGACCCGGTGACGCTGGCCTCGATGGCCGCGGCCGCGCCGGTCGGGGCCGTCCTCGGAGCGGGGATCGTTTCTAGGATGTCCCGCCGCAGGATCCAGCTGGGATTGGGCTGCGGCCTCTTGGCCGTGGCCTCGATCATGCTCGCCGCCCGGCTCGGTTGGCTGCCCGTGGGCGGCGAAGCCATCGGTCTCGCGGGCTGGAAGCTGGCCGTCGCCGTCTCGGTCAGCTTTGTCTTCGGCGCCCTCCAGACCATCGGGGTCGGTTTCTATGCCCCCTGCATGGCCACGGTCTTCGCTCTGGGCATGCATCCCAAGACCGCCTTCCCCATCATGATGACCGCCACGGCCATGCTGATGGCCGCGGGGAGCGCCCGTTTCGTCAAAGAGAAGGCCTATGATCCGAAGGCCGCCCTGGCTCTGGCCCTATTCGGAACGATCGGCGTGTTCATCGCCGCATACGTGGTGAGATCCCTGCCCCTTGACGCGATGAAATGGGTCGTGTTGGGCGTCGTGCTTTATACCTCGGCCGTGATGTTCCTCTCGGCCCTCCGCACCGGGCTGGACACCGCCGCCGACAGACCGTGACGATCGGAGGGAAGGAACGAGATATGAAAAAGACATTCGCGGTGATCGTACTGGCCCTTTGCGCCGTCGAGGCCGCCGCCCAGGACGCCAAGGTCCGTTGGCCGTTCGACGCTCTGCAGAACGGCCGGACCCGTGAGACGATCAGCGGAAAGATGGACCCGGTCGAAGGTTACGCCGAAGGCGCGCCCGGGGTCCGCGGCAACGGGCTCCGGCTCGACGGCTTCACGGCGTGCGTGCGGGCGTCCGGGCCGGACCGCGTCGTCACGGGCGACGAGATCACGGTCGAGGCCTGGGTCGCCCTCGGCGAATACCCCTGGAACTGGTGCCCGGTCCTGACCTCCGAATCCGACGAGGTGAAAGGCTATCGGCTCCTGATCGGCCCTCTCGGGCAGGCCTCGCTGGAGTGCGCCATCGGCGGCCAATGGCTGGCCTGCACCAGCGGCCGGGACGCGCTCCCGCTGCGGACCTGGATGCATGTCGCCGGTGTCTACCGGGCCGGGTCCGAGATGTCCCTCTACATCAACGGGTCGCTGGTCGCGTCCAGCAGGATCTCAGGAGCGATCGCCCAGGCTAAAACCGGCTACCTCCTGGGCATGGTCGCCCGGCCGGATAAGCCCTCCGATATTCACAGAACCTGGGGGACCGTGCCGGCCTATTTCGGGCTGGACGGCATCATCGACGAAGTCGGCGTCTATGATCGCGCCCTGGCGGCCGCGACGATCAAGGAACACTCGGCCCTGTCGGGCGCCCGGAAGCCGGACATCGCGCCGCGGCGGCTGCCCACCATCGAGAAGAATCCCGGTCGGTTCGGCGCCTATTATACGAAGCTGAAGTACTATCCGGGCTGGGACCGGCTGTGGCCGGTCGACCAGGACCCCGACATCGTCGTCTGCTTCCCCGGGTCCGCCGTCAAGCTGGTCTTCTGGCGCGGCATCCGCTACGGGGCCTCGTGGGTCTCCGAGAACGAGAACTGGATGTCCGATCAGAGCGTGGAGACCTGGGAGAACGCGAAGAGCGACCGGGAGGGCTGCTTCGAGCACATGCAGGACCGCCACTGCCGCTTCTCCCACGTCCGGGTCATCGAGAATACGGAAGCCCGCGTCGTCGTCCACTGGCGCTACGCCCCCGTCAGCGCGTACGACCACACGTGGAATGCGGATCCCAAGACCGGCTGGGAATGCTGGATCGACGAATACTACTATATTTATCCCGACGCCAGCGCCATCCGCAAGGTCAGCTGGAAGACGGGAACGCTCGGCGAGTTGCGGCAATTCCAGGAGACGCTGGCCCTGCTCCATCCCGGGCAGATCGTGTCCGACCTGCTCGAGAAGGACTATGTGACCGTCGCCGACTACGACGGCAAGACGGCCAAAGTATCGTTCGTCGAGAACCCCAACGTCCCCCCGTACGGCCCCTTCAGCTGGGACGTCACTCATCCCTACACCGTGCAGCAGTACCAGTTCAAATCGCAGAACAAGCCCTTCATCTGCTTCGAGCCGGGCAACAAGATGTCCCTCCGCTTCGAAAACCTCGCGTCTTACGGCCGGGCCAGCGGCTGCAACCATTTCCCGGTCGGCCAGGCCCGCTGCGACGGCCGGACGACATTGACGTCGGACCGGCCCTCGCATTGCTCGAGCTTCCCGATCTCCGATCCGGTGATCCACGAAAAGGGCGACCGGGAGTACTGGAACGGTCTGTACGGCATGACCGACTGGACCGTCCCCCAGGTCGTGGCCTTTGGCCGGGCCTGGGCCCTTCCGGCCGAGCTGGTTCTGACAGATCCCGATATCCGGTCCGAGGGCTACGACCGCAGCCAGCGCTGCTATCAGATCGTCAACACGGGGGGCCAGCCTAAACCTTTCGAGGTCCGCCTGATGGCCGAGGCCTCCACCCCGGTCATCCATCCCGTTCTTCGCGTTCAGGGTTGGAACGGCGGGACGCCCCGGGTCCTCGTGAACGGCAAGGAATGCCCGGAGGCCCGTGTCGGTCTGGACCGGCGGCTCGAGGGCGACAACCTGATCGTTTTCCTTCCGATCGAGTCCCGGTCCGCCCTCACGGTCCGCATCGTGCCCGATTGATCGGGGATCAGGACCGGCGGGCCGACTCGACCTCTTCGACGGTCAGGGGCTTCTTGCGCCCCAGGACGCGATGACCATACGCTGTAATGAGCACGTTCTCTTCGTTCCGCAGGCCGCCGAATCCCTTGTAGGCCTCGATGCGGTCGTAGTTGAGATATTCCGGGAAGAGGTTCTCGGCTCGCCACTGGTCGATGAGCTGGGGAATGAAGTAGATCCCGGGTTCGACGGTGACCACGAATCCAGGCCGCAGGGGCCGGGCCAGACGCAGCGACTTTAGGCCGAACTGGGTATTCTTGGGACGGCCCTCGTAGCCGACGTAGATCTCGCCCAGGTCCTCCATGTCGTGAACGTCAAGCCCCATCAAGTGGCCCTCGCCGCAGGGAAAGAACAGGGCATGGGCCCCCCGCCGGACGGCATCGTCGAGGTCACCCTTCATCAGGCCGAGGTCTTTGAGCCCCCCGGCGATCGTCCGGCAAGCGGCCAAGTGCACGTCGAGGTGGGGCACGCCCGGCTTGAGGGCCTCCTTGGCCGTTTCGTGCGCGGCGAGGGCGATGCGATAGACGTCCCTCTGGCGCTCCGTGAACCGGGCGTCGACCGGCATGGTCGTGGACAGGTCGCCGGCATAGTGCATCGCGCTCTCGGCGCCGGCGTCGAGCAGGAACATCCCGCCGCTCTTTAAGGTCTCCGTCTGGGCGTGCTGGTGGAGGACCTCGCCGTGGACCGTCGCGATGATCGGGAACGACAGGTCGCCGCCCGTGGCCCTGGCCACCTGGTGGACGGCCGCGGCGATCTTGGCCTCGGTGACGCCGGGACGGGCCATCCGCAGGGCCGTGAGATGCATCTCGACCGAGATGTCCACGGCTTTCTCGATCTCGTCCACTTCCTCGGGCGATTTGACGGACCTCTGTTCGACCACGGCCCGGATGAACGGCACCGAGGCCCCGGCTGCGGCACGCTCGGGATCGACCCCTAACCAGGCCAGCAGCTTCAGCTTGTTCTCGGGCCGGTAGGGTGGCAGGAAATGCACCGTGCGCCCGGCCTGCCGGATCCGGCCCAGGTCTTCCTTCAGGCGGTCCGGCGCCATCACGCGGTCCACGCCCGCTCGGGCGGCCCGGTCCTTGAGCGAGGGCAGGGGTCCCGTCCAGACAAAATCCTCGACCGTTGGCTCGAGGCCGTAGAGGGTTTCCGTGCCTTCGTCCAGATCGATCGTCGCGGATAGGCCGGCGTTATCGAGGCCGAAATAGTAAAGGAATGAGCTGTCCTGCCGGAAACGGAACGGATTGTCCGCGTAATTCATGGGGCTTTCGTCGTTCCCCAGGAACAACGCGACCCCCGAGCCGATCCCCCGGCGCAAGGCCTCCCTGCGGGCGCGATAGACGGTCCGGTCGAACATCAGGGCTCTCCTTTCTCCCGCCGCGGGACGGCGGCCCTATTTCTTGATCTGCTCGATCGCGGCGATGGCCGCCTTGACGCCGGCCGCCTCGGGATTCTGCGGATCGAGCTCGAGGAATTTCTTCAGGTTCTCCGAGGCCTTCGGGAAGTCGCCCTTGTTGAGGTAGACCAGCCCCAGCCGGTGATAGGCCTTCGGCCAGTCGCTCTTGATCTTGATCGCGAGCTCAAAATAGGCGATGGCATCGTCGGTCTTCTGGTTGGAGAAAAAGATCTCGCCGACGTTGTAGGCCGCGCCGGGATCCTCGGGCGAGATCTCGAGGGCCCGCCGGAAAAAGCCCTGGGCGGCCCCGAGGTCACCGCGCTTCAGGGCCACTTCGCCCAGGCCCGAAAGGGCCTTGAGTGACGTGTCCTTCTGCTTTCTCTGGTCCTCTAGGGCCGGGCCGCTCTTCTCGAGGACGGCCTGGAACTCCGCCTCGGCCTTGTCCAGGCCCCCCTTCTCCTTGTAGACGCTGCCGATATTCAGGTGAACGGCGTAAACATCCGGGAACTTCGCGGCGAACTCCTCGAAGGCGGCAAGGGCCTCGTCGTACCGGCCTTCCTTGAGCAGCGCGTTCCCGCTGTCGAGAAGGCTCCCCCCGGCCTCAACAGAGGGCGACGCGCCGCCGGAGGACGCTGGCTTGAGCGTCAGAACGACCGGCGGGTTGGCGGCCAGCTGACTGACCTGGACCTCGGTGGTGACGCTGAGATAGGCCTCTTTAGAAGCGGTCACCCGCCAGGCCCCCGTGCCCAGCCCGCCAACGGCGAAGTGGCCTTTCTTGTCGGTCCGGGACTCGAAGCGGGCGTGGCTCCTTGGGCTCTCGACGACCACCAGGGCGCCCGGGACCTTGGCCCCGCTCTCGTCGATGACGTCCCCGCTGATCCGGCCTCGTCCGAGGTCGTCCTGGGCCGGCATGGCCAAGGCCAGGCCCAGGACGGCCAGGCACACCATGGCAGAGTAGTATTTCATGGCGATCTCCGTTGGTTCAGGTCTTATTTGCGTTTCTTGAGCTCATCGACCCTGGCCCGGATCGACGGCTGGTCGGGGCTGAGCGCGAGAGATTTCTCGAAAGCCGCCAGCGCGTCCGGGATCCGGTCGAGCTCGACGTAGCACTCTCCCATCATGTTCATGAGGAGGGCATTGATCCCAAACCGTTCGACGGCCCTCGCGAGGGTCGTGACCGCCTCCTCGGAGCGGTGGGCCTGACGCAGGGCTTGGGCGCTCAGAACAAAGGTTTCATACTTGGCCGTCCGGGCCGGATCGATGAAGGGCCCGAGGATCTGGACGGCCTCGGAGGCCGCTCCGCGGGCCAGGTGGACGCGGGCCAGGGCCGCCGCGGCGTCCTCAGAACCCGGGAGCCTGGCGAACGCGCTCTCGAAGCGCGCCTGAGCCTCGGCGAGACGGCCAAGGTTGAAGAGCTGGAGTCCGATGATCCCCGCGTAGGCGGGATCGCCGGCGTCAGGCAGGATCCTCGAGAAATACCATGGACGGGGAAGTCGTTCGGCGAAGCTGACCTCGAATTCCTCGACAGCCGAAACGATCTCGACGCCGTCCGCGCCAACGCCCACTCGGAGGGTATAATGAGCGGGAGCGAAATCCGACAAGGGGTTCTCCTCGATGATATCGGGCAGGTCCGGGCACTCCGACGGCTTCTTGACGATCGTCCGGAAAGACCGGCCATCCTTGAGGAACTCGAACTTGATCTCGGCCGTCGTGGCCAGGGCGCCGGTCAGATTGTGGAGCTGTAAGGCGACCGCCAGGGTTTCCTGGCGCGAGAACGTCCGGTCCGGCTGGCAGAAGATCTGATAGGGCCCGACCCGGAACGCTTTCATCCGCTGTGCCGCGGCGTCGAGCCGAACGGCGCGGTAGCCCAGCAACGGCTGGGTCATCTGGACCGCCTTCTCCGCGTCAGGGATCCGCAGGGCCTGCTCGACCGAGGTGAATTCCTTTGAGACCTCGTTCTTGATGAGCAGCGACAGCGTGTAGTCGCCGCCGACGAGCGGAAAGAGGTCCTGATAATTGAACGGGACCCGGCTCGCCTCATCCATCTGGGCGTCATTCAGGTTCAGTACGACCGACTTGTCGAACTGATAGATGAGCCGGCCGCCGGGCGCGGAGACGCGGCCATTCACTTTGAGGGTCGTGTAATAGGAGTCCCCTCGCTGATTGACGGACAGCCGTTGCGGCTGGACGTCGTAGTGGACGAAGAAAAGACCGGAGGGGTCCTTGATGATCCGGATGAGGCTGGCGTTGTCGATGTAATTGGCCGAGTATTCGACCTCGACGAGGTCCTTGTAGGCTAGGAATTTTTGGGCGTATTGGGATGCGATGCTGCGGGCCGGGGCCGTGGCGATCCGTTGGAGGAGCAGATCGGCGCCCATCGACGGCCTCCCATAGATCGTTCCCGCCTCGGCGGGCTCGAGGGAGAGGGAGACCTCAGCCAGGTTGGGTTCGATGTCGCGGAGCTTTTCGTACGCGGCCGTCGGATCCATATCCCCCAAATAGCCCGACATCAAGGCCTGGGGGCCGTCCGCCGTCGGACTGTAGAGCCGGAACTCGCCGGATCCGCCCGGCTTGAAGAAGACCACGTGGAAGGCCGGGGGGAGGCCGAGATCGGTCTTGCCTTGGTAGAACCAGACCTCGGTATCGTAGGTCGAAGACTTGCCTTCGTACCGCTCGACGTCCTGGGGTTCGCCGAGGATGATGTAAATCCGGCCCCGGTCCGTCTTCCAACCAGGGCGTGAGGTGTCCCGGCCGTAGGTGAGGTTGGCGTAAGCGATCCGGCGGTAATGCTCCGTCTTGAACTCGTTCTCGGGAGTCCCGGGCGTGGGGTCCCGTTGCTTCCAGAAGGCCTCGATGAAGAGCTCCCGTTCGCGGTCGACCTGGAGCTTCAGGAACACGGACCGTTCCGTTGGGCTGATGATATAGACGGCCTCCTCCTCGAGCCAAGCCTTGTGGGCGGCCGAAAGCTGCGGCTTCGCGACCGCTTGACCCGCGTGAAGCGCGCCCGCCAAGAGAAGCGTCACCGGCAAGAGGCGCAGGGGTAAGCGAAACATAATTTCATTATATAACAAAGAAAGTTCCTTTTGAACAGGCGCCGGTCTGTGGCCTGGATTGGCAGGCGGCATTATCAAATACGGCCTTGTCTGTTAGAATAAACGGGGAGATGCCCATGAGCCCGACGACGTCCGTCCGCTACGTCACGACCGAGGAAGCCCGGGCCGCCCTGGCCATGCCGGCGGCGGTCAAGGCCGTGGGGATGGCCCTTGTCGAGCTCTCGGCGGGCCGGGCCGTCGTCCCGGCCCGGACGAGCCTCGAGGTCCCCGCCTTCCGCACCACGGCGCTGGTCATGCCGGCCTATCTGCCGGGCCCGAAGCGCATCGGGCTGAAGCTCATCTCTCTCTGCGAGAACAACCCCGCGCAGGGATTGCCCTTTGCACAGGCCCTGACGATCGTCATGGACGCCGAGCGGGGCGCGCCTCTCGCCGTCCTCGAGGCAGGATATCTCACCGCCGTCCGGACCGGCGCGGCGTCGGGAGCGGCGACGGACGCCCTCGCCCGGAGGGACGCCCGAGTCGCGGCCGTCTTCGGCGCCGGGGTCCAGGGCCGGACGCAGCTCGAGGCCGTGGCCGCCGTCCGTCCGCTCCGCAAGGCCTTTATCTTCGATGTCGACCCCCGGGCCGCGGCCGCCTTCGCCGGCGAGATGAGCGCGAAGCTGGGCCTTCAGGTCGAGCCCGCCGCCGGGCCGACGGCCCTGCGGGAAGCGGACATCATCTGCACGGTCACGACGTCGTCGACGCCGGTCTTCGACGACCGGGACCTCAAGCCGGGCGTCCACATCAACGCCGTCGGCTCCTACAAGCCTCACATCCGGGAGATCCCGGGCGAGACGGTCCGCAGAGCCAACTTGTTCGTGGACGAGGCGCGGTCGTGTCTCGAAGAGGCCGGCGACATCCTCATCCCGCTCGGCGAGGGCCTCATCGGCAAAGACCACATCAGGGCTGAGATCGGCGAGGTCCTGGCGGGGCTCAAGCCGGGCCGCGGCTCGGAGGACGAGATCACGCTCTTCAAGTCCGTCGGCAACGCCGTCGAGGACCTGGCCGTGGCCTCCCTCATTCTGGGCTGAAAGGCGATCATGGAATTCATCAGCATCCTCAACGACGTCCTCGGGCCGGTCATGCGCGGGCCCTCGAGCTCGCACACGGCCGGGTCCTATCACATCGGGCGGCTGCTTCGGTCGATGCTCGACGGGGAGCCGGCGCGGGCGACCTTCACCTTCGACCCGAAAGGCTCATACGCCGCGACCTACCGGCAGCAGGGCGTCGACTTGGCGTTGACCGCGGGCCTGCTCGGCTGGCCGATCACCGACCACCGCTTCGCCCGGGCCCTCGATCACGCCGCTCGAAGGGGTTTCCGGCCGCTGTTCCGCGTCGCGCCGCTCGAGCGCGCGGACCATCCGAACACTGTGACGGCGGAGATCGTCTCGAAAAGCGGCCGGCGGCTTAGGGCCACGGCCAAATCGATCGGCGGCGGCATGGTCCTCGTGACCGAGGTCGACGGCCGGCCGGTACGGCTCGACGGCAAGAGCCAAGCGGCCGTTGCCCTCGGAGGAGGCGACGGCGGAGAGAGAGGCGAAACGGTCGTCGTCCCGCCGCTCTTCCATGTCCAAGAGGGCAAGCCGCTCTTCACGTCGTCGGAGGAGATGGTCGCCCTGGCTCGGCGGCGCCGCGTGTCATTAGGCCGGGTCGCGCTCGCCTACGAGTCGCGATTGCTCGGGCTCCCCGAGGCCGATGTTCTTGACGAGATCGGCCGCCGGCTCGAGATCATGAAGGACTCCGTGCGCCGTGGCCTGAGGGGACCGGGGCTGCGCTTGAAACTCCTGAAACCCACGGCGGGGAGAATCCTCGGGGCCGAAGCGGCCGGCGGGCTGCCGGGCGGCGGCATGCCGGCCCGGGCCGCGGCCAGGTCCATGGCCGCCCTCCACGTCGCCGGAAGCGGCGGCGTCGTCTGCGCCGCTCCGACCGGCGGGTCGGCCGGGGTCCTGCCGGGGGTCATGGTCACGTTGGCGGAAGAGAAAGGGCTCGACAAGGAAAAGGCCGCCCTGGCGCTCCTCGCCGCAGGCGCCGTCGGGCTCATCGTGGCCCGCCGGGCGACCTTCGCCGCCGAGGTCGCGGGCTGCCAGGTCGAGATCGGCGTTGCCGGGGCCATGGCCGCGGCCGCGGTCGTCGAAGCGGCGGGCGGGACGGCGGCCCAGGCGGCCGACGCCGCGGCGATCTCCCTTCAAAACACCATGGGCTCGGTCTGCGACCTCGTCCAGGGGATGTGTGAGATCCCCTGCCACACCCGGAACGCCGTCGCGGCCTCGAGCGCATTCGTTTGCGCCGATCTCGTCGTCGGCGGTTATGAGAACCCGGTCCCCCTCGACGAGACGATCGACGCCTCGTTCGACTCCGGCCGGATGCTGCCGCCCGAGCTTCGCTGCACGGCCATGGGCGGCCTGGCCGTCGCGCCCTCGGCTTTATCGCTCAAGAAAAGGCGCTAAAGAGGAGAATCGCCCAAGATTCCTTCGGGAAGAGCTCTCTTCTGATATTTCGCAGAAATCCAGCTATGTGTATCTCCGCTGGATTTCTGCCCTCCGCTCACTTTCGTTCGCTGCGGTCGGAGGGCGGGGCCATGAGCCGGGTCGTGTATTCCGTCTCGACGTTCTCGAAGAAGGCCCCTTCAAATCGTCCGGGCTCGAGGGTCGGCAGGCTGACCTCGATATCGATGGGGCTGTCGGGCCGGATGCGGCTGACGTCGGCGTAGTGGCCGATGAAGGTCCGCTCCGGCGAGTGCCCGTAGATGCTGTTGTAACCCTTGAGGATCTCGACCGGCTGGCCGTTGATCCTCAGGCTCACGGGCATCGCGTCCGTCCCATCGATGATGGGGATGTGGAGGAGCAACCGCCAGGGAGCGAGCCACGGGGACCGTAAATCCTCATCGCTGTAGGCCACGGGCCAGGACTTCTTGCGCTCGACGAGCTGGTCGAGGACGCGCTTCGGCACGGTGATGCGGGCCTTGTAGATCCCGCCCGTGAACCCGGCCGGGACCGGACCGGCGCATTGGGACTTGGCGAAGACCCGGCCGGCGAAGCGCACCGTGGCCGTAACCACGTTCTTGTCGGCCTTGAAGGGGTAGGCGACGCCGTTGACCGAGAGGGCCCGGACGCGGGACTTCTCCGGCACGACGACGACGAGCGTCCGCGAGGTCCCGGCCTCGGCCGTGACCTCGGTCAGCGCCAGGCGCGTGGACTGGAGCGCGGCCGCGCCGGCGGCGTTGAAGAGGATGGGCTCCTTGATCGCCGCCGGGGCGGGAAAGACCTCGTAGACCGCCGCTTCGCGGCCCGGCAGGGTCAGGGCGACCTCGCTGCCGTAGGTCCACGGGCCCTCGGGAGAGCCGACGAGGCGGCCGGCCTCGGGATAGACCTCTTTGATCATGATCCGGTCGCCCTTGACGAGGCCGATCGTCGGGTCGAGCTTGAAGCGGGCCGTCTTGGGGCCCGGATTGGGATTGAAGAGGAAAAGGAGGCCGCGGTCCTCGACGATGGCCGCCGTGCCGTCGATGCGGCCGGCCATGGGCGGGCCGAGGATCGGGCGCAGGGCGTGGAGGTAGCTCGCGTTCTCGTCCGTCCAGTCGAGCCAGCCCTTGAAAAAGGCCTTGTCCTCGTCCGAGAGGGCCTTGAACTCCTCGGGGTCGCGGGCCGGGATGAAGTCAATGACGTGGTTGAAGGGCGCCGTACCGATCGAGGACAGGAGCGAATAGGTCCAGCCGAGGACGTCCCAGTCCTTGGCGTGGAAGCGGTCGCGGCGCATGACGCCGGCCCCGTCGTTGCGCTCGGACTGGTGGGTGATGAAGCCGGGCATGATCTCGGGCGGCGTAAATCGCTCGACACGGTAGGTCCAGGCGGCGAAGCGCTGCCGGTCGGCCGAGACGCGGTCGGTGTGGAGGTCGGGGAAGGCCTTGAAGCTTTCCGGCTGCTCGTCGGTCAGGGTCGGATGCGGGTAGGAGCCGCCGAGCCAGGTCCAGGGGCCGAAGTTCTGATATTGCTGGCGGCCGTCGACGACGGCGTCGAAGGCGGCCCGGCGCAGGCTCTCGAGGATGCGGCGGCCGCCGTACCACTGCGCGTATTTGCTAGAGGCCTTGTCGAGGGCGATCCACCAGTGATCGAAGGAGTAGCCGGCGGCACCGGTCGCCCTCATGAACGAGAGGAGCTTGTCCAGCCACCAATCCTGGAACGAGCGCAGGCCGGTGTCGGCGCCGGCTTTCGAGGCGCCGTCGCCGGCGTAGGCCGTCCACTCGGGGTTCTGGAGGAAGGGCAGCGAGGGGTAGGCGTAGGCCATGAGCTTGAGCTTCTTCGAGGCGGCGTAATCGAGCATGGCCTTGAGGCCGGCCGGCACGTCGTCACGGCGCGGGTCCCAATCCCCTTTCCGGATCTTCTGGCCGAGCCCGAACCAGAGGACGTTCTCCCAGCCCCACGAGTCGGCGTTCTCGTCGAGGCTCGAGAGGGCGCTGTTGGCCGGGGTGTAGAGGAGGTGGGTCGCGCCGAGCTCGGCGGCCCTGTCCATGATCCGCTTGTATTCCTCGACGCCTTCGGGCGTGCCGACGTCGATCTGGTAGTCGTTCTCGCACCACGGGATATGGACGCGGACGCCGCGGGTGGGCAGGTCGAGCAGGAACGAGCGTACGCATTCGACGAGGGCGTTCGACTCGGCGATGTCGATCGTCGGCGAGTCCTTGAGGAGCTTGTCGTAGTCGGGGACGAAGACCCATTCGGGCACGGCCTTGGCCGGGATGCGCAGGCCGGCGAGGTCGGTGATGCCGAGGCAGAGGCGGTCCGAGGCGAAGGGGCCGAGGTCGCGGCTCCAATCCATGTCGGGGGCGTAAGAGACGGAGACCGCGGCGCCTTCGCGGGTCCAGGTCATGAACGGGTTCTGGAGAAGGAAGAAGACGCTCCACGCAGTCCCGGCGGAGGCGTCGGCCCCGAGGAAGCGGCAGACGGCGCCGAACGAGCCGCCCTTGAGGGGCAGCTCCTCGACGACCGAACGGTCGAGCCGGGTCTGGAACGGCATGACCGCGTTGATGTGAAAAGCGCGGCTCCGGGCCGAAGAGACGACGATCTGCTTGGTCAGGAACTCCCAGGCCGGCTTGAGCTCGTAGATGACGTCGAAGGTGTAAGGATCGCGGGTGTAGCGGTAGGCGACCTTGGCCGGGGTCATCTCGATCTCGGCCGGGCCGAGGCTGCCGATGAGAACGGCGGCGCCGTCGATGGTGATCGTGGACGGGTCGGCCGAGAAGGCGAGGGCGCGGCCGGACTTGGGCAGGCTGATGGAGGCGATCCCCTGGTCGTTGAAGGCGGCGCGGATGCGGCCGTTGTCGAGAGCCATGTCCTCGGCGTGGGCCTGGACGGCGGAGGCGAGAAGGACAGAGAGGGCGGCCAGGGCCAGAAGAGCGCGGGTCGGGCCGGGGGACGTCGGGCGCATCGCGGTCATCCTCGTTCTCCTTGGGGGGCTCTTTTGATTATAACCGAAGGAGCGGGCAATTGGCGAAAGAAAGGACGCTGGGGGCCTCTGGGGCCTGACCCTAATCGACGGTCATGTCGGTCTCTTTGGGGGGCTTGACGGCGGCGGCGGTGCGGGGCAGCCAGACGAGCATCGGGCCGGCGCCGCGGTTGGCCCAAGCGTAATACGGGACGGCCTGGAAGCGGCGCGGCGTCTCGAGGGTCTGTCCGGCGGCGCTCTTCGAGACCGTCAGGGCCGGGCCCGTGATGACAGCGATCCCGTTAAGGAGATCCGTTCTGAAATCCGCCGACAGAACTGCGGCGTCCGGGACAACGAGGTCGAACACGCGGCCGTCGTTGTCCACGCCTTCGACGGCGTACACGATCGGTCCGCGCTGGAGGGCGATTCGTCCGGCGTCCTCGGTCACGCCGGCATTGGCCAGGACCCGGCGCACGGGCATCGGCAGAGCGAGCTCGACGGTGTCGCCGGACTTCCAGTCGCGGCGGATGCGGGCGTAGCCGTCGCGAAGATCGATGGCCTTTTCACGGCCGTTCACTTTCATGATCGGCTTTTCGTTCACGGTATCAAGGAAGGCATAGAGGCCGGTGGGCATGGCCTCGCCCCGGGCCCAGCCGGGGATGCGCACGGCCATCTCGAACGAGCCCGGGGTTTCGGGAGTGACGGTCAGCTTGACCGCCCCGTCCCAAGGATAGCGCGTCTCTTGGGTCAGGACGACGGGATGGCCGCCCGGGGCCGCCTTCCCCGTCCCGGCGATGAAGAGGTTGACGAAGAGGACGTCGTCCTTCGTCGCATAGACATAGCCGGGAAGCGAGGGCAGGAAGCGGGTCATGTTCGGCGGGCAGCAGGCCACCTCGAACCACGGGCTGCGGCCGTAGCCGCCGGCGGATTCGAGGGGATTCTGATAGAAGAAGCGGTCGCCGCTGAGGGCCACGCCGGAGAGCAGGCCGTTGTAGAGTACGCGCTCGAAAACGTCCATGTACTTCGACTCGCCGTGGAGAAGGAAGAGGCGGTAGTTCCAGAGGGCGTTGCCGATCGCGGCGCAGGTCTCGGTGTAGGCTTCGGCGTTCGGCAGCTCGTAGGCCGCTCCGAAGGCCTCGGAGCCGCCGCGGGCGCCGACGCCGCCCGTGAGGTACTGCTTCTTGCCGGCCACGTTCAGCCAGAGACGGTCGATGGCCGCGACATATTCCGGATAGCCGCCGAGGGCGGCGACATCGGCCATGCCCGAATACATGTACATCGCCCGGACGGCGTGGCCGACGGCCTCGTCCTGCTCGACGACGGGCTTGTGGTTCTGCAAGTACTCGTCGGAGTCGTAGACGGCGAAAGGATCGTTCGCGGCGTGCCGCTCGCCGCCGAAATAATGGCCGCGCTCGTCGAGGAAGAACTTGGCCAGGTCGAGATAGGCGCGATTGCCGGTGGCGCGATAGAGCTTGGAGAGGCCGATCTCGATCTCCTGGTGGCCGGGGAAGCCGCGCCGCCGGCCTGGGCCCGTGCCGAAGGTGCGAAGGAGGAGGGCGGCGTTCTTCTCGGCGATGGCCAGGAAGGCGCGTTTGCCGGTGGCCTGGAAATGGGCCACGGCCGCCTCGTACATGTGGCCGACGTTGTAGAGCTCATGGCTGACGCGCAGGTTCGACCAACGCTCAGGGCCGGCGCCCGGCGCGGGATGCGCCGGGTCGACGGTGCGGGTCGTATAGAGGTACCCGTCGGGCTCCTGGGCTTTGGCGATGAGGGCGATGAGGTCGTCGAGGGTCTTGTCGAGGACCGGGTCGGGGTGGAGGCGGAGGGTGTAGGCGGCCGCCTCCATGGACTTGTAGACGTCGGAGTCGTTGAAGCGGCGGCCCTTGTAAGGCCCGCTCATGAGGCGGGCGGCCTTGCGGAAGTTGTCGATCCGGCCGGTCTCCTCGTTCATGCGCAGGGCGTAGGGGACGGAGACGGTGCGGTTGGTCTCGAGCCGGAGGGCCCAGAAGGAATCCGCAAGCGTGACTTCGGTGAAGGGGACGGGGCGGACGGGATAATCGAGGGCGGACGATGAAGAAGCGGAGGCGGAAGAGGAGGGCGGCGGCGAGGGAGGCGGCGTGTTTTGCCGGCCACGGCAGGCGGGCCAGACGAGTTGAGCGACAAGGGCCGCCGCTGTGATGGCCAAGGCGGCAGGGCGGCGGGAAGAGGGACGGGTTTCTTGCGCGATCGGTCGCTCGCTCGTATTGATCATGACGCCTCCATGGCCCCGCGAAGGCCCCGGGACCCAATAGACTATCTTATCGCCTCGCCGTCCCGGAGGCAATTGCGGGCCTCCGGGGATTGACATATAATCGCGCCTTATGAGCGGGCCCTGGTTGATCCTGGTCGGCGTCGCGGCCGGCGTTTTCGCCGGGCTGTTCGGCATCGGCGGCGGCATCATCATCGTGCCGTCGCTCATCCTGCTCGCGGCATTCCCGCTCGTCAAGGCCACGGGGACGTCGCTCGCCGCCATCCTCTTGCCGGTCGGGATCCTGGGGGTCATCGCCTACTACAAGGCCAAGGTCATCGACCTCCGGGCGTCGGCGTTCCTGGCGGCGGGGCTCCTGACGTCGGTCGTGGTCGGCGCCTGGCTGGCGAACACGCTGCCGGTCGACCTGATGCGCAAGTTCTTCGCCCTCTTCTGCCTCTATGTCAGTTGGAGCTTCATCGACCCGGTGCGGCGGTTCAGGAAGTGGCGGGGGCTCGAGGTCAAGCCCAAACCCGAGCCCGAGGAGAACCCGCATCCGTCGCCGTGGCCGCTCATCGGCATCGGGCTCCTGGCGGGGGTCATGGCCGGGATGTTCGGCATCGGCGGCGGCAACATCATCGTGCCGCTGCTGACCCTGGCCCTGCACTATCCGCCCAAGCGGGCCATCGCCACGTCGCTCGGGGCGATCATGTTCCCCTTCGGCATCCCCGGCGTGATCTATTATCACCGGGCCGGCCATCTCGACCTGGCCGCGGCGGCCTGGATCGCCGGCGGGCTGTTCATCGGGACGGTCTTCGGGGCCTTGATCACCATCAGCCTGCCCGGCCGCACGGTCAAGTTCCTCTACGGCCTCTTCCTCCTCTTCGTCGCTTTCCGGTTCTTCTTTTAGCGGGGTCAGGCCCCAGAAAATGCCTTAATTATCAATCGCTTAAGATCGATTTTCAGGCCATAAACCGCCTTAGGTTCGCGGTTGTTGGACCAAAACGAACGGGTTGGGGGGCGAGAGCGGGGATATGATCAGATTTTGAACAACTTCCCAGTCGCCCGGGCGATCTCCCGGCCTTCGCCGTCATAAAGAAAGCTCTCCGCCAGGACGATGCGGCCCTTGTCCTCGACGAACCGCCCCTTGAGCGAGTAAGCGACCCCGGTCGAGGCGGGCTTGACGTAGCGCACCGTGACCTCGCCTGTTACGCACTTGAAGCCGCGCGCGCCGGCCGCGTAGATCAGCGCCTCGTCGAGCACGGTCGCGAGCAGCCCGCCGTGGACGACATCCGCCCAGCCTTGGAAGTAGGCCGGGAACGTCACCTCGGAGGCCGACTCGCCGCGCTCCTGGTCCGTTCTCAGCTTGAGCTTCAGGCCGACGGGGTTGTTCTCCCCGCAGACGAAACACATCCGGTCGTCGCGAAATCCTTCGGTCATGGCCAGGGCTCCTTGCGCATCTCGTCCCTCTCCGTGTAGCACAGCCGGCCCCGCTTCGGCAAGTCCTGCCTCTTGCCCGCCGGGCCGCAATCGTTTATAAGGGTAGGGTCCGTTCGCCCGAAGGGAGATCGATATGACGCGCGGCCCGTTCCGGTTCCTGTGGATCGTCCTTCTGCTCGTCATCGGCGTCGGCGCAGCCATGGCCGCCGGCTCTTCGCAGCAGCCGCCGGCCGGCGCGCCCGCCGACGTTTGGGCCCCGTTCCGCTTCTTCGTCGGAACCTGGAAGGGCGCCGGCGCGGGGAGCCCGGGCGCCGGGGCGGGCGAACAGAACTGGGCCTTCATCCTCCGCGGGACATTCCTCGAGGTGCAGAACAAAGCCGTCTTCGACCCGCAGGAAAAGAACCCGAAAGGCGAAGTCCACGAGGACATGGGCGTCTTCAGCTACGACAAGGCTCGCCAAAAATACATCCTCCGCCAGTTCCACGTCGAGGGATTCGTCAATCAATACATCCTCGAGAGCCTGCCGGCCGACGGCAAGACCTTCGTCTTCGTGTCCGAGTCGATCGAGAACATCCCCGCCGGCTTCAAGGCCCGCCTGACCTACCGGCTCCTCGATCCCGACTCGTTCGAGCAGACCTTCGACCTCGCCCCGCCCGGGCAGGCCTTCACCTGCTACAGCAAGGGCGTGATGAAACGCGTGAAGGGATAAGGAAACACCATGACCGAACCCGCCGCCGACGCGACCGTCCTCACCCTATTCAAGGAGAGCGACGCCCTCCTCCACGGGCACTTCAAGCTGACCTCGGGCAAGCACTCGGAATGGTACTTCGAGAAGATCCGGCTCATCGAGAAGCCGGCGGCCCTCGACAGGATCGTCGACCTCCTCGTGGCCAAGATCCGCCGCGAGGTCTTGGATTTCGACTACGTCGTCTCCCCCGCCTACGGCGCGATCGCCATCGGCTTCCTGGCCGCGCTCAAGCTCGGCAAGCGGTTCGCCTTCACCCAGCGCGGCGCCGACGAGAAGATGACCATCCGTTCGGGCTTCTCGGGACTCGACGGCGCGCGGGCCGTCGTCGTCGAGGACATCCTCACGACCGGCGGCTCGATCCAGGAGGTCCTGGCCTGCCTGCGCGAGCACCGGGTTGCCGTCGCCGGGATCTACGTCCTCGTCGACCGCACGGCCGGGTCGGCGACGATCGAGGGCCAGCCGGTCGGGAGCCTGCTCGCCCTCAAGGTCGAGGCCTTCGAGCCGGACGTCTGCCCCTTCTGTGCGAAAGGGGTCCCGCTCGCGAAGCCGGGCGCGTCGGACAAAAAGGTCTAAACGACAACGCCCCGGGAGGCCGGGTCGTCATCTTCGATTTCTCGTTTTCGGGCCTAATAACACCGTTTTAAGGCCCTATCTGGCCCCCAAAACTGGGCTATCTCACTGATAAATCAGGCCATTCCTGGGGTCAGACCCCGTTAGGCCCGCGCCTTTTCGCCGTTCGGGACCTGGACGGCCTTCTTCTTTCCCAGCTTGTCGGACACGACGTAGAACGCCGGGACGACGATCAGGCTCAGGGCCGTCGACAGCACCAGGCCGCCGATGACGGCGATAGCCATGGGCATGCGGATCTCGGACCCCGAGCCGATCCCCAATGCCGGCGGGATGGCGGCCATCATCGTCGCCGTGGCCGTCATCAGGATCGGCCGCAGCCGGATCGGCCCCGCCTTCTCCATGGATTCCTTGGCGTTGAAACCCTGGTTGCGGAAAGCGTTGGCGTAGTCGACGAGGATGATGGAGTTCTTCTTGACGATGCCCATCAGGAGCAGCAGCCCGATCATGCTGAAGATATTGAGCGACTGACCGGCGATGAGCAGGGCGAAGGCCGCGCCGGCGACCGACAGCGGCAGAATGGTGATGATCGTGACCGGGTCCTTGAACGAGTTGAACTGCGAGCCGAGGATCATGTAAGCGATAAGGATGCCGAGGACCATGGCGAAGAGCAGACTGCTCATCGATTCGCGGAAGGCCATGCTCGACCCGCCGAGGACGATCCGGTAGCCGACCGGCAGCGTCTTGCCCAGCCCCTCGACGACGCGCAGCGCCTCCGCCTGGGCATGGCCCGGGGCGATGTTGGCGTAGATCGAGATGGCCCGCTCGCGGTCGCGCCGGGTAATGGCCTGCAGGGCCGCCTCCTCGTCAAACTGGACGAGCGTCGAGAGCGGCACGAGCTCGCCGTTCCGGGCCCGGACGCGCAGCCGCGAGATGTCCTCGGGACGGGAGCGCTGGCCGGCCATCAGCTTGACGCGGACGTCGAGCCGGCGGCCGCCGGTGCTGTACTTGCCGACGCGGATGCCCCCGACCAGGGCGTTGATGGTCGTGGCCACCTCGTCGACCGAGACGCCGACGTCGGCGCACACGGCCCGGTCCGGGGTCACCCGCAGCTCGGGCATGCCGACGCGGTAGTCCGAATCGAGGTCGGTGACGACGCCGCTCGCGTTGAGGTCGCCCATGACCCTCTGGCTCAACGGCACGAGCTGGTTCCAGTCGGAGCCGCGCACGGAGAACTCGACCGGGAAGCCGCGCTGGGCCGTGAAGCCCTGCTGCGAGGTGTCCTGGATGACGGCCCGGATGCCCGGGATGGCGTTGAGCTCGCGCCGCAGGACGGCCCCGAGCTCCGCCTGGCTGAGCTTGCGCTCCTTGGGCGGGACCAGGGTCATGAAGATCATGCCGGAGTTTACGCCGCCGCCGCCCATGCCGCCGACGAAGCTGAAGACCTGCTCGGCCTCGGGGTGCGACTTGATGATGGCCTCGGCCTTGACGAGCAGGGCGTCCGTCTCGGTAAGGTCCGAGCCGACGGCCGTCTGGAGGCGGATCGAGATCTGGCTCTGGTCCTGGGACGGGACGAACTCGCTCGGCAGGATCAGGAAGACGGCCAGGGCGGCCGCGAAGAGTACCCCCGCCAGGACGAGCACGAGACCGGGCTTGCGCAGCCCGCCGCGCAGGATCCGGCCGTAGGCTTTCTCGAGCCGGCCGAACTCGCGGTCGACGGCCTGGCCGATCCTGTTCCGGCCTTCGCGCGAGGTCTTGAGGAACTGCGAGCAACGGGCCGGGGCCAGGGTGACGGCCTCGATGTAAGAGAGGAGCACGCACAGGCACAGGGTGATGCCGAACTGCAGGAAGTAGCGGCCGATGATGCCCTTCATGAAGATGACCGGGATGAAGATGGCCACGACGGCCAGGGTCGCCGCCAGGGCGGCGAAGGCGATCTCCTTCGTCCCTTCGAGGGCCGCCGGCACGAGGTCCTTGCCGCCTTCGCGGTGGCGGAAGATGTTCTCCATGACCATGATGGCGTCGTCGACGACGATGCCGACGGCCAGGGCCAGGGCCAGCAGGGTGAACGTGTTGAACGTGAACCCCAGGAAATAGATGATGGCCACCGTGCCGAGGAGCGACATGGGGATGGCCAGGATGACGTTGAGGGTGCTCGACAGCGACCCCAGGAACAGCCAGCAGACGAAGGCCGTGAGAAGGACGGAGAGCAGGAGCTCGAACTGGATCTCCCGGACCGAGTCGCTGATGAACCGGGTGCTGTCGTTGGTGATGCCGAGGGTCATGTCTGCGGGCAGGGTCTTCGCGTATGCGTCGATGGCCGCCCGGACGCGCTTGGCCAGGGCCACGGCGTTGGCGCCGCGCTGCTTCTTGATGCCCAGGCCCTGGGCCGGGCCGCCGTCCACCCGCGCGATGCGCCGGACGTCCTCGAAGCCGTCCTCGACGAGGCTGACGTCGCTGAGATAGATCGGGCTCCCGCCGGACTCGCGGATGACGATCTTGCGGAAGGTGTCGAGGTCAACGGCCTCGCCGAGGACGCGGACGTTGATCTCCCGGCCGGGCGTCTCGAGCCGGCCGGCCGGCAGCTCGACGTGCTCGCGCTGGAGGGCGCCGGTCACGTCGCTCACCGTCAGGCCCTTCTCGTCGAGCTTGGCGGCGTCGAGCCAGATGCGGACGTTCCGCGACAGGGTGCCCATCAGCGTGATCTCGCCGATGCCGGGGATCGTCTGGAGCTTTTCCTTGAGCCCATACTGGACGAAATCGCTGAGGACGCGCTGGGGATAAGGCCCGCCGAGGCGGACCATCATGATCGGGTTGTCCTCGGGGTTGGACTTGGAGACCGTCGGAGGATCCATGTCGCGCGGCAGCCGCCGGACGGCCTGCGAGACCTTGTTCTGGACGTCCTGGAGGGCGATATCGACGTCGCGGGAGAGCTCGACCTCGACGGTGATGTTGCAGGACCCCTGGCGCGAGCTCGAGGTCAGCGAGCGGATGCCCTCGATCTGGACGAGCGTCTCCTCGAGCGGCTCGACGACCTCGTTCTCCATGACCTCCGGCGCCGCGCCTTCCCAGCCGGCGGAGACGTTGATCGTCGGGAAGTCGACGTCCGGGAACTGGCTGATGCCGATCCGGCCGCCGGCGACGACGCCGAAGACGATCGTCCCGGCCATGAGCATCCAGGCCAGGACCGGTTTCTTGACGCAGGCTTCGGTCAGGTTCATGGGGCGATCCTTATTTCTTTTCGGCCGGGGCCGGGGCGGCGCCCGGCAGGGCCGACTCCGGCGCGCCGATCCGCACGCTGACGCCGCTCGACAAAGCTTCGTTGCCGCGGATGACGAGCGTCTCGCCTCCCTTGAGCCCGGACAGGACCTCGACCTGCCCGTCGGCCGAACGCATGCCGAGGGTCAAGATGCGCTCGACGGCCTTGTCGGACTCGACGACGTAGGCGATGAAGCCGCGCTCGCTCGGCCGGACGGCGCCGACCGGGATGACGGCCGCCTGGCCGGGCGAGGCCACGGGCACGGAGATCTCGGCGAACGAGCCCGGCCGGAGGCTCTTGTCGCTTGGATCGTCGATGTTGGCGGTGATGTCGACCAGGCGCGAGGTGTCGTCGGCGGACTCGGCCACATGGACGACCTTGGCCGAGAACTCACGGCTGTCCTCGCGGACGCGGAAGAGGGCCTTCTGGCCGGGCTTGATCCGGGCCGCGTCACGCTCGGGCACGCGGAAGCGGAGCAGGAGCGGGTCGCGCCGGACGAGAGTGGCCAGGACGGTGCCGGTCTGGATGTACTGTCCCGTCTGGACGGTCCGCGTCTGGATGATGCCGGAGATCGGCGCCTTGACGAAGGCGTCGCTGAGGTTGAGCTTGGCTTGGTTGAGGGCGGATAACGTCTGGGCGACCTCGGAGGCGGCGGTCAGGACCTTCGTCCGCCAGGTCTCGACCTCTTCTCCCGGGATGAGGCCGGGGTTCTGGGCGACAACCGTCTCGCGCCGCTTGAGGCCGGCCTCGGCGTCGGCCTTGGAGGCCTGGGCCTTCTCGTAGGCGGCCTGGGCCGATTCGACGGCCAGCCGGTAGCGCTCGGTCTCGATCTCGACGAGGACCTGGCTGGCGTTCGCGTACTCGCCCTCGGCGAAGCGGACGCGGTCGACCGCGCCCGAGACGCGGGCCGTGACCTGGACCTTCTCGAAGGCCTCGACCGAGCCGACGGCGGTCACGGTATAGACGAGGGAGCGGACCGGGACCTGGACGACATCGACGGGGAAGACGACCTGGCCCCGGCGCCCGCCCTTGGCGGCGGGCGACCCGGCATCCTTCTTGCAGGCTGCGGCGATGACGACGAGCGCCGCGGCGGCGGCGAGAGCGGCGATCTTCTGGCTTGTCTTGCTGATCACTGACGTGGCTCCTTCCCGAAGGGGTCGAGTCCGAGGGCGGCTTCCAAGTTGAGGAAGGCGACACCCAGACCGTAGCGTTCCTGGACGAGGGCGACCTCGGCCTCGAAGAGGCTGACGTTGGCGTCGGCGACTTGGAGGGCCGTGGCCAGGCCTTGGCGGTAGAGTTCCGTTGTTTCGGCGGCGTTCTTCTTGGCGACCTCGTAGGCGGTCGTGGCCTGTTTCAGCGAGGCCCGCTGGTTGGTCATGGAGACGAGGGCTTCCCGGACCTCGAGATCGACGCGCCGGACCGCGGCCTGAAGGTCGAGGTCGGCCAGCTTCGCCAGGGCCCGGCGCTCCCGGGCCTGCCCGAAGCGGGCCAGTCCGTCGAAGAGGCTCCAGCTCAAAGTGGCCCCGGCCGTCCAAGTCGAGGTCTTGCCGCTGAACCCGGCTTCGTTCGTGATGGTGTAGCGGCCGCTGGCGCTGAGGGAGGGGAGGAAGCCGAGCAGGGGCACCTTCGACAGCGAGCGCTGCGACGAGGCGATCCAGCGGAGCGAGCCGACGTCGAGCCGGCGGGCCAGGGCCTCCTCGACCAGGGCTTCGGTGTTCGCGGCCTCGGCCGAAGCGGCCTCGATCAGGAACTCCGGAACGACCAGCGAGCCGCGGACCGCCTCGGGGGCGTCGAGGAGATTGCCCAGCTGAAGGGTCGTCGTCTCGACCTGCCCCTGGAGCTGGGTCAAGCCGACCTCGGCCGTGGCGTATTCGAGCTCGGCCCGGGTGACATCGTTCACCGAGGCCAGGCCGGCATTGAAGCGGGCCTTGGCCGCGTCGAGGTTCTGCCCGGCGAAGGCGTAGCGGCGGGCCGAGGCCTCGCGGACCTGGTTCGTGCCGAGCGTTCCCAGGAAGGCCTGGCTGACCTCGAAGGCCAGCTGCCGGCGGCTCTCGGTCGCCGCGGCGACGTCCGCGTTCCGCTGGGCCCGGACCGCGGCCAGGCCGGTCATGCTCCGGGCGTCGAACAGGGTCCAGTTGAGCGACAAGGCCTCCGACAGGCCGTTCAGCCGCTGGATGACGACTGTGGTGTCGCCGACCGTGATCGTTCGTTCGAAGGGGCGCCGTGAATAGGTGCTCGTGCTGGTCAAGGAGGGGAGGAAGAACGACCGCGCTTGGGCGACCCGGGCGTTGGCCGCGGCGATATCCTGTTCGGCCGCCTGGGCACGCTCGTTCCGGTCCAAGGCCAGCTTAACCGCCTCGTCGAGGGTCAACGGCCGCTCCTGGGCGGTGAGCAGGGGGGCCAGGACGAAGATCAGGCCCAGGGTGATCAAGGCGAAGAAGCGTCTCGCCCCGCCTGGTCTCGAATTCTCTGCCATCGTCGCGTCTCCTGATTCCCCCGGGCCTGGAGGAAGGCCTCGAGGGGGGCTTTAAATAGACAACTATACCATAAGGTCTTTGGACGCCGAAGCGACCCCGATCTTCCCCTGAAAAGAGCGAAATTCGGATATAATGGAAAAAACGCCGTTTTCGCTCGCCGGAGGAGACATGAGAGCGCCTTTTCTGGAGATGGCCGGGCTTGTCGGGCTCGTTTTCTTCGCCTCCGCCGCGTCGGCCCAAAAGATCCCGGCCGCGGCGCCGGACCTCGACCGGAAGGTCGTCCCGTCCCTGCCGGGTCCCTTCGATTTCGTCTTCTGCGACGCCGACAAGGACTGGTACAAGAACTATCTTGTCGCCGTCCTACCCAAGCTCACGGTCGGCGGCGCGTTCGCGGCCCACAACGTCTCGCCGCGCATGAGGGGCGGCCGCTGGGGCGCGGCCGGCTTCGTGGATCACGTCCTGTCCCTGCCGTTCCTGGAGACGTCGTTCGCCGAAGAAAGCGGAGCGGGGCTGTCGATCAGCATCAAGCGCGCCGAAAAACAGGGCCCCGCCTCCCCGGCGAAGGCCGGCGCTATTCGAGCTTGACGGTCTTCGTGAGCTTGCCGCCGTGGCGCGACGCATAGCGGATCGTTAGCTCGCCTTTCCCTTCGACCAGGAATTGGTATTCGACCTTGTCGAAGCCGGGCACGACCAGGAACTGGAGGTCGGGCCGGTCCTTTTTGTAGATCGCCTCGTCGCGGTAGGGGTCGACGAGAAGGCCGCCGGCGACCACTTTCGCCCCGCTCACGGTGAGCGTGTCCTTGGGATAGAGATTGACCTTCTGGGCGAGGTAGCTCATGGTCGGCATGGCCTTGGGGTTGGAGAGGCGCGTCCGGACGCGATAGAGGTCACCGCCGAGCGGCTTGACCTCGAGGACCTCGAGCGAGACCTCCGGCAGGTGCTTGGCCGTGAACAGGGCGGCCATGGCGTTGCGGTGGACGAGGTCCTTGATCATGAAGGGCGCGCCGAGGCGCGAGCTCATCTTGACCCAGCCCCCGATCTCGACGTCGCCGTATTGCGGGTGCTTGAAGGGCTTCCAGGGCTTGTAGAGCGTGCCCGAGGCCACGTTGTCGCTGAACTTGAGGCGGTCGCGCTCGGAGACGCCTTCGTCCATGAAGCTGCGGGCCGCTTCCTCGCGCGGCGAGCGCGGCTCCGCCTTCTCCGAAGCCCCTTGGAAGGCCTCGGACTCGGTCTGGAAGACCTCGGCGCAGTAGAAATAGGCGCCCAGCGTCTGGGTGGCCCATTCGCCGGAATCGCCGTAGGTCGTATAGAGGTCCTTCCAGGAGATCAGGTAGCGGTAGCCGGGGATGATGCGCTCGCCCTGCTTTCCGAGGAAGTCGTAGACGGCGACGTCCTGCGCGGGATACTCGCCGAGCCCCTTGCGGCTCGGACCGCGGAGGAGCATGCCGCCGTTATTGTGATAAGACCAGACGAAGGCGATGTTGGTCTTGGTCATCATCCATTCGGCCAGGCCCCTGAGCCCGACGGCCTGGAACGGAAAATCGCCCGAGCCGCCCTGGACGTAAGGCGGGGCCCAGTCAAAGCCCCAGTTCCGGTTGGGGTCGACATAGCCTTCGCCGTCCTCGTTGATCTGGCCGTCGCCGTCGTTGTCGATCCCCTCTTCCCCGAGGCGGGTCCATTCGCCCTTCTCGCCGGGCTTGATCCGGACCATCAGGCGCGGGTCCTCGGGGTCCGTCTTGTATGGACCGAAGGGGTCCTTCTTGCGCATCTCGCAGATGTTGCCGTCGCCGTCGAGGTCTTCGCTCGGATCTTCATCGATGAGCCCGTCGCGGTCGTCATCGATCGCGATGCGCAGGGTACGGTTGCTGTCGGGGCTGTTCGCGTCAGCGAAGAAGTGATAGCGCCCGTCGACATTGGCGACGGGCACGACATAGAAGCAATTCTTGTCGACGAGGGCCGTGATCTCGGGATTCTTGCCGTAGTTCCCGAGCAGATAGTCGAGGAAGTAGAGCGAGATATCGCCGCCCTGGATCTCGTTGCCGTGCATATTGCCGTCGAGATAAAGCCCCGGCTTGTCGAGGGCGGCGCCGGTCTTGGGATTGTTGACGGTCATGGCCATGATCGGGCGGCCTTCCTCGCTCTTGCCGACGGTTTCGAGCGTCGTCAGCTGAGCGTAGGCCTTGTGGAGGGCCTCGAGGGCCTGGTAGACCTGGTCGAGCGGGTAATACTGGTCGAACCGCAGCGGGACCGTGATCTCGGCCTTCTGGGCCGGCAGGGTCGAGGCCAGGAACAGGGCCGCGAGCAGGGCATAGGCGAGCTTTTTCACTTGGCACCTCCCAGGTCGACCGTCCGGGCATCGCGCCAGGCGGTCTGGGTCTCCGCTTTGATCTCGATCTTGACCGGCGCGGCGGCCCGGACGAGCCACGTCACAGAATGGGAGCCCTGGGCCGGGATGGACTGGACCAGGCTGCGCTTCTTCCCCTGAACGATGTCGAATCCCTGGCCGCCGAGGCTGACGACGACCGGCAGGATGCGCTGGTCCCGGGCGCCCATGGCCGTCGGGTAGGGCAGGCCGCCCTTGTTCTCGATCCAGGCCTTGACCTCGTAGACGCCGCCGCCGAGGGCCTTGACCTTGGCGTCGGCGATGGCGACGCGGGCCATCTTCTTGGCCACTTCGAAGACCCAGGGGGCCTGGCCCGAGACGAGGCCGTCGATCATCTTGGCCGGTGGCGTGTTGTCGGCATAGGGCACGGCGCCGCCGATCTCGACGTCGCCGAGCGTGGGGTGCTTGAACGGCTTCCAGGCGACGAAGCCCTGGCCGCCAAGCTCCTTGTCGCTCCAGGCGAGAAGGGCTTTTTCTTTGGGGTCGGCCCCGCCCTCGTCCGGCTTCTTCGGCATCTGCTTCAGCATCTCGGCCATCTTTTTGGTGTCCATCATGCCGCCCTTGATGGCTTCGATGACGTCCTTGGCTTTGAACTGATCGGGCGCGCCGGAGGACTTGAGGAAGGCGTTGATCTTGTCCTCGCCGAGGGCGATGAACTCGTCGTTCGTCATCTTCTCGAGCTTGTCGGGCGTGATCTCCTCGGCCGGCTTCTCCTCCTTGACCTCGGGCAGGGTCCAGAAGTCCAGGGCGAAGGAGGGCAGGCCGAGATGGTAATAGGCGTAGAGCTCGAGCGAGCCGTCTTTGTCGGGAGCGGGATCGAGGCGCTTCGCGTCAAGCTTGGCCGCCTTGAGGAATTCCTTGTATTTCTCGGAGAGCTCCTTGTAGAACTTGAGGTCCTCGTCGAGCGGGTTGACGGCCGCCCCGAGATCGAGGAAGCCGGCGATCAGCCCTTCGTTGACCTCCATGCCCGGCGGGACGAGCGGCTTGACGAGCTCGATGAGCTCGGCCATGGTGTAGGTGCGGTTTGGGTCGGCGTTGACGAAGCTCGCGACACGCTCGGGCACCTTGATCTGGGTGAAGTCGGCGTCGCCCTTGCGGCCGGCGCGGGGCGGATTGAGGCAGAAGTTCGATTCGCCGAAGACGAAGAAGAGCCCGATCTCGCGGTGCTCATTGAAGAACTTGAGCAGGGCGAAGGTCTCCGGCTCGCTCCCGGGCCACGGGCCGGCGTCGGGGGTATGGTATTTGAAAAGGTGGGGGAAGGACGTGCCGAGGCTGACCCCGCCGGGGCCGTCCTCGTTGATCTGGCCGTCGCGGTCGTTGTCGATCCCTTCGGGATAGGTCTTCCAGATCCCCTTCTCCCCCTTCGTGCCGTCGGCCTTCTTCATCAGCCGCGGCTCGCCGGCGACGGTCATCAGGGTCCCTTCGGGGTCCTTGACGCGCATCTGGGTGATGAGGCCGTTGCCGTCGAGGTCGTCGGGGCCGTCCTCGTCGACAGCGTCGTCCTGGTCGTCGTTCATCGGCCGGCCGTTGCGGCTGTCGAGGCGCAGGGGCTTGGCGAAGTAGAGCGAAGCGGCGTCGGGATTGCCGCAGGCCAGGATGTACCAGGTCCGGTCGGCGCGAAGGTCGGCCTTGGCGCAGAGGGCCTTGGCCAGCCAGAGACCGGCGTCGGCCGAAAGCGGCACGGTGCCGTCCATGTCGGCGGCGACGAAGACGGCCGGCAGGGTTTTCGCGGCCTTGGCCGTCTCGGGACCGATCTCGAGCAGGACGAGGTCGCGGCCGCCGGGGCTTTTGGCCAGGACCGCGGCCTTGGCGAAGCCGGGATTGGCCCGGGCCAGGTCCTGCAGGGCGGCGGCGATCTCCTCGGGCCGGTGGTAGCGGTCGAAGGTCAGATCCGCGGCCGCCAGGGGGCCGAGGGCCAGACAGACGAGGGAAACGGCGATGAGGACGGGGATGCGGCGAAGGGTCACGTGAGGTACCTCCCGTAGAGAGGATAGTCGAGACATTCTCGCAAAACGCGGGCCCGAAATCAACTCGGACTCAGACACCGTTCTTTTATACGCGGGGCTGAGCCGAAATGTTCCGGCTCGCTATCTTGGCTCGGAGGATAATCTCGCGCTCATGGGAAAATTTTTTAACGCCGGGACGTGCTCCGGACTCGGCGTCAAAACAACTCGCTCGGCGTGCGCTACGCCTCGCTCAAACACGTTTTGCCGGTTTCCAGGGAAACTGCCCTCGTTCGGAACGCGCCCCGGCTAAAATTTTCCAAATCGCGCTCAACTCTCCTCCTCGCCATCATATCCGCTCGCCGGTATTGACCGGGCCAGACCGGCGGTGGTAGAACCAACGATAGCCAGAGTCGAAGGAGGGACCCATGTTCAAGAAATCCGTCTTAGCCCTCGTTGTCGCCGGTTTCCTGATCGCCGCTCTGCCCGCCCCCGCCCAGCACGGCGGGACGCCGTCCGTCCTGTCCATCCGCGACCGGGCGGCACTCGTCTATCGGATCACCGCCAAGCGGCTCGACACGCTCGTGCCCCGGATGATGCGCGAGACCGGCTTCGACATGTGGATCGTCTCGTGCAACGAGGACAACCTCGACCCGGTCTTCGAGACCATGGCCCCCTACGAGAACTGGAACCCCATCACCCAGATCCTGGTCTTCTTCGACCAGGGGCCGGCCAAGGGCGTCGAGCGGCTGAACGTCTCGCGGACGGACACCCAGGGCCTGTTCATGAACGCCTGGGATTCGTCCGCCTTCGACGCCAAGAAAGGCGAGAGCCAGTGGGAGGCCCTGGGCCGGATCGTCCGCGAGCGCGACCCAGAGAAGATCGGCCTCAACGAGGGCGAGGTCCAGTGGGTGGCCGGAGGCCTCTCCTCGGTCCTGAAGAAGCGGATCGTCGAGGCCGTCGGGTCGAAATACGCCTCCCGCCTGGCGTCGGCCGAGCCCCTCGTCACCCTCTGGGCCGAAACGCTCCTCGACGAGGAGGTCGAGATGATGGAGCGGGCGGCGGCCCTCTCCCGGTCGATCATCGCCGACATGTTCTCGCCCAAGGTCATCACCGTCGGCCAGACGACGGCCGACGACCTGCGCTGGTATTACTGGCAGCGCGTCGCCGACCTCGGCCTCAAGGTCTCTTTCAGCCCCTTCGTCTCGATCCGCGGCCGCTCGCCGAAGGACGTCGAGAAATGGGGCAAGGACGACAAGATCATCCGTCCCGGCGACGTCCTCCATTGCGACGTCGGGATCAAGTACGCCCGCTGGAACAGCGACCACCAGGAGCTGGCCTATGTCCTGCGCCCCGGTGAAACGGACGCACCGGATGGGCTCAAGAAGCTCATGGCCGAGACCAACCGGCTTCAGGATATTTATTGCGGCGAATTCAAGGCGGGCCTCACCGGGAACGGGATGCTCGGGAATATGCTCAGGAAGGCCAAGGAGCTCGGTATTCCCGGCCCGCGCATCTATTCGCACTCGATGGGGCTTTTCCTCCATGAGCCCGGGCCGCTCATCGGCCTGCCCTGGGAGCAGGTGAACAACGCCGGCCGCGGCGACGTCAGGCTCGTGCCCATGAGCACCTTCACGGCCGAGATGAGCGTCACCGGGCCGGTGCCCGAATGGGGGATCGACTTCCGCGTGCCGCTCGAACAGGACATTCTCTTCGACGGCGAGCGGACGGTTTTCCTCTCCGGCCGCCAGACGACGTTCCACCTGGTCCGATAGGGCCGGATTCCCGCGGCCGATGGTCTCTCGCGACTAAATTCTCTCAGGCCGGGCCCGGGCCCGTCCGGGAAGGAGTTCGCCCATGAGACCCAAGCACGTCGCGTTCACCCTGATCATCGCCGCGGCCGTCGCCGGCTGCGCCGCCCATTACATCCTCGTCCCCCCGGCCGTCGATCTGAGCTCCGCCGGGACGATCGGCCTGGTGCTGTTCACGGCCAAGGACGCCAAAGGCGACCTCGACGCCGTCGCCACCCAGGATTTCCTCGAGGAGGTCACGGCCGCCCAGCGCGTGCCGGTCGTCGAGCTCGGCCCAGCCGGCAAGGTCCTGGGCGATATCGGCAGGACCGAGTTCGACCGGGACGCCTTCCCGGCCATCGGCGGCAAGGAGGGGGTCGACGCGGTCTTCCTCGGCGAGATCGCCGTGACCAAGGTCAAGCCCCAGCTCGACCTGGCGGCCCCGCTCTCCCGGACCCTGTTCGCCCGCGCCGCGATGGACATGGCGGTCAAGGTCCGCCTGGTCTCCACCAAGAGCGGCGCGACGCTGTGGACGAACTCGGCCATGCGTCAGGGCACGGTCGGATCGGTCGGGATGGACAACGGCATCCCCGTCTTCGCCGTCCGCGACAAGAACGCCGCCCTCAACGAGCTTCTCCGGCAGATCATGTTCCAGCTGACCTGGGATTTCCGCCCGACCCGTCAGCGGGTCCGCTAGGCCGGGTCATAGCGACCGGGGATTCGCCTTCCGCTCGATCTTGATGTTCAGGCGCGACTGCAGATAGTCGGCCGCCGCGACGAGCGACCTCTCCAAAACCTGCCGCTCCTTGTCGAGAGACGATTCCGCCCGGCCGAGGACCCCCGGGATCCCCACCGGAGCGGACGTCAGGCTTTTGAGGGCCTCCTTCATGGCCACGAGATCCTGAGGGTTCGCCGGCGACGGCCGGCGCGTCGTCTGGAAGACGATGACCCCGGCCGTGACGGCGAGGGCCAAAGCCGCCGCCGCGACGGGGAGGGGGCGAAGCCCAAAGACGAGGCGCCGGGGCGCCCGTGATATCCGTTCTGCCGTCCGAGGCGCCGTTTCGAACACAGCCTGACCGGCCCCGAGATCCAGGTCGAAGTCCGGGACCTTGTCCAGGAACGCGGCCCGCTCCGACTTGAGCCGTGACGCGACCGTCATCGAGGCGCGGGCGAAGGCGCCGCAAACCCGGCAGCGGCCGACGTGCCGCTCGATCGCCCGGGGCAGTCTCCTCCCCGTATCCTGCGACCTCGAGATCATCCAGCGGCTGATCCTGCACAACATCGGAGGTCTCCTTTTCCTCAATTCCCCGCGGCCTGACGCGCCGCCCCGGTCTGCGGACCGACGGCACAGGCCGTCCCTGCGCCGACCCTCGCGGCCAGGCTCGTCCGGGCCCGATGGAGCAGCACCCGGACGGCGAGCTTGGTCCGCCCCAGAACGGCCGCGATCTCCTCGACGGCCATGTCCTCGCCGTAGCGCAGCCAGAGCACGCGGAACCTGTCCTCGCTCAGGGTCCGGGCCGCGTCCCAGAGCCCCGACTCGCCGGGGCGGGACTCGGGTCCCGGCGCCGGGTCGGGGACGTCAAAACGATCGTCGAGGCCGGTCCGTTCCCGTACGGCGATGCCCTTGCGATAGGCATCGATAGCCAGACGGCCCGCCGACGTATACAGCCACGTCGAGAAACGGTAGGCGGGATCGTAGCCGTCGATGTTCCGGAAGAGCTTCAGAAACGTGTCCTGGACCATGTCCTCGGCGTCCTCGTCGCTCGCGAGCCGCGGCCGCAGATAGACGAAGAGCCGGCGCCGGTAGCGCGACGCCAGCTCCTCGAAAGACCGGCGCGAGCCGGCCCGCGCCTCGCGGGCCAGCTCCTCGTCGGTCCTCTCTGCGGTCCGTCCGGTCTCGGTCATCCTAATCCAGCAATCCTTTAACGCTCTTGTTGTGCGTGAGCAGGTCGGCGATCTCCTTGGACGGCCGTTCGAAGTCGAGCTTGATGACCTTGCCGTCCTGGCCGACCCGGAGGCCGTCGAGGACCTGCATCATCTCGGACATCTTGTCCTGGCCACCGCTCATGCGGCCGAGGGCCATCAGGCCTTGGATGATGTCCGTGATGTTCTTGGCCTTCTCGGCGTTGTCGGCCGTCAACTGAAGGTGCAAGAGGATATGATCGCTCTTTTCCTGGACCAGGAAGAACAGCCCAGTCGCCTGCTCGAGCATCTTGGACTCGCCGATCTCCTTGCCCAGCCCGGAGAGGTTGGGCACGAAGCCGCTTAGAAAAGCGCCCGAAGGGACTTCCTTGAGGGCATCGCTCAGGGGCGACCCGGAGAAGTTCCGGCCCTTCGAGTCGGCCGTGTCGAGGGACTTTTGGATGGCGGCCTGGCTGTCGCCAAGGACGATCAGGCGGTCGTTGGCGAAGGCGCCGAACTCGTCGTCGCCCGTCGAATAGATCTTGCGCTCCCCGTAGGGGATCTCCTTGTGCCCCTCCTGCAGACTGATCTGGCCCAGGATCGCGGACCGGTCGAACTTCCCGGCGAGGACCACGATGACCTCGTCCTTCTTATCATCCCCCAGGCCGAAGAGGGTCAATCCGGTGATGTCCTTTTTGATATCGATCTTCAGCCAGCCGTTGATCTTGTCGGCCTTGACCTGGAAGGCGCCGCTCCTGTCGAGATAGCCGTAGAGGCTGGTGGCGACGAACTTCTCCATATCGAAGTGGGCGAGCCATCGGGCATCGTTGGGGACGACGGACGAAGGGATGGTCCCCGGGAAGGCCGGGACGGCCCAAAACATGGCGGCCGCGATCAGGACCGCGGCGATAAGCATTGATCTCCTCATGTCGAACTCCTCATGGTCGATTTGGACGCCCTGTAATACGCGCCCCCAGGGGCCGTTGTTTCATTACCGCCGCCCTAGAATTCCAGGCTGAGCGACTCCCCGGGCCTGAGGGTCCGGACCTCTTTGAAGGCCTTGGCCGGGTCGTTCCCCAGGCGGAAGGACCTCAAGGCGATCGCGCCTTGAAGAAGCTTGAGCTCGGCCGTCTTGCCGCCGGGGCCCACCGTGCAGGTGCCCCAGGCCTCGCCGTTCGACCAGAACCAGGTCCCTTCGCCGGCGCCAAAGGCCATGGCCTGAACGCGGCCGTCCCACAAGAACCCTGAGAGGGCCGGCACGGCCGCCCAGCTGGCCATGGCTCTGGCATAGTGATGGCCGCATTCGGCCTCATCGAACGGGCTCCGCTTCTTCCCGTCGTAGCGGGCCCGGATGTCGCCGATCGCCTTGAGCCCGCTCGCAAGCTCGCCTTCGTAGAGAAGCCCTGCGGCCGCCGTGTACTCGAAACCAGTCATGACCTCGGTGAAATACGGGAACGGGTTCCGCGGCCGGCCTTTGGGATAGCTGGCCATGAGCAGGGCCGTCTCGTCGCCGAGGACGAACGACCGCAGGCAATTGAAGTGGTCGTTGAATCCCGTCTGGGTGTTGTATTTGAGGATGCTTTGGAGGGTCGTCTTGACGTGGGCCGGGTCGACGAGATAGCCCAGGCCGCAGATGTGGGCCATATATTGCCCGACGAGCTGGTCGACGAGGCAGCCCTGCGCCAGCTGGTAGTCGGGCTCCGTGACGCTTTTCGCGCCCATGTCGAGGCGGAGCGCCGGGGCGACATCCTCGACGGTCTTGGGCGGCTGGACATGGTGCTCGTAGTACTCGCCGTTCCAGAGGTTGGCGTCCGTCCAGGCCCGGCCCTTATTAAAGAGGTCGCGGCAGAGGGCGGCAAAGGCCTTGTCGCCGGCGCCCTTGGCCATCTCCTCCCCGGCCCGCAGCGCGCCGAGATACCAGAGCTCCATCTGCGGGTTCGGTCCGTAGTACTCGACGTCCATGGTATTGTGCTGGCAGCCTTCCATGACCCCGTCGCGGTCGGCGTCCCAGCCGCCCTTGATCCAGGCAAAAGAGAGGGCCCGCTTGATCGACGGCCAGAGCTTGGCCAGCCAGGCGTTGTCGCCCGACATCTTCCATTCGCGGAAGACGCGCATGATCGTGCCCATCTGGCCGTCGGCCGCGGCCTTGCCGAACTCGCGGGCCCGCTCGATCGGCAGGCGGACGCGGAAGCTCATCAGGCCCTGGTCGTCGGTCGCGGCCAGGAACTCGGTCTCGCGCATGGTCCGGGCCAGGTCGCCGAAGAGGAAGGCCGTGGCCTGCTCGTAGTTCCAGACGTGGGTGCACGAGCCCCAGCAGCAGCCCGAGTTGTTGCTGCACCCCTCGAAGCCGAAGAACTTGCCGTCGGGGGTCCGGAAGCAGGTCTGGGTCCGAAGCGTGCTGAGGTTGAAGAGGGCCGCCTCCTTGACCTCGGCCGGAAGAGCGCTTGAAACGAAGGCCCGGACGAACTCGACCGTCCGCGATTCGAGCCCGCCGGCGCACGAGACGAAGGCCTCGGCCGCGTCCCACGCCGAGGCCCAGCGTGTCGTATAGTAGTTGCCGATGACGTCGTCCGGGGTGCCCCTGGGCGACCAGGTGACGCGGTTCGGGAAGTGCCAAGCGAGGATGAAGGCGGCCGTCGCGCTCCCGCCGGCCGGGACGTCGACCTCGACCGTGAGCGAGCCGAAAGGCATGTCCTCGTTCGTGGCCGGCCGCGCGTCGAGCTTGCCGTCGGCCGCGAAATCGTCCCAGAAATCGAGGAGAGGCGTGCCCCAGCCGGCAACGAGCCAGGCCGCCCGGCTCGTACCGCGGGTCCCGGCGGGTGCGGCCAGGGCGATCGTGCCCCAGGCTTCGTGTTTGTCGCTGACCCCGTCCGAATGCATGAAGAGGCCGCGGAGCTTGTCGGTGGCCCGGAATTCGTTCTTGTTCTTGACCGGGCCCGCCGTGATCGGGTCGCCCTTCCAGTCCTTGGTCGTGCCCGAGCCGTCGGCGCCGATGAAATTGGGCAGAGTGCCGCAGACCGCGGCCTTGAGCGGCCGGCCGGTCCTGTTGATGATCACGTAGCGCAAAGCCGCTACCGGGAAGCCGCTGTCGTCGGCGTCGCCGGGGATGAGCGGGTTCCAGGCTTCGAGGCGGATGTCCACGGGCGAATCCGGATCGGAGAAGAAGACCTGGCCGAGCGGATAGGCCGCGGCGAAGGAGACGTTGCGGAAGCGGGGCAGGCCGTGGTTGATGGCCGTCGAGCCGTGCGAGGCCTCGTAGGCGGAAAGCGGCAGCGGCCCTTCGATGGCCCGGGTGAACGGGGCCTCGCCGCCCTCGACGTGGATAGCGAAGAAGGGCCCGGTCTGCTGGCCGCTGTAAGGGGTATAGCCCTTGGCCGGCCGGTTCATGATCTCCCAGTCGATGAGGTTGCCGCGGCCGCCGAGCGAGACGGTGCCGGTGCCGATGCCGCCGAGCGGCATGGCGATCTTCTCGACGTGGTCGCGGTCGTAGGTTTTGACCACCGGCCAATCCGCGCGCCACGTATCGGCGGCGCCCAGGGGCGATGCCCCCGCGACGATGATCGCCGCGAGCATAACGAAAACGATCGGCAATCGAACGAGACTTCTCATCGGCGGGCCCTCCTCTGTGAATGGGCTTCTTAAAAAGCTAGATCGCTCGGGCTTTACGAACGGCCGCCTGCCAACCCGCGTAGAGCTTGTCGGCCTGGCCGCGCGGCATGGCTGGGATGAACTTGCGCTCGTCGACGGCCAGCCGCTCGATGGCCGCGGTCGACTCGAAAATGCCGGCGCCGAGGCCGGCGAGATAGGCCGCGCCGAGCGAGGTCGTCTCGACCGTCTTCGGGCGAACAACGGGCAGGCCGAGGATGTCGGCCTGGAAGCGGCACAGGAAGTCGTTGGCCGAGGCGCCGCCGTCGACGCGCAGCTCCCTCACCCGCAGCCCCGAGTCGAGCCGCATCGTCTCGAGAACGTCACGCGTGGAATAGGCCATGGCCTCGACGGCGGCCCGGACGAGGTGGTTCCGGCCGGCGCCGCGCGTCAGGCCGACGATTGTGCCCCGGGCCTCGGCATCCCAATAGGGGGCGCCCAGGCCGACAAAGGCCGGTACGAAATAGACCCCGGCGTTATCGGCCACCGAGGCGGCCATGGCTTCCGATTCGCCGGCCGCTCCGAGCAGTCCGAGTTGGTCGCGCAGCCACTGGATGGCCGCGCCGGCGATGAAGACCGAACCCTCGAGGGCGTAAGCGGCCTTGCCGCCGGGCCCGCAGGCCACGGTGGTGATGATGCCGTGACGGGACTCGACCGGCTCCTTTCCCGTGTTGAGCAGGATGAAGAGGCCCGTGCCGTAGGTGTTCTTGATGGCCCCCGGCCGGAAGCCGGCCTGGCCGAAAAGCGCCGCCTGCTGGTCGCCGGCGATGCCCATGATCGGGATGCCCGCCGGAAGCCGTCCCAGCCGGACCGTGCGACCGAACTCGCCCGCCGAGGGCAACACCCGGGGCAGGATGGCGGCCGGCACGCCGAAGAGGTCGAGGAGTTCGGCGTCCCAGTCGAGGCCGCGGATGTTGAAGAGCATCGTCCGCGAGGCGTTGGTCGGGTCCGTGGCGTGGCTCGCGCCCCCCGCGAGCTTCCACAGGACCCAGGTGTCGGTCGTGCCGAAGAGAAGGCGCCCGCGCCGGGCCCGCTCGCGCAACCCGTCGCGCTTGAGAATCCACTCGGCCTTGGTGGCCGAGAAATAAGCGTCGATCGGCAGGCCGGTCTTCTCGCGGATGCGGGCGCTCATTCCGGGCCGGGCGGCGAGGTCGCGGCAGCGGCCGGCCGTCCGCCGGCACTGCCAGACGATGGCGTTGGCCACGGGCCGCCCGGTGCGCCGGTCCCAGATGACGGTCGTCTCGCGCTGGTTGGTGATGCCGACGGCGGCGATCGTCCGGCCGGGAACGCTCGTCAGCGCCTTCTGGATCGTCCGATAGACGCTCCGCCAGATCTCCTCCGGGTCGTGCTCGACCCAGCCGGGCCGCGGAAAATACTGGGGGAACTCCTCGTAGGCCGAGGCGACGGCCCGGCCGCCCCGGTCGAAGACGATGGCCCGGCTCCCGGTCGTGCCCTGGTCGATGGCCAGGATGTGGCTCATGTCAAATCCGTTCCGCCGTCCAATTCAGGACGTCGCCGAAGACCTTCTCCCGGTCGAGGTCGATATTGAGGGCGTGGTACATTTCCGGATACTCGATGATCGTCTTGTCGGCCACGGCGATCTTCCCGAAGATCTTCCGGCCGCCTCGCTCGTCGACGAGGTGGTCGATGCCGGGGATGAGGAAGAGCACGGGGCTCGCGAAGTCCTTGGCCAGGCGGCCGGCCCGCGCCTGGACCGGGAGGAACCCGGCCATGAGCTTGACGCTCGCCACGCGGATTTCATCGGGGTTGGCATTCATGACCGCGGCGTAATCGGGGTCGCGGGTGGCCATCTCGGAGGTGAAGGGCAGGTCGATCATGGTCTTCGGACGGAACGGCACCAGGCCGATTTTGGCGTAAGCGGACACTGGGAATTTCATGCCGTTCTTGAAGGCCGGGGCCAACAGGACCGTTCCGTTGAACCGCCCGGGGTGACGGGCGACGAGGTCATAGACGACGAGTCCCCCCATGCTCTCGCCGGCGATAAAGACCTTGCGCCCCGGATGGTCCGCAGCGATGCGGTCCCTCAGGGCCAGGATATCGCCGTCCCAGAAGCGCCACGCATCGACATGGCCGAGAGGCCTGTCGGGCGACCGCCCGAAGCCGCGGAGCTCGATGGCGTAGGACGCGAAGCCCCGCTCGGCGAAGAAAGCCCCCCAGAAGTCCCAGCGGGCCGAGTGGGCGCCGAGCCCGTGAACAAGCAGGAAGACGGCTTTGGGCGCGGCCGGATCCGGCGCGGCGTCCCAGCGGCGGAAGAGGAATGCGGTGCCTTGGAGGTCGCTCATGGCCGGATTATATCAGGCTTGAACCCCCCGGTGAATCTCTGTATGATACAAGCGAAAATCCGGAACAAGGAGGTCTGGTGCCTAGAGGAAACCGAGCGTTCAGAAGCGAAAAAAGGACCAAAGAGCTGAAGCGTCTGAAGAAACAGGAAGAGAAGCGGTTGCGGCGCATAGGCAAGGTGACGGGCACGGAGTCCGAGCCCGAAGTCTTCTCCCCCGACGAGGCGCCGGCGGCCCCGCCTGCTCCGGACGATCCCGGAGAGGGAACGACCTGAGGCCGTCCGCACACGACATTTGCCATCCCCACTCCGGTCCGGGTCCCCTGCCGGGGACGCCTCAGCGGGCCGGATGAACCCGAGAAGGGTTCCATGAACCCCCCCGCCAAGCTCAGGGGAGCGGTCTGGCTGACCGTCCTGAGCTTATTCGGCGCGGGCGTCCTGCTCTCCCGGCCGGGGCTCGAAAGGACCCTCTTCAGGGACCTGCCCTCGAACGACCCGGTCCAGGAGGTGGTCGAGACCATTCTCGGATCGAAGTACGCACCGGTCAAAAGCCTTTTCACCCCTGATGAATGGACGAACGGCGGATACGGCGCCGCTTGGGACCGGGCCCGGAGCTATTTCCCCGGCCGGGTCTATTTCGTCCGTCCCGGCACCTATTTCATGACCCATGGCTTCGACGCCGACGGCCGTCGCTTCATGGAGATCCACGACTCGCCTTACCTCTCCCTCTGCGTGGCGAACCGCATCACCTTCACACCCGGCGCGATCGTCGGAGACTACGGCCGGATGCGGGCCGCCGAGAACGGCCGAGAGGCCTCGGCCTTCAGGGAGAAGCTCGGACGCCTCGAGGAAGGGTTTCGCGACGAGAAGGCCCATCGCGATCTCCGGGAAACGCTCGGCGGGCCGCTCTACGGGCGCCTGATCCAAGCCCTCCGCGATGAGGACTATCACATGCTCGCCGGTGGTCTCATCCACGAGGGCATGCACGCCGCCCTCGGCGACGCGCGGGCGGCAAGGCTCCAGGCCGAGTTCAAGGCCGGGACGCAGCCGGTCCAATGGGATGAGCTGGGGGCCTTCATGGCGGAGGCCGGCTACCACGCCCGCTTCGGCGGCTGGGCCGCCGCCGACATCCGCGCATCTTGGGGCCGGATCGAGCCGCTGCTCAAGGGGCTCGAAAAGTTCCGGAGAATGTCCCGGCTCCCGGCCGGCGGCAGCCGGACCGGATTCGACCGGATCAGGGCGCAGACTTGGGCCGAGGCGGCCCTCGTCCGCCTCAGGGCCCGCGAGATCTGGCAGTCGGCCCGGCGCATGGAGAAGCTTGTTGCGGGCTTCCGCCAGGACTATTGCCGCGGCGATGCTCCTCAGGACCTCGCGTCCCTGCTGGAGAAGCTCGAGAACGGCAGCGCTTCGTTCGTGGCCGCCGCCGGAGAGGCCATCCAGTCGAACGAGCTCGCCCTGCGCGCGCTCGAAGAGGTTCTGGACGCCTGGAGCGCCTGGGCCGGCGGACGCCGTCCCTTCCCTCCGCCGATCACGGATTCGCAGGCAGCCCTTAAGCAGGCCACGGGCATCCGATGGCCCGCCGCGGACACGGCGGCGGCCGGCGCCCTCATGCGGAGGGCGGGCGAGGAACTCCTCAGAGACTAGCTCGGCCTCGTGAGCAGGCCGTCCAATCCCCACTTCTTCTCGGCCGCGAGGGTGCGGAGCGGTTTCTTCGGCGGTACGAAGGACATGGCCCGCTCGGCGAAAGCCGTGATGGACAGGGCCGGGTTGACGCCCAGGTTCTCGGGGATCTGGGAGCCGTCGCAGATGAACATCCCGGCGTAGCCCTTGACCCGGTTCCGCTCGTCGATGACGCCTTCCTCGGGCGTCGGGCCGAACGAGCAGCCGCCGAGGATATGGGCGGTGATGGGCGCCCCGACCGTGACTTCGCTGATGACGTTGGCCGCGCCGCCGCCGATCCGCCGGGCCAAGCGCTTGCCGAAATCGTTGCCGGCCGGGAACCAGGTGGGGTGCCGGGAATCGCCGCCGGGCTTCGAGGCAAGGACCGTCGCGAAGGGGAAGAACCACGGCCGGCGCCGCTTCAGGTGGAAATAGTTGTCGACGGTCTGCATGACGAGCAGGATGATCGTTTCCTTGGCCCAATTATGCGGGCTACGGATGCGGAAGTTGCGGACGGGATGGCGAAGCTCGTTCCCGAGCCAGCGGAGCATGCGCGGCAGTCTCTTCCCGCCGTCGGTCAAGGCGGCGACCAGGGCGCACATGGCGTCATGCCCCTTACCGAAGCGGACCGGCTCGAGATGGGTCTCGTCGTCGGGATGGACGCTCGAGGTGATGGCCACGCCCCGGGTGAAGTCGTCTTTCTTGAAAGACCGGACGCCGAGCATGGTCTCGCTGTTCGTCCGGGCAAAGCGCCCGAGATGTTCGGAGAGGTTGGGAAGACGCTTTTTGCGTTTCAGGTCAAGAAGCAGGGTGTTGGTCCCGAGCGCCCCGGCGGCCAGGACGAGGCCTTTCGCCCGCAGCGTGAGGCCGCGTCGCCGGCGGAACAGGCCGGTCGTCTTGCGCGTCCGTAAGATGTATCCCTCGCTCCCGTCCGCGCCGAGCGCCTCGATGTCGACGACCTTGTTCTCGGCGAAGATCCGGGCCCCGAACTTCTCGGCGAAGTAGAGATAGTTCTTGTCGAGGCTGTTCTTGGCGTCCTTGCGGCAGCCGGTCATGCACTCGCCGCAGAGCTCGCAGCCGACGCGGTCCGGCCCCTCGCCCTCGAAATAGGGATCGGCGGCCGGCTCGCCTTCCTGGCCGAAATAGACGGCAACGTTGGTCAGGCGATAGGTGGACTCGCGCCCGATCTCGGCCGCCGTCTCGCGCATGGCCACGTCCTGGACCGTCTCGACGGGGTTGGGCGTGAGGCCGAGCATGCGGCCCGCGAGCTCATAATAAGGAAGGAGCTCGGCCTTGCCGCCGAGGCGCCGGACGCTCGGCCGCTCGAAAAAGACGTCGGGCGGGACGTAGAGGGTATTGGCATAGTTGAGGCTGCCGCCGCCGACGCCGGACCCGGCCAGGATGAAGGCGCCGTTGAGAAGCCTAAGGCGCCACGTGCCGTAGAGGCCGAGGCCGGGCATCCAGATGAACTTGCGCAGGTTCCAGTTGCGGCGCGGGAACTGATCGGCGTGCCAGCGGCGGCCGGCCTCGACGACCCCGACCGAATAGCCCTTCTGGGCCAGGCGCATGGCCGAGACGCTGCCGCCGAAGCCCGAGCCGACAACGACGTAATCGAAAACGAGCTCGTCTGAGGTCTTCATGTCCGCGGGTGGGCCTCACTCTACAAAAGACTGGCGACGGGGTCAAGGGCCAAGAGCGCGCCCGCCCGGACGGGGCGGCCGGGCGAGCCGGATCGTCCCCGTGATATTCCGGCTCTAAATGTCATTTCATGAACAAGATAGTCCTCGGGGGAAGACAATTTTTTGGGTCGAATCCAATTTTTCAGGCGCGTCTTTTGACACAATTAATGCTATCATCCGGGGTGAGTCATTATGCTTGAGATACGCCCGTCTGCCAGTCTGCGTCTTCTTGTCTTCACGGGTTTGTCTTTCTTGGCTATGACAGGCACATCCCCGGCTCCCGCCCGGGGACAGAGCCAGGCGCAGACGAAGCCCCTTCAATACGAGGTCAACGTCGTCCTCAAGCTCATCCACGTCTATGTCACGGACAAGAAGGGCAACCCCGTGCCGGACCTGGTCGCGGGGGATTTCGTTGTAACGGACAACGGCCAGACGGTGGCGATCACGGCCCTCGAAAAGCACACCATCAAGGCCCAGCCCGCGTCTCCCGAGGAAGCCGCGCGCGTCGAGCCGCGTGAAGAGGCGCCCGTCGCGAAGCCTCAACCCGGCCCGGAGTCGAGCCGCAAGTTCTTCCTCTATTTCGATTTCGCCTATAACAACATGCGCGGCATCCTGAAGGCCCGCACGGCGGCCCTCCACTTCCTCGACGACGTCGTCCGCCCCGACGACCAGGTGGCGGTGCTGACCTATTCCGCGGTCGGCGGCCTCTCCTTCCATGAGTACCTGACGAGCGATCACGCCAAAGTGCGCAAGGTCCTTGAGGAGATCGGCCACCAGGACATCCGAGGTCGGGCGACCGAGATCGAAGACGCCTACTGGCGGCTGATGCAGGATTCCCCCGGCAGCGGGGCCGGAGCGGCCATGGGCACGAACTTCCGGGCGGAGGCCGACGCCAACCGCCAGGAATCGAGGAGCATGGCCCAGAGGTTCATCCTGGAGATGACCGGCCTGGCCCGCGCCCTGCGGCTCGTCGACGGGGAGAAGCACTTCATCCTCTTCTCGACCGGCGTCCCGAACGCTCTGATCTACGGCTACACGCCGGGCAACCCGGTCTACCGGTCCGGCTTCGGCAGCGGCGAAACGGTCGGCGACAACGTCCTGCGCGGCCAGAACGAACAGATGTACAAGGAATTCAGCGCCGCGGGCTGCACGTATTACACGTTCGACACGCGGGAAACGGCCAAAGAGGTCTCGCTCTTCACCTATGACGACGTCACCCTGGCGACCGGGGCCCGTTCCATGAGCACCGGGGTCACGGGCGCGACGGACGTTTTCAAGGACGACAAGCAGGGCGGGCTGAACTCGCTCAAGCGGCTCTCCGACCTCACTGGCGGGAAATACTATTCGAACATCAATAGGTACGATAAGAACCTGGCCCAGATCCAGGCCATGACAGGGACCTATTACGTCCTCGGTTACGCCATCAACGAGCGCTGGGACGGCCAGTTCCACGACGTCAAGGTCGCCGTCAACCGCAAGGGCTGCGAGGTCCGGGCCCAGGCGGGATACTTCAATCCCAAACCGTTCAGCGAATACACCGATCTCGAAAAGCAGATCCATCTCTTCGACCTGGCGCTCAACGAGAAGGCCTTCTCGCGACTGCCTATCAACGTGCCGATGATCGCCTTGGCAACCGGAGCGGAAGGCCTCTCGCGGCTGGCCGTTCTGGCCAAGGTCCCGGCCGAGGTCACGGCCAAGCTCAAGGGCCAAAAGGTCGAATTCGTGGCCATCTTCTTTGATGCCAAGGGCGAGATCAGCGAGATCGTCCGGGAAGAGGCCGATCCGTCCGCGCTGAGGGACCGGGACTTCGCCTTTGCGGCGGGCGCGACGCTCAGCCCGGGGGATTACTCGTGCCGCCTGGTCATCCGGGACATAGGGACGGGCACGAGCGCCGTGGCCGCGGCCAAGGCGACGATCGTCAAGCCCCAGATCACGGGGCTCCAGCTCGGCACGCCCCTGATGCTCGAGGCCCGGACGGGATGCCGGCTTCTCGTCCCGACGGCAAAAAAGGCCAAAGCCGCTTTTCCCTGGGGCGAGATCTATCCTTATGACAGTGCGCTCTACGCGCCGGTCATGAACGAGTGTACGTCGGCGGCAGTGAACCTCGAGGTCGTCATCCCCTGCGCGAACGCGGCCGTCCAGTCGGACCTGGCCGTGACCGCGGCTCTGGTCAACGCCGCGACCGGGGCGCGCTCGCCCGTCGCCATCTCGGCGATGAACCGGACCCCCAAAGGCCCGCTCGAGATCCTGTCCCTGGAGATCCCGACGGCAGGCATTGCCCCGGGGACGTATTATCTGCATTTCTATGCCCAGGACAGGGCCTCGGGCGCGCTCGGGCACTCGTTCACGACCCTGGTCGTCGCCCCGCGATAACCTTATCAGGCCCCGCCCCCGGGGAGATGGGACAGGATTGTTTTACCCTACATTTTCTTGACATTCGTCCTTTTGTAGGGTAATTTGTCCGCATGGAAGATCTTAGGAACGTCCTCAACGAAAATGCCGCGTTCTATAAGGACCAGGAACGGAAGATCTCCGCGCGGCTCGCCCTGCTCCCGAAAGGCACGGTCCGGATCAAGGTGATCGGCGAGGAGCATTATCATTATCTCCAATACAGAAAAGGCCGGTCCGTCAAAACGGATTATATCGGGAAGGTCGTTCCTCAAGAACTCAAGGACAACCTGGCGGAGAGGGACCGATTGGAGAAGGAACTGCTAAGGGTCCGGGAGGCCCAACGCCTCCTCAGATCGGGGCGAGGGGAGGAGCTCGATCTCACGGGCCCCGTCATGGACATCTTGCGGGCGATGACGGCGCACAAGCTCTGGGATGAGGGATTCGAGATCATCGGCAGCTGGTGTTTTCTTCTCTATCAAAAGCATCTGCCGATGGAGAAGTATCCTCTCCGGACGGAAGACCTCGATATTCTCGTGCCTCGACCGTTCAAGGGGCGTCCCTTTGACTTCGGAGAGCTCATGGAGCGCCTGGGTTTCCGCCAGCATTTCAATGCGGACGGGTCCGTCTACTTTACCGGCAACCGGATGAAAGTGGAATTCGTCACCAAAGAAAGGAGGGACGGAACCCTCCCCCCCCGCTTTATGAAGGAGATCTCCTTGACGCCCCAGGAACTGAGGCACCTGGAGATCCTCGCCGCCGAGCCTGTCACCCTCAAACTCGGACGGGGGACGCTGGCCCGCGTTCCCAGCCCCGCGGCATTCCTCTTGCACAAGCTTTTTCTGGCCGCCCGCCCTGAGCGATCGGCGAAGAGGGAAAAGGACATCAAACAGGCCGTATACGTCGGCCGGTATATTCTCACGGAAGCTTGTGAAAGAGCCCGATTACTCGGTCTTTGGGCCGGTCTCTCAAAGCGGTGGAAGTCTCTGGTCCGGCAGTCCTTGACAGGCGCCAAGGACTTGATGCCCCTGGAAACGCTTGCGATCGAGAGACTGCTGGAAATTCTAGGCTGATTTACCCTACAAAACGCGGGATCCCCCGCCTCGGTAGGGCAAGCCAGCCCGGACTCGTCAAAAGTCGGCCGCTTCTTGGGCCGAAGAAAACCGCTTGACAGCGTTACCTCTGTCTACTATATTCCTATGCGTGCATGTTAATATTGATTTAATATTAATTTGAACGCATAGGTATACTATGAACAAAGACGTCCTGACCCTCCAAGACCTCGCCGCCAAGTCCGGCGTCCCGGCTGAGCGCATCGCCGAATGGGCCAAGGTCAAGCTCGTCAGGCCCGAGGGCTACGGCGAAAAGAAGGCGCCGCTCTTCTCCGCCGCCTCCCTCGAGCGCGTGGCCCTCGTCCAGCGCCTGGCCGACCTCGGCTACGGCACGGACGAGATCCTCAAGATCGCCAAGAAGGTCGGGCTGCCGAAAGACGCCCGCGGCAAGAAGAAGGCCGCCGGCAAGGACCGCTTCCTGACCGTCGGCAACCTGGCCGAGCGCTCCGGCGTCAGCCCCCGCACGATCAAACACTGGGAAGACAAGGGCATCATCGAGCCCGACATGCGGACCGAGGGCGGCTTCCGGCTTTACTCCGAGTACTACGTTTTCCTCTGCCAGCTCATCCGCGATCTCCAGCTCTTCGGCTATTCGCTCGAGGAGGTCAAGGCCATCTCGAACGACGTTCGGACACTCCTCGCGATCGAGGACGACCTCGAGGCCACGCCGCCGGCCGAGGTCGAGAAGCGCCTCGCCGCCATGCTCGAGGCCATCCGCGGCCTTTATGACCGCATGAAGCTCATCGAGGAGGGCATCGAGCGCTGGCGCGACCAGCTCAAGAAGAAGAAAAGGGACATCCTCGCCCTCCAGTCCCGGAACGCCAAGCGGGCCAAGCCCGCGAAGTAGGCCGCCATGCCCAAGATCGTCTTCATCGAACCGAAAGCCCCCAATCTCCACATCTTCTCCCGGTTCCCGCTGCCGCGCCTGGGAACGCTCATCCTCGGGACGATGATGAAGCGGCGCGGCTGGGAGGTCGAGCTCTTCGTCGAGGATTTCCGCACGGTCGATTTCGACGTCATCGCCAAAGCCGATCTCGTCGGCATCTCGACGATCACCTCGACCGCGCCCCGGGCCTACGCCATCGCCGACAAGGTTCGGGCCATGGACATCCCCGTCCTGATGGGAGGCCCCCACGTCACCTACTTGACCGACGAGGCCCTCGAGCACGCCGATTTCGTCGTCCGGGGCGAGGGCGAGGCGGCGCTTGCGGCCTTCATCGACGCCCGGGAGCAAGGGACCGGCTACGCCGACGTGCCCAACCTCTCTTACAGGGACGGGACCGGCGCTGTGGCCCATAATCCCCTCGCGCCGCGGGCCACGAATCTCGACGCCATCCCCTTCCCCGACTTCTCGCTCCTGCGCCCCGACGCGAAGAGCCTCAAGCACATGTCCTCGATCCCCGTGCTGACTTCGCGCGGCTGCCCCTTCGACTGCTCCTTCTGCTCCGTGACGGGCATGTTCGGCCGCAAGTACCGCTTCCGCTCGACGGCGAACATCATCGAGGAGCTGCGGCTCTATTCGGGCCGCAAGACCATGATCTTCTTCTACGACGACAATTTCGCCGCCGATCCCAAACGGACCCGAGAGCTCTGCGAGGCCATGATCCGGGAGAGGATCAAGGTCCGCTGGACGACCCAGGTCCGGGCCGACGTCACCCGCGACCCCGATCTCATCCGGCTGATGAAGGAATCGGGCTGCCACACCGTCTACATCGGCTTCGAATCGGCCAATCCGGACGCCCTCGAGGAGATGAAGAAGAAGCAGACGGTCGAGGAGATCGGCCGGGCCGTCAAGGTCTTCCGCCAGAACCGCATCCACATCCACGGCATGTTCGTCCTCGGCTTCGACCAGGACGACTGGCGGACGGTCCGCAAGACGGTGCGCTGGGCCAAGCGGGCCCGCTTGACCTCGACGCAGTTCCTCATCCTGACGCCGCTCCCGGGATCGGCCTTCTACGACCGGGTCGCCGCGGAGGACCGCATCCGCTTCCACGACTGGGCCCTCTACGACGCCCACCACGCCGTCTTCCAGCCGGCCCGCTTCTCGCTCCCCGACCTCCAGAGGGCCCAGAGCTTCGCCCACCGCAAGTTCTACTCGCTCAAGGGTTCGGTCCGGAAGGTCCTGGCCGGCCAGTGGCTGGCCCTGGCCATCGCCCATTATGCCCGACGCCTCGACAAGACCTGGAAGAAGAAGAACCGGACCTTCCTCAAGGTCGCGGCCCTGCTCAAGCCCCGTCCGGGCTCCAGGGCCAAGATCTCGGTCGATTACATAGAGGACGTGGGCTTGGAATAACGCCCCTGTCGGCGTCCCCGCCGAGAACGATTTACAGCCCCTTCCGTATGGTCTAGAATAGACCCTCTCAATTTCGGACTTCTTTAAGGGAGTCACGTATGCCAAATGTTTTGACAGTCAGAGGATTGAAGAAATCCTACGGCACCCAGGTCGCCGTCGCCGGCGTCGATTTCGACGTCCGCGCCGGCGAGGTCTTCGCCCTGATCGGCCCGAACGGCGCCGGCAAGACGACGACCCTGCGGATCATCGCCACGCTCCTCACGGCGACGTCCGGCGACATCAAGTTCCTCGACCAGGACCTCTGCAAGGACCCCGATTTCGTCCGGGAGAAGATCAGCTATCTTCCGGAGGAAGCGGGCGCCTACAAGGACATGAAGGGGCTCGATTACCTCCGCTTCATGGCCAACTTCTATGCCCGGACGGCCGAAGAAGAAAAGACCTTCGTCGACCGGGCCGTGGCCATCACCGAGCTCGGCGACCGGCTCGCGACCAAGGTCGGCACCTACAGCAAGGGCATGACCCGCAAGCTCCTGCTGGCCCGGTCCCTCATGACCAAGCCGACCCTGGCCATCCTCGACGAGCCGACCTCGGGCCTCGACGTCCTCAACGCCCTCGAGGTCCGCGAGATCGTCCGCCGCTACGTTAAGGAAGGCACCTCGGTCCTGCTCTCCTCCCATAACATGCTCGAGATCGAGTTCCTCTCCGACCGGGTGGCCCTCATCAACAAGGGCCTCATCCTCGACAGCGGGACGCCCGCCGAGCTCAAGGACAAGCACGGCGCCAAGAACCTCGAAGAGGTCTTCAGGAGTTCCCTCCGATGAAAAAATTCGCCAACCTGCTCAAAAAAGAGATCAAGGAGCTGGTGAACAAGCAGCTCGTCTTCACCCTCCTCTTCATGGTCGTCTTCTACAATTTCATCGGCCAGGTCAGCAAGAAAGAGATCCAGAAGATCGTCGGCGTTCAGACCATCTCGGCCCTCGACGAGGACGGCTCCGGGGGCTCGCAGGCCCTGCTCAAGGGGCTCGAATCGGCCCGGTTCAAGATCCTCGACCAGTCGGGCAAGACCAAGGAGCAGGCCATCGAGGCCGCCAAGGCGAACGATTCGAAGCTCCTCCTCGTCATCCCGAAAGGATTCGGCGAGTCCCTGACCGCGTTCAAGCCGAGCGAGATCGAGACCTACTCGTTCATGCGGACCTTCTCCATCATCGGCACCCGGGGCCAGATCGTCGTCGATGGCGTTGTTTCGGCCCTGAACAACGCCCTGTCCAACAACTTCCTCAAAGAGAAGCTGCCGGGCTTCGATCCTCAGGCCGTGAAGAACCCGATCAAGAGCAAGGACTTCGTCGTCGTCCGGGACCATGTCGCCCAGGGATCGGCGACGCAGGTGGCCGGCCTGATGTCCCAGCAGTCGATGCTCATCCCCATCGTCCTGATGATGATCATCATCTACTCGTCCCAGATGGTCATCTCGGCCGTGGCCATGGAGAAGCAGAACAAGACCCTGGAGACGCTCCTGACCGTGCCCATCAAGCGGACCTCGATCATCACCGCCAAGATGCTCGCGGCGGGCCTCGTCGGCCTGATCTCGGCCGGCGTCTACATGTTCGCCTTCAAGGGCTTCGTCGGCGGCATGACCGGCGAGGTCGCCAAGGCCGGGGCGCAGGCCGGGGGCGGGGCGCTGATGCGCCAGCTCGGCCTGACCTTCAACACGACCGGCTACATCGTTCTAGGCCTGGCCCTGTTCCTGGCCATCCTGGTCGCCTTGGCCCTGGCCATGATCCTCGGCGTTCTGGCCGAGGACTTCCGCAGCGCCCAGACGATGATCATGCCCCTCATCTTCCTGGTCATGATCCCCTACTTCATCTCCCTCTTCGCCGACATGAACACGCTGTCGCTGCCGGCCAAGATCCTGATCCTGGTCATCCCCTTCTCGCACCCGTTCCTGGTCTCGCAGAACCTTTACCTCGGCAACTGGGGCATGATCGCCTTCGGGCTGGGCTACATGGCCGTGATCTTCGTCGTCCTGACCGTTATCGCCGCCCGGATCTTCTCCACGGACAAGATCCTGACCATGAAGCTGCGCCTGGGCAAGAAGAAACCGGCCACGGTTTGACCGCCGGATCAGAGCCGGTTTGACAGGTCCGGCGCTTCGCGGCACAATAGGGGCCGAAGGGAGGTCTTATGCACATTCTCTGGACGATCATTGTGGGGTTCATTGTCGGTGTCATCGCCAAGTTCATCTATCCCGGCCGCCAAAATATGGGCTGGATCTGGACGATCATCCTGGGCGTCGCCGGCGCGTTCGTAGCCACCTATCTCGGAAAGCTGCTCGGCATCTATCAGCCGGGCCAGGCGGCCGGCTTCATCGGCGCCGTCATCGGGGCGCTCGTCCTGCTCTTTATCTATAATCTGATCAAGAAAAAAGCCTAGGCCTTTCGCCGCGGCCGGAGCCAATGGCAGACCTGTCCCTTGAGGGGGAGGGGTCTGCGCTCGAGGCGCCTCTTAGGTCCGGGCTCTCCTGCGCTCGTACCAACGGATGACGAGCCAGACGGCAAGCAGGAGAAGAAGCCCCAACAGGACCGGCGCCACGATCGCGAGGATCGTGGTCAGGCCCGACACGGCGTCCTCGGCCACGCTGACCACGGGATTCCCCAGGCCGGCCGTGCCCGCCGTCACCGCCGGGCGGGCCACGGCCTTGGCCGTATGGACGCCGCCGGCGATGAGCAGGCCGCAGACCATAGCCAGGATCGGGCTGACGTTGCTGATGACGTTCCCGCTCGCCGCGAACAGGACGGCCCCGGCCGCCGGCCGGAAGACCGTCTGGATGACGTCGTTGACGGTGTCGACGGCCGGGATCTTGTCGACCGTGAACTCGATCACCAGCAGCACCCCGATGACGATGAGGACGACGGGGTGCGTCAGGGCGCTCCAGGGCGCCTTGAGCGTGATCAGGGTCGTGTAGCGGGCCAGGAGTCCGACGATGAGGAGCGGCAGATAGGCGTTCAGGCCCGTGGCCGCGGCCAGGCCGAACCCGCCGAGGACGCCGAGCATCAGACCTTGGGGATCGTGAGCTTTTGGCCGACCTTGATCAGGTCGGGGTTGGTCAAGATGTCCTTGTTGGCCTCGAAGATCTTCATGTACAGGCTGGCCTTGCCGTAGAACTTCTGGGCGATGCCGCTGAGCGTGTCGCCGGGCTTGACCTCGTAGACCTGGGCCTCGCCGGCGGCCGGCCCGCCCGGGCCCGGCAGCGTCGAGGCAAGGGGCGTTTTTGGGATCACCCTCCGCATCCGCCCGCGACCGGCGCGGACTAGAACACGAGGCCCGCCGCGAGGGAAAAGCCGGACAGCGTGGGCCAATTGCCGGGATTGAGGTTATTGACGTAGGCCGCCGCGACGAGGAAGTGGGTCCCCTTCACGCCGGCCTGAACCTTCAGCAGGCCGATGGGGTTCCACTCGTTCGCATCGTGGTAAAGCCCGCCGCCGGTGCCCCCGGCCCCGACGAAGAAGCGACCGAGCTTCAGGTTGAGCGTGAGCCCCGCCGAGAAACTCTCGGACCCGGCGAAAACCTCGGGCATGATCATGATGCGGCGGCCGAGGTTGAAGATGACCAGGCCTTCGGCCCCCGCGCTCATTTTCGTTTCATCGTGCCGGTTGGTCAGGGACGTGATATCGAAGGCCAGGGAGAACTGGATCTTTTTCTCCTGCGGGACGTCCGCGCCCGCCAGAAGGCCCCCGGACAGGACGGCGAGCAAAAGGCAAACGGTCAACGTCTTCACGGCCCCTCCTCCGGTCGAAGCCCGGCTTTCATCCCTATGATAATAGGCGCCGGGGCCAAGTTGTCAAAACGCTGTCAATTTTTCAAGCCCAGGATGGTAACCGGGCCGAGCAGGCCGGACGGCAGAAGGGGCGAATCCTCTGTATAGTGCCTCCATGTGGCGAAGGCGAAGCGGCCCGAGGACGGCCGAGGGCGGCCCCCGAGGAGCCAGGACGGCCAGCGGACGAGGTTCCCGCCGGAGCCGTATTCGGCATCGGGTGGCTCTTGTTCGTCCCCAATGAGGCGGTTGGGCCAGAGGTTCGCGACCCGGACCTCGAGCCGGTTGCCCTTGTCCTTGACCACATCCGTGATCTCGACCCTCCATGGGTCGCACCAGACGACGCCGAGATCACGCCCGTTGAGGCGGACGGAGGCGATGTTCTTGACCGTGCCGAGATCGAGCCAGAGCCCTTTTGACCCGGCTTTGTCCATGGCAGCCGCCGACAGGTCAAAGGCTATCGCATACGTCGCCTGTCCCGAATAATGCTTGAGGCCCTCCTCGGGCCGCCGGGCCCAATCCTCGGGCGACTTGAAGACGACCCCGGAGGGTCCGCCCCGCTTGGGATCGAACGCCACGTCCCATGGCCCGTCAAGGGCAGCGATCTTCCGATAGGCCGGGAAATTGGAACGGTTGTCGGGAACAGACGAGAATCCGGCGGATCCCGTCGAAGAAGCCTCCCCCAATAGTCCTTGTCTGTCGCGGAAGACAATGAAGAACGATCGATGCGGCCCGAACTCGAGCGGGACGGAGGTCATCCCATTGACGGCCGAGAAGATCGCGAGAGCGCAATGCGTTCCGTCGAGAGCGTCCCAGAGCTCGGGCCTCTTGCCGCCCACCCGGAAGCGGGCCGTCGTCGCGACGCTTGTGGGCTGCGGATTGGCGACGAAATAGATGTCCGTCCCGCCGTCGCGGCGATGGATCCAGCGCAAGGGGATGTCGGAGGCGAAGTCGAGCGGCACGGCCATCTTCTCGAGGACGTCGGTGACGATCGAGAAATCGCCGTACTGCTCAGGGCTGTCGAGAGGCGGGGCGCCGACGAACCAGGTCGCCTGATCCGCCGCAGGACCATTCGCCGTCTCCGCGGCTGAGTTCCCTGCCGTTCTGGCCGTGTCGACCGGAGCCGCAATGAGCATCCTTGAAGTCGAGGCCGGCCTCCGGGCCCAGACAACGCGCCCCGAGCCATATGTGTGCTCCGTCACTTTCTGGCCGTCGCAGTCGCCCCAGACCTCCGTGGCCAGGCGCTCGACCTCGGCGTCGCACTCGGGATATCCCGTGAGCGACGGCGACTTGCGCGGACGGGGCCCGACGGCCGTGGCCCCCGCCGCGACGAGGGCCCGGACTTTTCGTAAGAGCGCCGGCGTCATCGTTTCGCGCTCGGGAAGAACGAGCACCCGGTAGCTCATGCCGTCCGGGAAGACGATCCGGCCGTCCTTGACCGAGGCCGAGGCGAGAAGCGTCTCCGGCGGACAGCCGTCGAAGGCGGGGCCCGCGGGCCCGGGCGGATCGCCTCGGAGGGCCGAGGCCGGCGGCCGGAAGACGTGCGGCGCCCCTTCGGCGACGAGGAAGCAAACATCGGCGACGGGCAGGCCCTGCCTCAGCATGAACTGCGCGCGGGCGAGATACCGGTGATAGGCCGGAACCATGTCCCACCAGGTCTGGGTCCGCTCCCAATGCACGCCGTAGGGCCCCATGGTCATGCCCGGCTCGACCTCAAGCCCGGCCTGATGCTGGGATCGGTGGAAGACGATGCGGTTGACGCCGGCGCTGAAGGCCCAGTCGCCGAGGGCCTTCATCGAGGCGGGATGGGCCTGCCAGGCCTCGCGGTCGTCCGAGGTGAAGGACTCGGCGGCGACGACGTTGCGCCCGTTGGTGTGGGCGACGCCGGCGGCCTCGAGGACGCTGTGGGCGGTGTGGAAGCCGTAGAGCCAGAACTCGGCCATGGGGACGTCGGCGGCCGTGCCCAGGGTCATGTCGGCGCAGGGGGTCATGTCGTAGGGCTCGATGGAGAGGCGGAAGCCGTCGCGGCGGCCGCGCTCCTTGAGGCGCAGGGCGTGGTTCTCGAGAACGAGCTCGTTCGCCGTCTGGCGCAGGTCCCACAGGAAGCGCTCGCTCGTCTCCATGTCGCCCACCGGGCGCCCCGTGACCGCCGGGAGATAAGGCAGGAGATCGTAGCCGCGGCGCTTCTTGAACTCCTCGCGGAAGGCGCCGGTCCAGTTCTGGGCCCCCATCTCCCAGCTGTCGATATGGAGGGTCGTCCAGCCGGCTTGGCCGTCGGTCCGCCGCGGACCGATCTCGCGGAGGAGGGCGCCGACGAAGGCGTCGTAGTGGGCGTCGAAGGCGGCCGCGTCGAGCTTGTCGCACTCGAGGCCGAGGCCGGGAACGGGGGCCGGGCGGGTGTTGGCGCCCGTGGTCGTCCGGCCGAATCGGATGATGGTCCATTCGCCGGCGGGCACGTCCCAGGCCAACCGGCCGCCGGCATCGAGCTTGTCCGTGAGGTCGACGATCCGTTTGGCGTCGATCGCCACGCCTTCCGCAAGCGCCGGGAACTCGGCCGGGGACGGGAAGAAGGGCCGGACGCCGCGCTGCGATGAATACGGAGCGCGGACGTAGAGGGCCTTCTCGTCGATGTCGGCGATCGACGCGCCGGCCTTGGGCGTCGGGAAGGAGAGCACGGCCACGTCGCGGTAGAATCCGTCCATGGTCTCTTTGATCCGGGACGGGAGCCCACCTTCGCCGAAAAAGGCCGGGCGCCGCTTCGGCCTGGGGAGCTCGGCCTCGAAGCGCGACGGCCCGCGGACCTCGACCGAGGCGGCCACGATGTGCTGCATGGACTGCTCGGGCTTGACCCACGGCCCGCCCGACCCGGTCCAGCCGGGGCCGGCGTTGAGGGTCACCTCGAGGCCGAGCCGCTCCGCCTCCTTGACGACGTGCTTGAAGAGGACGCGCCACTCGGGGCTCATGAACTCGACCGGCCCCCGCGGCACGCCGACGTTGACCTCGCAGATGACGACCCCGCCGAGGCCGGCGGCCTTCATCGATTCAAGGTCAGCGGTGATCCCCTCGCGGTTCAGGTTCCCGTCCATCCACATCCAGTAGACCCAGGGACGCGCGGAGTCGGGCGGATCGGTGAACCCGGCCTCGAGCGCCGGGGCGTGTGCGCCTTTCGGCCCGTTAGCCGGGCCGCCGGCGCAAGCCCAGCCGAGGACAAGGGCCAGGCCGGCCAGGGCGACGATCGGGATCTGCGGATGACGGCGGGACGGGTGTCTGCGGGACATGGGCACGCTCCTGTCGACCCTCTTAATACACTCCCCGGGCGGGAGTCAAGGACCCGCCCGACGGAATTGGCCCTCATCGGCGAGGCGGTGTTATAATCGCGGCCAAAAAATGGGCGCTTCGACAAAGCCGGGATCCCCGCGTTTCCCCGAGGTCCGGTTCGAGAAGTTCGCCGAGGGACGGGCCGCCCAGATCATGCACGTCGGCCCCTACGACGCCGAGCGGGCGACGATCGAGCGCCTCTTCCAGTTTGTCGCCGACGCGGGATACAAGCTCCGCGGCCGCCACCACGAGATCTACTTGGGCGATCCGCGGCGGGCGGCGCCGGAGAAGCTCAAGACGATCATCCGCTACCCGATCGAAAGGGCCTGAGCGCGGAACCGGCCGGGCCGCCCTGTGACGACGCCGGTCGGGCTAAAATGTCACTTCTTGGCCCAGCTGCCGTCCTCTTTCTGGACCCACCAGCCGGCGACGGCCGCCTTGTCCCACTCGGCGGCGAAGATCTTCTGGATCTTCTCGATCTGGCTGGCCTCGATGTTCAGGGCCTTGGCGACCTCGGCGTAGAGCTTCATCCGGTCGGCGTTCTCGTCCTTGACGAGGTTCCGCAGGGCGCCCTTGGCCTGGAGGTTGAGGCCGGTCTCGTCGCGGACCTCGAGCAAGCCCTTGTTCGTCTCGCCGATGTTGCCGGCGTCATAATAGGGCTTGAGCGAGGGGAAGCGGTTCTTCATCGAGTCCTTGAGGGCCCGGATGGCCGGATTCGAGACGGTCGTTTCTTCCTGGGCGTAGGCGGCCGGGACGAGGGAGAACGACGGCGCCGGCCGGACCTCGGGCAGCGCGGCGACGGTCTCGGGGGCCTTCTTCTCCGCGTCCTGCTTGCGGATCTCGTCGACGATCTGGGCGGCGGCCTGCTTGACCTCCGCTTCAGGGAAATAGATGTTGACGGTGATGCAGGCCAGGACGAGGACCAGGCCGGCGGCCGCCGCGGTCCACAGGGCGATTCGTTTTCTCATGGGGCATCCTCCTTGCGATCGATCGCGAGCCTATCCTCCCGAGGTGCCGATCCGCTTGAGGCGGCTGACCATCTCCCTGAAGCTGATCGACCTCTTGGGGTTGCGGTTCACTACACTTATACCAAAAAGGGCGGGTTTCTTCACCAGGTACTCCGTGCCGCCCTCGTGGATCGTGCCGTTGAGGGTGAAGGTATCGTTGCGGAGCGTGCTGACGAGGCCGAGCTTCTCGTAGCGGAAGCCGCGGATGAAGCGCATCCAGAAGCTGCTCGTGCCGCTCGAGGCCTGCTGGCCCGAGCTGAGGACGGTCAGGTTGTCGACGGCCTTGAGGCTGAAGGTCTGGGCCACGCCCTTGCGCGGCACCGATTCCAGATGGAACGAGAAGCTCTCCGGCTGGCCGTAGGTGATGACGAGATCGCGGACCTCGCCGCTGACGATGCCGGTCACCTCGCCGAACGGGACTTCGTCGGTGAGCTTCTTCATGTCGAGCTCGAGGAGATCGACGTTGAGCGAGATGGCGCGACCCGGCGTGAAGGGCTCGGACACGGCGAGATCGCGGAGGACGACCCGACCGCCGAAGACGCGGGCCTCGCCGCGGCCTTCGATCGCGATCTTGCGGGCGCTGATGTCGAGCTTCGGGAAATCGGCCTGGACGGTGCCGGTCAGCTTGAACTGCGGCGACTGGATCGGGAACTTGGCAATGTCGACGTTCTTGAGGGCCAGGGAGCCGAGACCCGTGAACGCGCCGGTCGCGGGATCGAGACGGAAGGTCGTCGCCCCGAGGTCGAGCGAGCCGCCGAAGACGGGCAGGCTCAGGGGCTCGATGGCCAGGGCGTTGGCGCCGGCGCGGACGATGAGGTCGACCGGCTTCAGGGACAGGAAGGGGCTTTGGATCTCGTCGATATGGAGGCGGCCCTCCTCGGGAAGGGGCGGGACGCCGGGAGCGCTGTCGGGGGGCGGGACCGCGCGGGAGTCATAGAGGATCGGCAGGTCGGCGGTGAGGCCTAACAAGAGCGTCTTCGACAGGGGCCGCTCGATGTTCGAGCCGGAGAGCTTGATCCGGCCGCCGACGGCGAGGGCATCGGCGGTCCTATGGACGGACAAGCGGGCCCCCAACGCCCCGTCGAGCTTCCAGCGCACGCCCTCGGCGACGCCGGCCTGGGTGAAAAGGGAATAGAGGGGTCCGAGGCCCAGGTCCGCGTCGGTCGCGAGATCGAACGCCGGCGCGGCGCCGAGTCGGGCCGTCCCTTTGACGTCAATGGTGCCGATCCCGGGCAGGGCCAGCCGAGCGGCGAGGCCGTCGAGGGCGCCCGAGCCGGGGTCGTAGCGGCCGGAGGCGGTCAGTTTGAGCGGGTGCTGGCTCCAGGTGATGTAGACGGACTTCCACAGCGATTCGCCCCGGCTGATATCGAGGCTGCTATTGAACGAGAAGCCTTTGGCGGGCGAGCCCGTGCCGTCGATCCTGATCACAGGATCGAGGCCGTCGCCGGCGATCGTAAAGGACGGGTCGTTGAACTTCGCGCCGGCAAGGGAGAGGGCGCCGGAGAAGGTCCAATCGCGGCGGGCCCCGGCCGGGCGGCGGGCGGAGAGGGCGAGATCGAGCGCCCCGCCGAGGTCCCACGCGGAGTAATCCGTAGGGATGAACGGGGCGCCGATCGTTCGCAGCGTCGGCAGGTCGAGGCCCTTGGCGTCGAACCGGAGCTCCGCCGCGGCCGACGGGTCGAGGCCGGCGCGGCCGGAGAGCCGCAGCGGCGCGAGGCGCGGGAGCTCCGCCACGAGCGAGGTGAGGATGGCCTGCTTGCGGGTGAGGTCGAGGCTTCCCTTGGCGGTCAGCGTGGCGCGGTCGAAGGCGATCCGCTTGCCTTCCGCCGCAAGGTAGGCCAGCCCGGAGAGCCTGGCTTCGAGAAGGCCAATCTCGGCCCCGGCCTTCGTCCCGGTTACCGAGAGATGAAGATCGGCGCCGGAGACAGCGAGGCCCGCGGCGGAGAGCGCGCCCAGGGACGAACGGAGGTCCGCGCTGAGGCGGGGATCGCTCGTCGGGCCGGACGTGTCGATGCGGCCTGCGGCGCGGACCCGGAGCGGGCGGCCGGCGACGACCGGCGAGAGATCGAGGCCGTCGAGCGTAAGCGTCGCGGTCAGATTGTCCTTTGTTTCCAGGCTCGAGCGCTGGAGCACGTACTTGCCGCCGATCTCGACCTTGCCGCCGCGAACGGCCTCCTTGATCTCGACGGGAAGAAGCGGCTTGAGGATGGCGGCCGCGGCGGCAAGATCATCGAGCCGGGCCGCCGCTTCGGTGTCGAGGAAGATGCCGTAACCCATCTTGCCGACGGCCTTGCCCTCGATCTCGAACAATCCCGGGGCGGCCATCTTGAAGTGTCCGACGGTCAGCTCCTGGGCGGACTTGTCGAACCGGGCCGTGACGGCGGTCGAGAGCGTTTCGAGCGTGGCCTCTGTTCCGGCGAGGGCGAACCGCGCTTTGCGGAGGTCGAAAGAGCCGTCGAAGATGAAGGGCGAAACGAGCCCGATCCGGCCGGACGAGGCGAGCGACGCCGAAAGGAGGGGCGAGCCGGCCTTGTCCTTGAGCGTGAGGCTCCCGCCGCCGATCTCGAAGGCGATGACATCCCGCGCCGGGCCCGGCGTCAGGGTCAGGTCAAGGTCCTCGATCTCGGTCCGGCCGCTCAGAAGGGCGATCGAGAGATCCGTCTTTTTGAGAGCGATGCTCTTGGCCCAGGCCAGCATGTCGGAGGCCCGGAGCAGGAGCTTCTCGATGTCGAGCGGCGCTTCCGAGACGGCCTTTTGTTCGAGGCGGAGGGCAAGCCCGTCCGCTTCGAGGACGTCGAAGGCCGGCTTCGAGCCGCGGACGAGGCGCCAGAGAGAGCCACGGGCCTCGAAGCTGGGCAAAGAAACACCGAGTTTCTGGAACGCGTCCTCCTGCCCGAGATCGAGAGAATCGACGGTCACCCGGAACGGGACGATGGTGTAGTCGATGCGGCCGATCCTGGCCGTCGTGCCGGCGCTCTTATTGAGCTGGCGAACGATCAGGTTCCGGACGAGCGGCTTGTCGAAGACAAGGAAAAGCGCGGTGGCGACGAGGATCAGGACGACGACGCCAAGCCCGATCCCCGAGATCTTGAGGGTCTTCCTGAGCCCTGGCTTCATGGCAGGTTAGAACGATTATATCACCAAGGCAGCAAGACAGGGTCAGACCTACACGTTTTAGCTTTTTGTTCGGAGATCAAGCCCGAAAAAGTAAAAACGTGTAGGTCTGACCCTCTCTTCCCTATTTATCGGCGGAGAGCAGGATCACCCGGCCGTCGAAGTCGGTGACGACGACCTCGCGGCCGCTGAGCGGGGTCACGGTGTTGACGAACGTGACGCCGACCTTGTGCTTCCACTTGATCGCCCCGGTCGCGCCGTCGAGGGCCAGGACGAGGCCGTTCTTCGTCCCGTAGAAGACGACGCCGTCCTTCTCGACGAGCTGGGCCGAGCTGAAATCGGGACCGAAGCCCCCGTCCGTCTCCCACGTCTGCTCGGCGTCGTCGGCCGCGGTGGAGATCGCGGCGAAAACCCCGTCCGTGGTCCGGACGTAGAGGCGCTTCGCGTCTTCGGAGAGGCCGATCGACTCGCGGACGGCCCAGTTGTCGGTGCCCCAGAGCCCCCGTCCCTCGGCCAGCTCGATGGCCGCGAGCCACGGCTCGGGGTTGACGATGAAGAGCCGGCCGTTCGCCGTGACCGGCCAGCACGCGGCCGGGGAATAGAACGGGCTGGGCTTGTCGCCGGTCCACTCCCAGACGGGCCAGCCCGTGGCCTGGTCGAGCGCGTGGAGCTTGTCATCCCAGGCCCCGAACACGACCAGCCGGCCCGCAACGAGCGGCTTCGTCTCGACGTAGCCGTCGATCCCTTCGGCCCGCCAGACGAGCTTGCCCGTCGCGAGGTCGATGGCCCGGAAGGTGTGGTCGCCCGAGCCGATATAGACGACCCCGTCGACGATGCGCGGGCAGGCCACGACCGGTGCCCGGGTCACGAACTTCCAAGCCACGGTGCCTAGCCGGGCGTCGAGGGCATAGATCCGCGAATCGGTGCTGCCGAAGACGACGCGTCCGCCGGAGACGTCGGGCGTCGAATAGACCGGGTCGTCGGTCTTGCAGACCCAGGCGACGCTGCCGTCGCCCGTCCTCAGCGCCCGCACCGCGCCCGAGGCATCGGCGACGATGACCGTTCCCTCGGACACGGCCGCGGACGAGGCGACCGTCCAGCCGGTGTCGAACCGCCAGCGCTCGCGGACCTGTGGGAAGAGCCCGTTGACGCTGAAGTCGGGACGCGGCGCCGCGGCCGAGGGTTTCCCTCCTGCGCCCGCGCCCGCGGCGGGGCGAGCCGTCGCGACGACCGGCAGGCCGTTCTTCTCGAGCTCGATCCGGTGCCAGGGAGCGAGCGTCCGGCCGCCCGTCCGTTCGGCGAAGGTCATGGCCTTGGCCCCGATCTCGACGATGTTGTAGCCCGGGGCGCGGTCCTTCGTGCCGATGTTGGCCCGGCCCATGACGCCCCTCAGGCCCTCGAAGTCGAGCGGCTCGTTCTTATGGCCGTGCCCGGCCAGCGCCGCCACCGTCGGGACCGTCTTCAGCTTGTCCAGGACGACGTACCAATTGTCGATGCTCGGATCGATCGGGTAATGCGTGAAGAAGATCGTCGGCCGCAGGGCCAGGTTCCGCTCCGCGAGGATCCCGTCGAGCCAACGCACGTCCTGCGGCGCCCAATGCCCGTCGGCCATGTGCAGGACCGGGCCCTGCGCGAGCCCGATGAAGCGGAAGCCGCCCGCCTCGAAATCGAAATGGTCGCCGCCCCAAAGCCGGGCCACGTCCGAGCCGCCGGACTCCGACCATTTCATGTCGTGATTGCCGGGGATGATGTGATAGGGCACGTCGAGCCCGTCGAGAATCTGCTTGGCTTGGCTGAGGTTGTCGAAGGTCCCCATCTCGGTGATGTCGCCGGTGACGACGACGAACGACAGGCCCTTCAGGGTATTGATGTCCGCGACCGAAGCCTCGAGGTCGGCGGCCCCACGGTCCGAGCCGACGTGGGTGTCGCTCAGCCAGGCGAACTTCAACGATGCCCGGGCCGCGGCGGCCGGGCCCCCCCCCTCGGCCGCTAAACCAAGGCGGAACCCGACGGCGGCGGCGGCCGCGACGGCCCCGCACAAGACGGCCCTGAGGATAAACCTCTTCATCTGAGTTCCGGGCTCTCGACAGACTGGCTATTGCGTTTCCGCCTCAATCCTAAGGCCCCCCCTGGGAGTTGTCAACCGGAGCCAATAGCGCATTGACTCCCCCTCACCACCGGCGTAGACTCGGGACCGCATAAAAAGGGATCCAAGGGAGGTTTCGCCATGTCGAAGAACCCCTGGGAGAGACGTGATTTCCTGAAAACGCTCTTGGCCGGCCTGCCGCTCGCCGTCTGGGATTGGCGGGCTTTCCCCAGGGCCGACGGCCTCGGCCTCGCCCAGACCCCGCCCGGGACCTACGATGCGATCGTCATCGGCGCCGGCCTCGGCGGCCTGAGCGCGGCGGCGGCCTTCGCCCGCCAGGGCTTCAAGGTCGTCGTCCTCGAGCAGCACAGCGTCCCCGGCGGTTACGCCTCCTCGTTCACCCGCCCCGGCGGCTTCACCTTCGACGTCTCGCTTCATTCGACCTCGGCCGGCATCCGCAACGGCGTCGCCAACCTGATCGGCGGCTTCCCCGAGATCCAGGACGTCGTCTTCGAGGAGCACAAGCCGCTCTACCGGGCCGTCTTCCCCGACTACGACATCCGCGTGCCGGGCCGGGACCTCCCGGGCTACGTCAAGCTCCTCAAAACGAAGTTCCCCGACGACGCGGCGGCCATCGACGCCATCTTCGCCGACATGAAAGGGCTCACCGACGAGGTCGGCCGCCTCTCGAGCGGCGCCCCGGTCGATATGTCCTCGTTCCCCAAAACCTTCCCGTCCCTTTTCAAGAACTTCAACCGGACCTGGGGGGCGATGATCGACGAACGGGTCCAGAACCCGAAGCTCAAGGCCGTCATCTCGAGCCTGTGGGGCTATTTCGGCCTGCCGCCGGCCAGGCTTTCGACCTTCTATTACGCCATGCCTCTCCTTGGCTATCTCGAGGGAGGCGGCTGGTATCCCCACGGGACCTCGCAGAGGATCAGCAACGCCCTGGCCGGCCTCATCGCCAAGGCCGGCGGCGAGGTCCGGACGAACACCCGGGTCGAGAAGATCCTGACCCGCGACGGCGCCGCTGTCGGCGTGCGCACGGCGGACGGCGCGGAGATCCGCGGCCGGGCGGTCATCTCCAACGCCAACGCCGTCGATACCCTCACGAAGATGACCGACGAGAAGGAGCTCCTGAAGGCGACGCTCGCCCGCATGGACAAGCTCGAGATCAGCTTCTCGACGCTCCTTGTCTGGCTCGGCCTCAAGACGGACCTCGTCCGCAAGGTCGGGCTCAAGGACAGCGAGATCTTCTATTACCCCGGCTACGACCACGAGGCGGCCTACGCCGCGTCGCTCGCCGGCGGGCTCACGGCCGATCCGGGCTACGGGCTGACGCTCTACGACAACGTTTGGCCCGGCGCCTCGCCCAAGGGCAAGAACACGATCGGCCTCATCGCCGCCCAAGGCTACGATCACTGGAAGACATACGAAACCGATTATTTCTACGGCAACAAGGACGAATACACGAGGGAGAAGCTGCGCCTGGCCGACATCCTCATCGACGCGGCCGAGAAGAGGTTCCTCCCCGGTCTGCGCAAGGCCATCGAGATCAAGGAAGTGGCCACGCCTCTCACGAACCGGCGCTTCACCCTGAATCCTCGCGGCGCGATCTACGGCTGGGACCAAACCGTCGACAACTCGGGCCAGCGCCGATTCCCGCAGCGGACGCCGGTCAAGAGCCTCTATCTCGCCGGCGCCTGGACCTTCCCTGGCCACGGCTACGGCGCGTGCATCCCCAGCGGTCTCTCCTGTTTCGCCGAGGTCATGAAGGACTGGAAGGCCTGAGGCCCATGCGAAAGAGGCTTCCGCTGATATTGGCGGTGATCGCCATGGGCTTGGGCCTGGCCATCGCTTGGATCGATTCGCGGCCGACGTGGGACGATGCCGGGATCACGGCCGGCCTGCTCGTCCTGACGGCCGCGGTCTTCGGCGCCCTCCGCCCGGCCAAGCCCTGGCTTTGGGGCCTGGCGGTCGGGGTTTGGGTCCCTCTCCTCGGCGTGGGCCGCAGGAACCCCGGCACGCTTCTGGCGCTGGCTATGGCTCTGTTCGGAGCTTATCTCGGGGCGTTGGCGCGTCGGGCGCTCGGGCCTGCGGCCAAAGACGGGAGCTCCGGAAGCCGCATTTGACGGGAACGCCGGACCGCGCTAGCGCCCCGGTCGCCGCCGCGTCATCAGGTAGTAGAGAACCGGCGTCGCGATGAGTGACAGCAGCACGGAGATGCACAGGGCCCCGATGACGGCGATGGCCAGCGGCCTCAGCATGTCGGCGCCCGAGCCGATGCCGTAGGCCAGGGGCAACATGCCCAGCCCTGCGGCCAGCGAGGTCATCAGGACGGGCCGGAGCCTGCGTCGCCCGGACCTCACCAGGGCCTCGACCAGGTCTGATCCCTGGGCCCGGAGCTCCTTGACGAAGTCGAGCATGAGGATGCCGTTCTTGGCGACGATGCCGACGCCGATGATCGCCCCGAGCAGAGAAACGACGTTGAGCGACGTCCCGGTGAACCAGAGGGCCAGGACCGTCCCGAACATGGCCAGCACGGCCCCGAAGACGATCGCGGCCGGCTCGGTGAACGACCCGAACTCGAGCAGGAGCACGGTGAAGACAAGGAAGACGGCCATGACCAGGACAATCATCAGGTTGCGGAACGATTCCCGCTGCTGCTCGTAGAGGCCGCCGTATTCGACCTTCCCCGGCGGCAGGGTCTTGTCCGATGCCAGCAGCCGCCGGATCTCGGCCATGGCGCTTCCCAGGTCGCGGCCCTCGAGCCGGGCCGTGACGGCGACGTCCTGCCGCGCGTCCTCACGCCGGAGCTCGAGTTGGCCCGGCTCCTCGACGACGTCGACGATCTGGGACAGGTGGACCAGCGTCCCTTGAGGCGTTCGGAGCGGCAGCAGGCGGATCTTCTCCAGCCGGTCGATGGCGGATTTCGCATCCAGGACGCGGATGTCGACGACCCGGTCCCCTTCGAGGACCGACGAGGCGGTTTCGCCCAGCATGGCCGTGTTGGCGGCCGCGGCGATGGCTTCGGCGTCCAGGCCAAACCGTTCGGCGTCGACCGGGCGGACCCGGAAGCCGATGGTCGGCCCCGTATAGACCAGGCCGTCGAAGACGTCCACGATGCCGGGGATCTTCCCGATCGCGGCGGCGACGCCAGGCGCCTTCTGCTCGAGCCAGCGCGGATTGGTCGAGAACAGTTTCACTTCGATGGGCTGCGGGGCCCACATCAGGTCCCCGATGAGATCGCCCAGGATGCCGGGGAATTCCCAGTTCGCGCCCGGGAGCTCGGTGTTGAACCGGCGCCGCAGCTCGGCGATGACTTCGTCCGTCGTCCGGCGGCGATGGCTTTTCAGCTTGACCAGGAAGTCTCCCGTGTTCGGCTCGGCGATCGACAACGCCAGCCGCGCCCCGGTGCGGCGCGAATAGCTCTCGAGCTCGGGGATCGCGCGCAGGATCTGCTCGGCCTGCAACAGCTGGCGGTTGGTTTCCTCGAGGCTCGTTCCGGGAGGGGTGAAGTAGTCGATGACGAAGCCGCCCTCGTCCATGGCCGGAAGGAACTCGCTCTGGAGCCGGCCATAGATGACGACGGCCAGGACGATGACGCCGGCGCAGACGGCGATGGTGATCCCGCTCCGCTTGAGCGCCGCCCGCACCGCTCCCTCGTAGAACGAGATGATGCGGCGCAGGAGAGGCCCCCCGGCCTCGTCCTGACGGGCGGCGGGCCCGTCGCGGCGGATGCGCAGGAGCCACCCCGCGAGGGCGGGGGTGAGTGTCACGGCCAGGGCCAGGGACGTCAGCAGGGCCACGACCATGGTCAGGGCCAGGGCCCGGAAGAAGACGCCGGTGATCCCATCGAGGAAGGCCAACGGGATGAACACGACGACGGGGGTCAGGGTCGAGCCCACCAGGGGCTTCAGGATCTCCCCGATGCCGGCCTGGATGGCTTCTCGGCGCGGCAGGCCCGCCATGCGCTTTGTGTAGATGGCCTCGACGACGACGATCGCGTCGTCGATGACGAGGCCGATGGCCGCGGCGATCCCCCCGAGCGTCATCAGGTTGAAGGTCAGGCCGGCGATCTTCATGGCCAGGAGGGTGACCAGCACCGTGACAGGGATGACCAGCGTCGCGACCAGGGTCGTGCCCCAGTTCTTCAGGAAGAAGTACAGGATGACGACCGACAGGATGAGGCCGAAGATGATCGCTTCCCAGACGCTTCCGACCGAGGCGCGGACGATCTCGGACTGGTCGTAGAAGAACGAGAGCTTCGTGTCCGACGGCAGCTCGCGCCTGAGCTCGGCAAGCTGGGCCTTGAGGGCCCGGGCGATCTCGAGCGTGCTTCCGTCGGGCTGGCTGCGGACGTTGAGCAGGACCGCGTTCTCCCCGTCGGCGGTGACGATATTGAAGACCGGCTCGGGGCCGCGCTCGACCCGCGCAAAATCGCGGACCAGGATCGGATGCCCGCCGGCGACGGTCACCGGGAAATCCTCGATATCCCTGATCGAGCGGAGGCGGCCGTCGACCACCGCCAGGTAGAGGTGGTGGTTTTCCTCGTGCATGCCGGACGAGGCGACGAGGTTGTTCCGGACGAGGGCCTCGGTCACCTCGCCGAGCGTCACGCCGGCGGCGTTGAGGCGCAGCGGATCGACGACGATGTGGTATTCGGGGGCCCGGCCGCCGACGAGGTCGACGCGGGCGACGCCCGGGATCCTCAGGAAGCGGAGCTTGAGATCGTAGCGGGCCGTCTCCCAAAGCTCGACGAGGCTGCGCTTGGGGCTCGTCAGGCTGACGCCGAGGATGGGGAAGGCCGAGAAGGTCAGCCGGAAGACCTGGGTCTCGACCGTAGCCGGCAGCGAGGCCCGGATCTCGGACAGGCGGCTGAGGACGTAGAGCTCCGATCGGACCATGTCCACGGACCAGGTGAAGAAAACGCTGACCTCGGCGGAGCCGCGGCCCGTAATGGAGCGGACCGTCGTGACGCCCGGGATATCCTTCATCCCTTCTTCGATAGGCCGGGTGATGGTCGCCATCATCTCGTCGGCGGGCATGACCCCGTTGTCGACGAGGACGACGACACGGGGGAAGTTGGTCTGGGGGAAGACCGAAGAGGACAGGGTCAGGGCCGCATAGACGCCGGCCGCGCACAGGGCCGCGCAGATGAAGACGACAGGAAGGGAGTGGCGCGTGGCGAACCGGCCGAAGGTGGTTTCACGGCTCATTAAGGCCGCCGCCCCTCGATAACATGGATCTTTGTCTCCCGGGTGATGCTGTAGGCTTCCGTGGTGACGACGGGCTGGCCTTCTTTGAGGCCTTCGCCCTCGACCTCAACGAGCCCGGATTCGCGGAGGCCGGTTTTGACGGCTCGGGGAACGGCCTTGCCGTCCTCGTCGAGGACAATGACGCCGGAGTCGCCCCCCACGGAAACGGACGTCACGGCAATCTCGGGCACGGCCAGGACGCCGCGGCGCTCTTCGGCCACGATCCGGAGAGCCAGGAACTGGCCCGGCGTGAAGCCGGCGCCGGGCGGTACGGAGACCACGACCTTTACCGTGCCGGTCTTGGGATCAAGGTCCTTGCCGACGACGAGAAGCCGGCCCGGCGGCGCGTCCGCCGCGCTCCACTCGACCGCCTGTCCCGGCTTGAGGGAAAAGGCGTCCCGGGCGGGAACCTGGGCCGTCACCGACAGCCGGTCGAGGGCGATGACCTCGGCCAGGGCCGTGTTGGGCTCGACCTCCTGGCCGATCCGAGCCTGAATGCGCACGACGGTGCCGGCGAGCGGGGCCCGGATCTCGAGAAGGGAGAGCTCGGTCTTGGCGGCGGCGAGCTCGCTCTGGGCGGTGTTCCTCTCGAGCTCGGCCTGTTCAAAGGCCTTCTGCGATGTCCCCTCGGCGGCCAGGAGCTTTTTCTGGCGCTCATAGTTGAGCTCGGCCGTCTCCAGGACTGTGGCGGCCTTGACCACGGCGACCTCGGCCAGCCGCGTGTCGAGCCGGAAGAGCAGGGCGCCGGAGGCGACGGCCTGGCCTTCGGCGCAATCGATCCGGGCCAGGATCCCGCCGACCGGGGCCGAGACGAGGGCGCCGCCCGCGGTCCGGCCCGCGGTGGGCGGCTCGGGCTCGACCGTGCCGTAGGCCGCGACGTAACGGTGAAGCGTCGCCGTGACGATCGGGCCGACGTGGACGCCGACGTCCGTGACGATCTCTTCTTCTTCGCCCCCGCCCTTGACCCATGGCCGGAGGATGAGCAGGACGGCCGCGACGACGACGACGGCCGCGACGATCCATGCGGTGCCAAGCCGCCGTTTAGTCATGCGTGCGCTCCTTCGCCGGGTTCTCCGGCGTCCGGGACATGGTCGTGATCCAGTCCCTGATCTCGAGCGGGCTCTGGGCCGCGTTCTCGAGCCGGCCGACCGCGCCCTGGGCCTCGTAGAGGGACTCGAGCCAGGCCTGGGCGCCGGCGTTGAGCTCGAGCTCGATCCCGAGGAGCTCGAGCTTGGAGATCTCGCCGAGATCGCGCTGCGACCCGGCCTGGCGCGCCTGGGCCGTGAGGTGGGCCAGGAGGTCGGCGGCGGCCGCCGACTTCTTGACGGCGGCCCGGACGTCCTGGATGGCCGCGTCGAGCTCGCCGATGACCTGGGCTTGGAGCGCCAGGAACTGGGCCGCACTCTCTTCGCGGGCGGCCTTGGCCTCGGCGATCGGACCGCGGCGGCGGTTGAGGATGGGGAGCTCCAAGGCCACCCCGAGCGTCCACTTGCTGTCGGTCTGGTCCAGCTGGTAGCCCGGGCCGAAGACGAGATCCGGATACTGCTTGCGGACCTCGAGCTTGAGGGCCATCTGGCTCGCTTCGTAAGCGGCGAGGGCGGCGAGGAGGTCCGTGCGGTTGAGGACGGCGCGGCGCCGGACCTCGCCGGCCGGAAGGTCGGCCGGGGGGGCCTGGCGGAGGTCGTCGAACGAGAGGCTCACGCCGTCGAGCGCCCCGCGCGCGAGGCCGAGCGCGGCGGCCAGCCCGGCCAGGGCTTCTTCTTTCAGGCGCGCCGCCTCGATCGTCTCCAGCTTGACCTCGTCGAGGGCCACGCGGGCCTGGGTCAGATCATAGACCGAAACCTCGCCCGCGTCCTTCTGAAGCGTGAGAAGGCGGACGAGCTCGGCTTGGAGCTTCTCTTTTTCGGCAAGCAGGTCCGCCCGCTCCCCTGCCGCGTAAACTTCGAGCATCGCGCCGCGCAGCCGGCTGCGGACGCTCCAGGCCGCTGCATAGATCTGCCAGCGGGCCGACTCGGCGAGATGGCGCGCCTGGGCAATACGGATACCGCGCTTGCCCGCCGTCTCGATGGTGAGCTCCAGGGCGACCTCCGGGATCCAGGGGCTGACTTCGCTCCTGGGGGTGGTGGTGTTGTAGCCCATGAGGGGATTGAGGACGGGATTGGGGCGCTCGCCGGCCGTGATCCTTCCACCCTGGGCGACGCCCCACTGGGCCCGGGCAATATCCATATCGGGGTGGTAGTAGAGCGCGGCCAAGGTCAGGGCCTTGAGGTCCCAGGCGGCGGGGGGCCAGGTCTCGACCTCTTTATTGGCGATGAGGAACTTGCCGAGCTCCGGGGAATCGAGCCGCCGGGCTTCGAGGCCGGCCATGGCCGCCGCCGGGGCGATCGGTTTGGGGTGATAGCGGACGCACGAGAAGGCCAGGCCGGCCATGAGAATAGGGCCGACGGTCCTGAACGGCTTTATGGTTCGCACGAGGTTCGCCTGCTCATAAGACGCCGTGCCGCCTATTTTCTTCCTCCGGCAAGAGGATTTCAACTGACAATTCGTTCAGTTTAAAAGGCCAAAATCCGGGTCCAGCGCGGGCGGGGGCGGGCAGATGATCTCGACCGTTCGACCGAGCGCCGGGTGGGGAAATCCGATCTTCCAGGAATGAAGGAGATATCCGGTCGCGCCGGGGGTCGTCGACCATTCGTCGTCGGCGCCGTCGGCGCGGGGGAGGCCGCCGGCGAGGTAGAGCGGATCGCCGGCGAGCGGACATCCGGCATAAGCAAGGTGGATGCGGATTTGGTGGGGACGGCCGGTGGGGATGGTCACTTCGAGGAGCGATGCGTCTTTGTCCGGGAAGCGCCGGATCACGCGGACGCGGCTCACCGACGGGCGCCCGTCGGGGCGATAGGCGTTGAGGGTCGCCGGGAGCGTATGGGCGACGGGGCCGATCGGGGCCTCAACCGCGAAGGCGTCGGGCATCGACGTCCCGGACGCGAGGGCGAGGTAGACTTTGAGGACGCGCCGCTCGAACATGGCCTTGGCCAGCGAGCGCGCGGCCCGGTGGTTGCGGGTGAAGAGGATCGCCCCGGACGTGCCCCGGCCGAGGCGGTGGAGCGGCGAGCACGACGGGCCGAAGCGGCGGCGGACGAGATAGAGGAGCGTCGTCTCGAGGAAGAAGCCGCCGGGAAGGACGGGCAAGCCCGATGGCTTGTTGAGGGCAAGGACGTCCTCGTCTTCATAAAGAACGCCGAAGTCGGCCGGCGCGGCGGGCTCGTCCCACGGCGGGCGATGGTAAACCAGGAGATCGCCGGCCGCGAGGAGATCGCCTGCTGAGGCCGTTCGGCCGTTAAGGGTCACTTCGCCGCGCCCGATCTTCTCCCGCCACTCGGCCTCGGTCGAATGGCGATAGCGGCGGGCATAGAAGGAGAGAACGGTCAAGCCGGCATCGTCGCGCGCGATGCGGTCGGGGTAATCGTATCCGCTGTTTTTCAGTGGCCTAGGCTTTGGAGGCGTATTCGCCGGAACGGGTGTCGACCCGGACGATCTCGCCGACGGCCATGTATTCGGGGACCTGGATGACAAAGCCGGTCGAGAGCGTCGCCGGCTTCGTCCGGGCCGTGACCGAGCCGCCCTTGACCGAGGGACGCGTCTCGACGATCTCGAGGTTGACGAAGGTCGGGACCTGGATGCCGAGGACACGGTCTTCGGACGAGATCGAGATGAGGCCCTCGACGCCTTCGGTGAGATAGGGCCACTCCTCCTCGAGGTCTTCCTTGGTCAGCGTGAACTGGCTGTAGTCCTGGAGATCCATGAAGGTGATGCTCGCGTCGTCGCCGAAGAGGTATTGGACCGGCCGGCGCTCGAAGTCGGCTTCGTCGAACAGGTCGTCGCCGTGGAGCGACTGGTCGACCTTGCGTTTGGTCGAGAGGTTGCGGAAGCGGATCTTGTAGAGGGTCACGGCGCCGCGGGCGGACGGCGTCTGGACCTTGATCGTCTCGACGATGTGCGGGTCGCCGTCGATCTTGACGACGTCGCCTTTTTTCAGATCGGATGTGTTGATCACGGGTTCTCCTCGCGAGGGCTAAAAATGATAGTCCCCGGCCGGAAACCTGTCAAGAAAACCGGCGCGCCGGGCCTTATTTCGGCTTGGCGCCGAGGGCCTTCCAGTTGAGCAACGCGTTGAAAACGAAGAAATAGGAGCCGTGCGTCTCGCTCCGCCAGGCCGGGTTGAAGCCGAACACGACGACGTGGCCCTGGCCGAGGCTGACGTCGGCCAGGGTGGGGGTCCCGGCCAGCTCCTCGCCGCCGGCCAGGCCGCCGCTGATCAGGAGGTCGGCCGCGCTGCGGGCGAAACTGACCACGACCCGGGGCCGGACGGCGGGCGCCGCGGCCGCCCGCGGGCCCTCGCCGGGCTGCTGCTGGAGCGGGGCGGGCTGGCTCTTGCGGAACTCATCGACGGCTTTCTGCCCGAGGTCGGGGGGGCGGCCCTGGACGATATCGGGATCGTCGGTGCCGCCGCGGCCGGAGACACGGCCCTGCGGGCCACCGCCCATGCCGCCGCCCATCCTCATGCCGCGGGCGAAGCCGCCGCCGCCGATGCCCAAGACGGGCGCGCTGCTGAAATAGAGGTCGACCGTGTCGTCGTAGCCGTAGGCGAGCGGGCTCGTCCGGTCGACGACGTCGGCCTTGTAGACGCTCCCCTGGGCCCAGAGCTTGGTCGTGTCGCGGATGGAGAGGCCCTGGGCCAGGCCGAGCTCGATGGGCAGGGCCGAGCTGCTGCCGATGGTCAGGAAGACGCCGCCGTCGCGGACGAAATCGCGCAGGTGGAGGACGCCGTCGAGCTCGATGCCGCCGCGCATGTCGTCGGTCGAGGCCTCGACGCCGATATTCGGCGTGAGGTCGGTCTTTTTCCAGGGCAGGGGCTTGTCGCCGGCGAGGCCGTTGACGACGCCGAGGGCGCCGGCGTAGGACGGGCCGAAGAGGATGACGTCGTACTTGTCGCGGAGCTTGGCGTTGTCGCGGACGGCGTGGACGTCGATGTAGTCGTAGGGGATGCCGTATTCGTCGAGGGCGATCCGGAGCCAGCCCTCGTTCTGGGTGTCCTGCCAGGTGTGCATGAGGGCGACGCGCGGGACGACGAGCTCGTGGGTCGGCACGTCGGGGACGGCGGCTGCGGCGAACGCGGCGAAGCCGAAACGCTTGCCGGATTCGTCGAGCGCGGACTCGAGGTCCTTGGGATTGTCGGCGGGCTTGAGAATGAACGAGCCGGCGCGGAACTTGCGGCCGGCCGACTCGAAGTCCTTTTCGGCGGCCAGGATCCTGAGGTCCTTGTGGGCGAAACGGAACGTCGCCAGGGCGTTGTCGGCGTTGTGGTTGACGAGATAGGCCTGGGCCGGGCCCTTGGGCAGGCGCGTCAGGCCGCCGGCGGCGACGACGTCGCCCTTGACGAGGGCCATCGCGGCGTCGAGAACGGAGGTGTCGTCGACGCGGACGGTCTTGACGTTGTAGAGCGGGCCGAGCGTCCAGCCGACATCGTCGTAGGGGGCGGGGTCGGTGATGTTGAAGTACTGGCGGTCGAGCATCATGTCGGCCATGCGGGAATAGGGCTGGTCCATGCGGACGATATAGGTGCCGGCGGGGTAGGCGGCATCCTTGACCTTGAAGGGCTTGTCGGCGCGGTGGACCTCGACGCCCTGGGCCTGGAGGGCGCGGAGGAGGCGGGCCTGCTGGCCGGGGCGCGGGTCGTCGCCGGGGAAGAGATAGGCGGCCGGGCCCTCGGTGCGGGCCTTGGCGACCGAGCGCTTGCTCTTGAGGTAGAAGTTCTCGAGGAACTTGTCCTTGAGCGTGGCCACGTGGTTCATGCCGATGAGGACGCCGGTCTGCTGGTAGTTGACGTTGTCGCGGATGGACCACACGGCGGTCTTGAGCGGCGGGTTGGGCCGGAACCAGGCGCGGTCGGCCTGGGCGGAGATGACGCGCGTCGAGCCGTCGCCGGCGCCCTGGGTCTCGTAGAAGCGGCCGATGGCGTTGTGGCCGTTGGCCGCGTAGAAGGCGTAGTTGGGGGCCCAGCCGTCGTAGAAGCCGTGCGTCCAGACGCCGGGCATGCCGAGCTTGGCCATCTCGTCGACTTCGCGGTAGGCGAGGATGTTCCACTCGTCGATGGTGATCGGGTCGAGCCAGGCGTTATAGGGGCCCGTGCCGGTCGAGATGTAAAGGAACGAGACGGACTCGTGGAGGTCGTGCATGACCTGGGGGTGGAAGTCGAGCGAGACCTTCATAATATATTGGGAGAGCTTGAGGGCCAGGCCGAGATTGTCGCGGTTGTCGTCGTGGGAGACGTACCGGCCCCAGTAGACGAGGCGCTGGGGAACGTTGGCCTTGGGGTCTTTGCGCTTGGCCATGGAGACGTCGACCTGCTTGTCACGGCCGTCGACCTCGAGGATGGGGGTGATGAGGGTGATGGCGTTCTCGCGGATGGCCTTGACGAAGGGCGACTCGTCGACGGCGATGCGGTAGGCGAGCTCCATGAGCATCTCGACGGAGCCCGTCTCGCCCGAGTGCATGCCGCCGGTGGCCCAGTAGATGGGCTTGGCCTGCTTGATGAGGGCGCGGGCGTCGGCGTCGGAGAGGCCGCGCGGGTCGGCCAACTTGGCGATGAGGGCCTTGTAGTGATCGAGGTTCTTGATCGTCTCCTCGTCGGCGACGGCGACGACGATCCAGTCGCGGCCTTCCTCGGTCTTGCCGATGTCGAAGACCTTGACGCGGGGCGTGGCGGCGGCGAGTGCGCGCATGTATTTGTAGACGTCGGCCGAATAGGAAAGGACGTCCTTGGCGCCGGCGATGTGGCCGAGGACCTCGAGCGGGGTGGGGATGCCCTCGGCATAGGGCAGGTAATTGACGTAGGGAGAGATGAAGCAGGAGTCGGTCGTGAACTCGAGGATCTTCTTGGTGTATTCCTCGTGGATCTTCTGCTGCGGCGCGGCCTGCTGGGCGGCGGCCGGGGCGGAGGCAGGTTGGGTTTGCCTAGCGAGGGCCGGGTGCGCGGCGAGGACCAGGCTCAGGATGAAGGCGAGGGAGAGTAAGGCCATGATGGGCCGCCGGGCGGGGGTCTGGGATCTCATGATGCTCCTCCTCGAGGAAGGGATGATGTGTGGGAAGATATTCCAATCTGCACGACCGGTCAAGCGCATTGGGGTCTGACCCCAGCTAAATCTTTATTATGAATATGTTAGATCAGAAAAAGGCCCCGAAAATGGCCTCTATCTTATTGATAAATATGGCTATTTCTGGGGTCTGACCCCATAGAGGCTCACGCTGATCGGCGGGACGGTGATCGTCTTGCCGAAAGGCGCGGCCGCGTTTTCCTTGACCACGACCTGAGGGGCCTTCCCCGGCACATTGCAGGCCCGCGGGTCCGTCCCGTCGACAAGGAAGAGCCGGGCCGTCTTCGGCAGCTTCAGCGAGCCCGCGTCGAGCGTCACCGTGATCGCCTGCCGCGTCGGGTTGACGATCGAGAGGGTCAGGACGCTCTTCGTCTCGTCCTTCCAGCAGGCCATGACGTCGAGCGGCTCGGGCGCCCCGCCGACCGCGACCGGGATCGTCCCGAACTCGTGCCGGTACAGCGCCAAGATGACGCCCGTCGAGTCCAGCGCCGCCTCGGTCTTCGAGGTCTTGATAGCCCCGATGACGTTGACCGTCTGCGCGTAATTGGCCATGAAATAGATGTCGGTTTGCCGCGCGTACTCGTTGAAGGCCGCCGCCACGCCGAGCGCGTCCTCGAGGAAATACTGCGTCCCGATCTCGCCGTACGGCGACGGCCCGTACCAGTAGTTCCACTCGTCGAGCGCGACCGGCACGACCCTCGCCTTTAGCGTCGGGATCGTCGCCCGGTACTTGCGGTGGGCGTCGGCGATCCGCTTGATCTCCGCGGGCATCTGGTTGACGTGCGCGAGCAACCCCGGCTTGTGCTGCACATAGAAATGCTCGCTGATGAGGTCCATGTGGTTCGAGGCCTCGGCCAGCATCGTCTCGCTCCAGCGCCCGACCGCCCCGACGGCCACGATCTTGATCGACGGGTCCATGGCCTTCATGGCCACTTCGAACTGGGTGTGCTTCTTGACATAATCCGAGAGCGGCATGTGCCCGAGCTGCCAGTCGCCGTACATCTCGTTGCCGACGGACCAGAACTTGACGCCCCACGGCTCGGGATGGCCGTTGGCCGCCCTCAGCCGGCCCAGCCGCGTGTCGGGCGCGCCGTTGGCGTACTCGAGCTCCTCGAGGGCCATGGTCACGTCTCCCAGACCGCTGTTGACGGTGACGTAGGGCTCGGCGCCGATCGTCCGCATCAGGTCCATGAATTCATGGATGCCGACGTCGTTGTGCTCGACGCCCTGCCAGGCCGGGTTCTTGCGCGGCGGCCGCCGGTCGCGGTCGCCGATGCCATCCCGCCAGTCGTAGCCGCTGACGAAGTTCCCGCCGGGCCAGCGATAGACGGGCGCGTCGAGCTCTTTCAGCCGGGCCAGGACCTCGGGCCGGAAGCCGTCGACGTTGTCGGCCGGCATGATCGAGACCGTGCCGACCTTGAACCAGCCGCGCCCCGTCGAAGCGATCTCGAGCCGGGCGTTCTCGGTCCTCGCGCCGGCCTTAAAGGTGAACGGGTAGGTCTTGTAGTCGCGCCCGACGCCCTGGACGGCGAACGTCTCCCGCGCCTCCGGGCCGTCCCCCCAGATGAGAGCGACCGTGACCGGCGCGGACCCGACGTCGCCCGCCAGCACGACGCGCCCGACGTAGCTCCGCCCCTCAACGAGGGCCAGCGCCTCCTGGACGAGGCCGCCGGGCCCCCTGCCGCTGAGGGTCACGCGCGGCGTGTGCGCCCCCGTGAACGGCTTGACCTTGTCCATC
>Ga0172363_10000031_pt1 | contig 76224 bp, 65 predicted proteins | sample LakKivs2_kivu2a2_FD_114541 | JGI IMG/M metagenome (GOLD analysis project Ga0172363, IMG submission 114541) | Sediment microbial communities from Lake Kivu, Rwanda - Sediment s2_kivu2a2 | ecosystem: Environmental > Aquatic > Freshwater > Lake > Sediment | place: Rwanda: Western Province, Lake... | reverse complement strand
GTGAAACAGAAGTAGAATTAGTCATGGATCGATTGAATAATAGGCCGAGAAAGTGCCTCGGTTTTATGTCACCTTTAGAGAAATTTTTTGATCTTTCTGTTGCACTTCAGAGTTGAATCCAGGATCTAAAATAACAGGTAGATTAGTCTTTATTAATTGATCAAATGCAAGCACCGATCCTGGATAAATATTCCAGGAATTTAGCTGACTACTCAGTTCGGTATTGAAGCCACTAGAAGCTTGAGGGAAAAAAGCCTCTAACGATTGGTCCCACAGGTAAAGTTGGCAGGCATCCACATCGAATAACCCAGGAAGGATATCAGCAACTGTCTGCAGTAAATCATCAAGATTATCCACAGATTGGATGGCTTCTGAGAGCTGGAGCAAAACCGTAGCAATCCAGGCCTGGTTATGGGCGGCGCCATACAACCTGGTATTTTCGATGAGTATGGCAGCATATTGAGAGATTACATCGATTAAGAATTGAGTGTCGCTACCATATTGTTCACTTAAGTGATTCGCTAGGATTATGACACCCACCGCTTGACCATCAAGCAGTAAGGGTGCGCCAATTGCAGAATATCCATCCTTAAACCCCAACATTATTCCAAGCGGCTCAAACCCAGGGGAATCATTTTTTACTAATGCGATTTTTGATTCCAGGATTTCATCCATCCAGCGGTATTGGGCAATCGATACCTCCGTAGCGCTGGCATTTTGATCAATTGGATCGTTTAAAGCATCAATGTATGGATCTTGATGAGGCTTTATCTCTTTCAATGTGCTTTCGTTGAACCATGTAGCGCCGAGATGCAAGGAGGGTATAGACTGCTCCACTCCGATTGAACCGGATGAATGTTCAACCAGCCAGATCGCCGCGGCATCGCATGGAATGATCTCTTCTACTTGATTCAATAATTTTTGTAACAGGCTCTCGATGGTGAGCTCTGGCGAGATAGCTCCAAATACACGTTGCAAGTCATCGAAGGTCGATCTTCTCGCCTGTTCAAAGTAGTACAGCTCAGCATTTCTAATTGCCAGGCATATATTTTGAGCCAAGAGTTGAAAACCTAAAAGCGTTTCAGGCCCAAATGAATCAACAGATTCACTGCCTAGAACCAGGATTCCGGTTAGCATTTCCCCATTAATCAAGGGAAAAACAGCCTCCGAAGCAACATTTCTCTCCCGTGGCGATCGATCAAAACGCTCATCAATTGCATAGTTATTGATGATTAACGGCTCCAGATTGGAGATTGACCAGGAAACCGGGTCTGTCTCATCGGGGGAGGGTTGCCATGGTTCGATTTTGATGCCTTCTTCTGAGATTTGAATCATTCGAAAAGTGTGATTTGCCCCTGCTCTCGGAATGACCAGTGTTGCTTTCGGGAAACCAAACTTCAAGCGGATCAGTGAAAGGATGCTATTTGCTTGGCTTTCTCTATCCAGGTTAGATAGTATGGACCTGCTGATGTCTTCAATGGCAGTGAGATTTGCGATCTTCCTTCGCAGGTATTCATGCTGCGATAGATGACCCAACAAATAAATGGCATGAGACATTTGAGAGATCAAGTCTGAATGGAAATCAGGATTCTGACCTGATGAATCCGATGTGACGGGCTGTTTTAGCTCGATCACCCCAAGGAATTGCTCTCTGTTGGTTAGGGGTATCGCCACAGCCATTGTTCCGCCTGTGCCCCGAGATCCATGAACCACCCTTTTTTCTTGCCATGCCTGCTCCATAACAGGAGTTAACTTACTCACCAGCACAGGATGTGACAGGTCCGCGTTTTTAAGCAATCCCAAGCAGGCGGCATCCAGCCATATGCACGGCGAACAGGCATATTTTTCTTCGAATACATGGCTCATGAAATCCAGTAAATTTATAATGTGATATTGGGAAGATAAGATTCCATCCAGCTCTAACAGTTCCTGCCACCTGCGAGGACCGGTGTCGTAATCAGAAGGCAGCGATGGCTGAATCGACATTTTTATAGAATTTGAATAGAGGCAAGAAACCTGTCAACTCTAAAGTTTCGTACACTCGTTGAGGAATATTCAACAATAAGACTTCCCCCTGGTGCATTTTTTTACATGTCTTCTGTAGATCGATCAATACCCGTAATCCAGCACTGGATACATAGCTCACACCACTCAGGTCCAGGATGAATTTAAACTGATTATTCCTGGTTAATTCTGAGAGCATTTCCGATAGAGATGGAGCGGTATAACTGTCTATCCGGCCCTTAATGATCACCAAATCGCAATTTTCTAGAGATTTTACGGTTGTCTCCATGACCGGATATCCTCACCCATGCATAACATTGGTTAACTGCGCGATAAAATTATACCATTGGGGAATATAATATATTGGTATTCCTCGGTTATCCATCAATGATCCAGGATAAGAACCTCATGGACGATGTTAAATCCCTTTCGGTAGTCATACCTGTTTTCAATGAAGAGCAAAATATATCTCCGTTATTTATGGAGCTGAACGAGGTTTTAAGAAACACCAACCTTGCTTACGAAGTCATTTACATCGATGATGGGAGCACCGATCACAGCTTTCAAACCCTTTGTTCGCTGAAAGCGTCTTATAACTGTGTAAAAATCATCCAATTCCGCCGTAATTTTGGCCAGACAGCTGCTTTTGCTGCCGGGTTTGATTACGCCCAGGGCGATCTGATTCTAACAATGGATGCGGATGGACAGAACGACCCGCGTGACATCCCAGGCTTATTATCCACGATGGTGTCAGGTGATTATGATTTTGTATCTGGTTGGCGAGTTGACCGTAAAGAGCCTATCATACGCCGGGTTATTTCGCGGATCGCCAACCTGATTATCAGCCGCAGCACCCACCTGGTGATCCACGATCGCGGCTGCTCCCTGAAGCTATTCAAGCGCGATATTGTAAAAAACCTGCGCCTCTATGGGCAGCTGCACCGATTTCTTCCAGAGCTTGCCAGTGCAATTGGTGTTAAGATTGCTGAAGTTGCCGTAAATGACCGTAGCAGGCGATCTGGCAAATCAAAATATGGCTCAATCACCCGCACGCCACGTGTTGTCCTGGACCTGATCACAGTGACCTATTTATTAACTTTTTTCACCAGCCCCATGCGTCTATTTGGTTCACTGGCTATTTGTAGCAGCTTTTCCGGCTTTATCATTGCAGGCATCCTGGCAGGCACAAAAATCTACCAGGGAATCACCGGTGGTTGGAACGCTTTCCAGGCATACCAGATTGGAAATCGCCCATTACTATTACTTGCCATATTATTAATCGTCATCGGAGTACAGCTGCTCATGATGGGCTTCTTAGGTGAAATGATCATGCGCATTTATTATGAATCGCGCGATAAGCCTACGTATTTCATCAAGCAGGTCCTTGAATAATAGGCACTGATAGATTAATCTGTTTTTTTCTGCTCGAATATATCCCAGTACCCTTTATCGAGCTCATCATCCGATAGATGTGCATACCGCTGTGTAACGGCAATATTTTTATGTCGGGCTAATTCCTGCGCAAGTTTGAGATTCCCTGATGACCTCAACACCACAGTAACGAAATAATGCCGGAATGAATGAGGGGTAATCGTCCCTGCAGCCTGATCTCCCAAAGCTTCACGCACTCTTTGAGTCACGATATTTCTCCCGGTAGTGGTGGTAATGGGTTTGATTTTCTTGCCAGCACCGCGATCGTGCCGGGCAAAGATGGGGAGGGAACTCAGCGTACGCCCCGAGGCTCCATCGAGGCTGGCGCGCAAGGTGAGGTAATCCTTAATTGCTGATAGGCAACGTCTCGAAAAACGTACCACTGCTTGCTGGTTGCCTTTACCAATGATCAATGCTCGCCCTTCATTCCAATCCACATCACCTCGCCGCAAATTACAGGCTTCGTGCACCCGCAAGCCGGTATCCGCCAGGGTGACAAGGAAAGCGCGGTCACGATAGTTAATGAGCTGCTCCACCATATCTTGATCGGTATTATCTGCAATATATTTTGCATATTTTAATATTTTTTCAATATCATTATAGGGAAATTGTGGCAACCGCTGGCCTGGTTTCCTTGCACGTTGGCGGATCAATAGCCGTACACGTGGAAGGTTAATTTCGCATAGTCGTTCTGCTGAAAGATATTCACAGAATCCCGTCAGGGCTGTCAGGTATAGCCGCTCTGTGGTGGGAGAATACGCTTTTAATGACGCGATGAACCAGGTCACGGCGTCTTCCGGTAATGATGCGATGGGTGTAGCACCGGGCGGCAGCTTGTGGTCTTCCAGCATTATCTCGAATGCATTCATCGCATTTCGGTAAGTGCGGCCGGTATTTGCGCTGCGCGCGGAGGAAACGGTGTTAATATATTGAGTGATTACCGCGCTGATGGATGATCGTTTATTCATGACATTTTTTCTCGTGAATTCTTGTTTATGATAATAATACTTATCGAAAGCATAAAGATAATAATCGATAATTCGAGGCTTGTCAATCTCCCCCACCACCAAATTCACGATTTCTTCTGATCACACATAAATTTCGAGAAAAATATATAAATTTCACGGATATATTATTCCCGGCTTGATTTTATAATGATTCATCCCCCATTTCTATTCAAACAGCCAGCTGCCTCGCTACCAGTGTGATCGGATGATATGCGTGGCGGCCAGTACCATCTTCGATTTGTGACTGGCATGATATCCCTGCCGCAGCAATTAATGCATCCTTGTGCTCGTTGATTGCTGGGATCAACGCCAACTCAGCTACTTGCATCGACACTGTATAATGCTCAGCCTCATATCCGAACGCCCCCGCCATCCCGCAACAGCCATCGTCGATGTTAGTCACGGTATATCCCATATGCTCTAGCATGGCTGTTGTCGCAGGCACCCCAATTGGAAAACCATCCTTGGCTGGTGGCTGTGCTTTTTGATAACAATGGCCATGTAATAGAACATCTGTGCTATTACGCTTAGCTTCTTTCCTGTTAAGCATCTCTATCCTTGGAGAGCCATCCGCACCATGCCTGATCAGGAATTCATCGATCATATATGCCCGCTCAGCCATTGCAGAAACATACTCATCACCCGGCATCAGATCGAGATATTCGTCTCGTAATGTGAATATTTCAGATGGCTCAAGACCGATGATGGGTAACCTGCCTTCCGGGTCAAGCGTGCATATTTCCCGCACCAACCGGAAAGCATGTTGTCGGGCTCTCTTCAAAAATCCTTTGGAAATCAAAGTCCGGGCTGCACCGATGGTTCCTAACAGTTTAACTTTGCAGCCTGCTGCCTGTAACACTATTAAGGCATCCATCCCTGTATCGGGAAAAAAATATTCATTGAATGCATCCATCAATAAAAGGCAATCAAAACGACCATCATTAGCGAGGTATTTTTTCGCTCGTGCGTGTAGCGATTTTCGTGCCATTAACGGCAGCGTGCGCCTAGGTGACAATCCAATGAACCGCTCTCGAAAGCCCGCCAACAATGGTGCAGATAGGAAATAGTTCGCCACAGGCGCGACATACTGACCCATCCTGGCAATCCGATCGATATAGCCAAAAATATAATCTCTCAGCGGATGGTGCTTTCCCGGCAAGCTGTAATAGTGCTGGTAAAATTCGTACTTAAGCTTGGCGATATCTACTGATGACGGGCATTCTGATTTGCAACCTTTACATGCCAGGCAAAGCTCAAGGGTCTCCTTCACCGCCTGTAAAGCCACTTCTCGAGAGGTGAATTCATCCGACACCAATGCGCGCAGCAGGTTGCCCCTGCCTCGTGTGCTGAATAGCTCATTTTTGGTCGCCTGGTAGGAGGGACACATCACTCCCGTTGATTTACGGCATACTCCTGCGCCATTACACTGTTCAATCGCTTGCACCAATCCGTTTGCATCTGCTCTTTCGGATGAAAAAGCCATTACCGGCGTCCAACCCACCGGACAGTAGTTATCGTGATAGCGCAGGGATGTGTCCATTTTAGGCGTATCGACAATCTTCCCCGGGTTTAATATCCCATTCGGGTCAGCCGCGTGCTTCAACAACCGCAAAGCCTGTGTGATTTGCGGGCCATAAGCCCGCTCGATCCATTCCCCGCGCGTGATTCCGTCACCGTGCTCAGCACTCACCGCTCCACCCAGCCGCAACACCAGTTCTACCGCCGCTTCGGCAATGCTGCGTAGCTCGACCTTACCCTCGGGAACCTTCAAGTTCACTAAAGGCCTGATATGTAAACAACCCGCAGAGGCATGACCATAATAATCCGCCTGGGTATGGTGCTCTATTAATATGCCTTCCATCTGCTGCACAAATTCACCCAGGCGGTCCACGGGAACGCTCATATCTTCAATAAAGCTGATCGGCTTGTAATCGCCTAACCGGCCCATCAATATCCCCAGTCCTACTTTTCGCACATCCCAGACTTGTTTCTGTTGCGCGGCCGTCTCAGCGATATAGGGTTTACCATCCCAGGTGGATAAATTCATCAACCGTGACAACTGCCCCATGATGTATTTATGGTCATCCCCCGAAAATTCAACCACCAGCAACGCTCCAGGATCACCAAGAACAAATGAAAGTAGGTTGGCATAAGCCGGCACTGAGCGGGCGAGGTGGATCAGGCTTTGAGGAATCAACTCAACTGCTGATGGAGACAACTCCAGGATCTCGGTCACCTGGTTGCAGGCCTCGATAATATTCGAAAAATTGAGCACCGATACCACCGAGTGCTTTTTCTCAGGTACCAGGCGCAGGGTAGCTCTACTGATTACCGCCAAAGTACCTTCAGCACCGGCGAGTAATGGAGCGAGGTTCATCGTGCCGGGCAGGATGGGAGGATATGGCATTTTAGCTGACTCCCACTGCGGGGGGATGGCTGGTGACCATGGGATGAGGTAGTTCAGGTTATAACCCGATGCCCTTCGCCAGGTTCTCGGCCAGGTGCGTTTAATCTCGTCCTGGTATTCTTTCCCTATGCGCAGTGCGCTACGATAAATTTCACTCTCTAATGGGGAAAATTCAGACTTACCGGTGCCATCTACGCAAGACTTAATGAATTCCAATGACAGCGGCTTAAATGTCGTCACTGATCCATCCGCCAATACAACCTCGGCCGAGATGACATGATCGGCAGTCATCCCGTGTTGGATTGAATGAGCACCGGCTGCGTTATTTCCGATACAGCCCCCCAGAGTGGCTCTCTCTGAGGATGCCGGGTCTGGTCCGAATTCCAGATGATAGGCATGTGCAGCGCGGTTAAAATCATCCAGGATCAAGCCAGGTTCGACGATGGCGGTTTGTTCATCGGCGTCGATACTCACCAAATGATCGATATACCGTGAGCAATCCACGATCAACCCTTTACCGATGGCCTGGCCGGCTAACCCAGAGCCAGATCCACGCGGGATGACGGGAATCTGGTATTGGCAGCATAATTTAACGATGGGAGCCAGCTCATCAGTGCTGCGCGGGAAGACTACCCCCAGCGGTTCGATCTTATGGATGGATGCATCCGTGCTGAACAGGGTGCGTGTAATTGGATCAATTTTTATCTCCCCATCAATAGCTTTCTGTAATTCTGCGACGAACTCGTGATTGATCTCTGCCATGTTGCCTCGTCTTCTTTGATATCTCCACGTTAAACTCGTATTATGCCATAATATGGGAAAACCTTTGATAGAGTATCTTTTCTGAAAGTGAGTCAATGGCTTATGGATAATAATTCTTATCTGATTAATCTTACCTGCTCGGTGTGTGGCAGAACCTTTCTTGCAGACCAGCTCCAGACTTATTGCCCGGATTGTTCCGCTCCCTTGCTTGCAAAATATGATCTCCCGGCCATTAGAAGGGATCTCGACCGCCATCTGGTCACTCAAAGGCCAAAAGGCATGTGGCGCTGGTTCGAGCTTCTCCCGGTCCGACAGAGGCAAAATATTACTACCCTCGGAGAAGGAGATACACCCTTGCTGCGCCTGGATGAGTTGGGCAAGCATTTTGGATTACGAAATCTGTTCATGAAAGAAGAGAGCCAAAACCCAACCGGCACATTCAAGGCGCGCGGCATGGCTGCTGCAGTTTCCAAAGCCAGCGAGCTGGGCATCACCAAGCTGGTAATTCCCTCGGCAGGGAACGCCGGCGGAGCCATGGCTGCCTACGCTGCCAGGGCGGGAATGGAGGCTCTGATTTATATGCCTGAAAATTCTCCCAGCTCAAATATCCTGGAAAGCAAAATGATGGGTGCCAGGGTCGAACTGGTTGATGGCTTGATCGATTTGGCCGGTAAATATGCCCAACAAATGGAATCTTCTGAGGCTTGGTTCAATATGTCCACCTTCAAAGAGCCATATCGCCTCGAAGGGAAAAAGATCATGGGATATGAAATCGCTGAGAGTTTCGGCTGGAAATTGCCCGATGTGATCATCTACCCCACTGGCGGTGGTACGGGGCTGGTGGGAATGTGGAAAGCATTCTCTGAGCTGAAAGAGTTGGGCTGGCTCGAATCGCAATCTTTGCCCAGGATGATCTCTGTCCAAGCCGAAGGTTGCGCGCCGGTTGTTAAAGCCATACACCTGGGATCTATGAGATGCGAGCCTTGGCAGGAGGCGCATACCATTGCTGCGGGATTATGTGTCCCGAAGAGTTTTGCTGACCAGCTAATCTTGAAGGATATCCGGCAGAGCAACGGCACGGCCATTAGTGTAAGTGACGCTGACATCCTCCACTGGCAAAGCCAGCTGGCTGAAAAGGAAGGTATATTCGCCTGTCCCGAAGGGGCAGCCACCCTGGCTGGGTTAGTGATCTTACTCAAGGAAGGGGTGATTAGTCCTGATGAGAGCATCGTTTTATTCAATACAGGAAGTGGTTTGAAATATATCTGCCCATAAATGTGCATATGGATTGATTTGATATTGAGGATTCTGTGTAAACAACCGATAAAGATCACATTGACGCAGCTTGCCATTCAGGATAAACTTTTTATTGAACTTTGATCGCTTAATCAAGCTCGTAAAATGCTTTTTTTATTCAGAATCAGGAGAAAAATGAATTTATGAACATCAGCAGACTTGCCAGAGCAATTGCTGAGTCACCCACGTTTGCGTTGAATGAGGAAGCCCGCATCCTGCGCGAACATGGTGAGCCGGTCATTAATATGAGCATTGGTGAACCGAAAAATAAAACACCGATCACTGCTATCCTTAGCTCGGCGACCAAATTGAGCGGTGGTGACATTAAATACACCCCACCGGATGGCACGCCTTCACTGAAGAAAGCCATCCTCCGTTACACAGAAGAAAACTATAACAAGCTTGTCGCCCCTGAGAATGTCATCGTTTCATCGGGTGCAAAGCAATCCATTTTCAATATTCTATACAGCATCATCAATCCACAGGATGAAGTCATCATCCTGGCTCCCCACTGGGTCAGTTATCCCGAAATGATCAAGATGGTGTATGGCATTCCGGTGATTGTTGCCCCTGAGGATGGCACTTTTCACCCGCGTATGGAGGATATCGAACAGGCTGTCACTTCCTATACCAAAGCCATCATTGTCAACAGCCCAAACAACCCATCTGGCGAAGTCTTCTCCCCAAATTTCATTGGGCAAATTGTCGAATTTTGCGAGCGTAAAAAGATTTTCCTGATCATGGACGATATCTATCACAAGCTGGTATTCGATGGGGCTATTTGGGAGCCTGCCTATAAATATACCAACCAGGATATTGAAAATACCATGGTCATTGTAGTAAATGGGGTCGCCAAGCTCTATGGCATGACCGGTTTCCGCATTGGCTGGGCGATAGCCAATCGTAAATTAGTCGAAGTAATGACCAATGTCCAGGGTCAAATGACTTCCTGCGCATCAGCTCTGCTGCAAGCTGCTGCGGAGGGGGCCTTGAACGGCATGCAAAGCATCGTAGAAAACCTGCGGTTAACTTTCCAAAACAACAAGCAGGTGGTCGTCCAGGAGATGAAAACATTCAAGGGAGTAAAATTAAACCCTCCCAAGGGTACCTTTTACGCCCTGCCTGATTTCAGAGCCTATTTACCATCCAGCTTGGCCACGAATTCGGTGGAGCTAGCCAAGATTATCCTGAAAAAAGCGCTGGTGGTCACCGTGCCTGGCAAGGAATTCGGCATGGAAGGTCACCTCAGGTTAAGCTATGCCGGTTCTGTAAAGGATATTACCGAAGGCATCGAGCGCATCAAATGGGTTTTGGATCCTACCTCCCCAAATGAAATCTACATTGGAGACCGCAAATTGATCAGGGATTGGCTATGAACAATATTTTGAACATCAAAACTCCGGCTGAAACCCAGGCGGATGCAACGAAATGTGATTTTGGCTTAGAAAATATCGGCTTGGTTAACCTGCGCAAGGTCTATTGGAACCTGACCACTGAAGCACTATATGAGGAGACCATCTTTAGGAATGAAGCCCAGATTTCTCAGCTGGGTCCCATCGTGGTTAACACCGGCAAGCACACTGCACGCGCTGCCAACGACAAGTTCATCGTGCACGAAGCGTCGATTGAAAAAAACGTCTGGTGGGGAGAGTACAATCGCCCATATGCCACGGCAAAATTTGACGAGTTATTTAACCGCCTCCAGGGTTTCCTCCAGGGTCGCGACCTTTTCGTGCAGGATTGCTATGGCGGCTCAGATCCTAATTACCGGCTTCCCATACGAATTGTCGCAGAGCTTGCCTGGCATTCGTTATTTGCTCGCAACATGTTCATCAAGCCGAAAACGAATGAGGAATACCGCCGGCACGTGCCGGAATTTACCGTTATCTGTGTTCCTTCCTTTAAATCATTCCCCCAGATTGATGGCACTCCATCCAACACCTTTATTGTGCTGAATTTTGACCAGCGCTTATGCATTATTGGCAACACCGGCTATGGCGGAGAGATTAAAAAATCGGTATTCACCCTGATGAATTATATCCTTCCCATGCAGGGCATCATGACCATGCACTGTTCCGCAAATATCGGCAAGCAAGGCGATACCGCCCTGTTTTTCGGCCTATCGGGAACCGGCAAGACCACCCTGTCTGCCGATCCAAAGCGTGGTTTGATCGGTGATGATGAGCATGGCTGGAGTAACGAAGGGATTTTTAACTTTGAGGATGGTTGTTATGCCAAGGTCATCGGCCTCTCGCCCACCGCAGAACCGGAGATTTATGCTTGCACCAGGCGTTTCGGTACCATCCTCGAAAACGTGGTCTACGACCCCGTAACCCGCATAATCGATTTGGATGACGATACCCTCACCGAAAACACGCGCGCTTCGTACCCGCTTGACTACATCGCCAATGCCATTCCTGAAAAAATGGGCGGGCACCCCAAGAATATCATTTTCCTCACCTGTGATGCTTCGGGTGTGATGCCCCCAATTGCCAAATTGACCCCCGACCAGGCCCTCTATCACTTCATCTCAGGCTATACCGCCAAGGTGGGTGGCACTGAAATTGGCCTGGGTGAAGAGCCTGAAATCACTTTCAGCGCTTGTTTCGGGGCACCGTTCATGGTGCTGCACCCTTCATTCTATGCAGATTTACTAAAGCGTAAGATCCTGCGCTATGGCGTCGATTGTTGGCTGGTAAACACGGGCTGGGTTGGTGGTCCCTATGGTGTCGGTAAAAGGATCAGCATCCGCTACACACGTGACCTGTTGAACTCAGCTCTGGATGGTGAGCTTAAGGACATGGAATTTTACACCGACCCGGTATTCGGATTCCAGGTGCCCAAACATTGCCCGGGGATCCCGGATAGTGTCTTATATCCAGCTTCATCCTGGCCAAGTCAAGAAGCCTATATGAAGCGATATTGCAGCCTGGCGGCGCGGTTTATCGATAACTTCAAGAAGTTTGCCGATAGCTGCCCCGTGGAAGTGGCCAATTCCGGTCCGACAATATAATCAGAACAGTTCATCATATCTTGACCTCGCCGGATTGTGGAAATCACCAGGTGAGGTCTTTTTATTGGCTGTTTTTTTGGAAGGCGCGAAAATACGATAATAACCGGCCCGGAATTCTCCCCCTGATCTCTACTCCCCCCGATACCTGCTCCAATTTATCCACCTGCCCCTGCTCCTGGAACAATGAAACCAGGCCTCCTGCTTGGTAAGGCAGGAAGATTTGCATGGCAATGAAGTCCTCATACAGGTAAGTATGCGCTTTTTCCAGCATTTCGGGAATGCCTTCCCCGGTCAATGCAGAGATGGCTACCGCGCTGGGGTAATCTGCTAAAGCTTTCATGGCCTGGCCTGGATCCACCAGCAGGTCAATTTTATTCAAAACCGTCAAGATTGGGATGTGGTCAGCCTCGATTTCGGTGAGTGTCTGGTAGACCGCCCGGGCTTGCTCATGAGCCTGGGGATGGGTGATATCGATCACATGGATTAACAAATCCGCTTCGGCTATCTCTTCCAGCGTGGCACGAAAGGCAGCTACCAGGGTAGTGGGTAGTTTTTGAATGAAACCCACGGTATCAGTAAACAGCGCCACATGCCCATCCGACATGCTCACCCGCCGTGTGGTGGGGTCCAGGGTTGCAAACAGCTGGTCTGCCACATACACTTCAGCCCTGGATATGCTGTTCAGCAATGTCGATTTGCCGGCATTGGTATAACCCACCAGCGCGACCACGGGGATTAGCGATTTTTTCCTCCGGTTGCGATATTGCTGGCGGTGTGTGCGCACCTTTTCCAGCTGCTCTTTCAGGTGCTTGATGCGCGTGTGAATTTCCCTGCGGTCCACTTCAAGCTGGGTTTCACCAGGGCCGCGCAATCCCACGCCACCCACTCTTCCCGAGCGTCCCGCAGCACCGCCGGTCTGCCTCGCCAGGTGTGTCCAGGCGCGGGTTAACCTGGGCAACCGGTATTCATATTCTGCCAGCTCCACTTGTAGTGAGCCTTCGCTGGTGTTGGCGTGTTGGGCGAATATATCCAGAATCAATGCAGTACGGTCGAGGATGCGGAAATGATTGCCAAACAGGGCTTCAAGCTCTCTCAAATGCCTGGGGGATAGCTCATTATCGAATAAGATGATGTCAGCTTTCGCCTCTTCTGCCAGCATACGCACTTCATCAACTTTTCCCGTCCCGATGTAGGTTTTGACATTTGGCTTTTCCATATGTTGAGTTGACTGCCCCACAACCTGTAAACCGGCTGTTTCGCCCAACAAGGCGAGCTCGGTTAGCGAATCTTCCAGGGTTAGCAGGTGCTCTTCTCCCCGGATTTCGACTCCCACCAGGAAGGCTTTTTCTCGAGGCTTGAGTGTAGACTCAGGGTTCTTCTTTGCCATTATTTACCGTTGTTTATCCCGCCATCATTATAACCGGATGCCATTTTATTTCTATCTCGGTTTTCATCCCATCCAATCTGTCTTATGGATTGGATGCAGCTGGAGATTCCAATAACCATTTTAATATCGTGTCACCTGCTGCCTGTAAACTATCTGCCGATATTTTATCGAGGGTGTCGTGCGTGGTATGCCAGTACGGGTAATCGAAGTCGATTACATCAACAGCTTTTATACCTGCCGCAAGGAAGGGCGTATGGTCATCGGTCATGTAATATTTGTATTGGGGGATGAATTGCGAATATCCCAATTCATCCGCCACATTCCATATTTTTTTGTTTAATGTGTGGTTGGAATTACCTTCCATGTAGATATTTAGGTCCCTATCACCCAGCATATCCAGTATCACAACATCGTCGGGTTTCGTTTCCAGCTGAGACACAAAGTACTCTGAACCTACCGACCAACCGTTACCAGATGAATTACCGTTATCTTCATCATCAAAAAAAACCAGCCAGATTTGTTTATCCAGTTTTTTCGGGAGCACTCGCCCCAATTCCAGCAGTATCGCCACTGTGGAGGCTCCATCATTGGCGCCCATCACAGGCTGGGTTCGATTGGCCGGGATTGGGTCTTCATCAGCAATATAACGCGAATCATAATGGCTACCGATGATGACCCATGGAGTTCCTTCACCGCGTTTGGCGATGATATTTTTTATCTCAACGCCTGAAATGACTGTCTCCTGGGTTTCCACCTGCCAATGTTGAGTCTCTATTTCAGCTATGATCCACTCAGCTGCTTGTTCATGGGCTTCACTGCCCATCGTGCGTGGACCTAATCCTACCTGATACCGTACATCCTCGTAAGCGCGTTGCGCATTGAATTCTTTGGTGTTCGTTGATCTGGTTATCACAACGTAGGCAATTGAAATAATCCCTAATCCAAGGATTATCAGGATGATGGAATATTTATTTTTTAGGGTGATATTGGCTATGCGCACTTTTTCGTTTTATCCGTAATAGCGTGACTTTTTAGAAAATCCTGGAGTTCCATTCTCGAGCGGCTTGCATACGCTGCCGCACGCAACCGCTTCCCCCTGATATTTTCCTCTAAATCCGGCACAATCCCAAAATTCGCTTTCATAGGTTGAAAATCCCTGGCTTCAGCGTGCGTGATATAGTAGCATAAAGCACCTATGATGGTGGTGACGGGCAGTTCCACCAATGGCTCTCCCAGTATGAAGTTGGCAGCATTCCAGCCCGCCAGGTATCCCGTCGCCAGGTTTCCCACATAGCCCTCCACACCGGTAATCTGTCCCGCAAAAAATAAACTGGCTCTACCCTTGAATTGCAGGGTGGCATATAGCAAGCCGGGAGAAAAAATAAAGGTATTGCGGTGCATTTGCCCATATCTTGCAAATTCTACATTCTCCAGCCCAGGGATCATCCTGAAGACGCGCTTCTGCTCAGTGAATTTTAAATTGGTTTGAAATCCCACCAAGTTATACAATGTCTTTGCCAGGTTATCCTGGCGTAACTGTACCACTGCATAAGAGTGTATTCCTGTTCGATGGTCACTCAGGCCAACTGGTCGTAAAGGGCCATAGGCAAGAGCATCTTTCCCGCGCGTGGCAATCACCTCAACCGGTAGGCAGCCCTCGAAATAAGCTTTGGCTCCCGCCTTCACCCCTGTGTGGATCTCTGCCTCGAATTCGTGTAAATTGATCCTTTCTGCGGCTAACAGCTCATCCACAAAACGATAATATTCATCCTTATTCATCGGGCAATTGAGATAGTCACCGCTCTCCCCATGCTCTCTTTCATAGCGCGATGCCTGATAGGCAATATCCATATCGATCGATTCTCTGGTTACGATGGGTGCCAGGGCATCGTAGAAGTAAATTTGCTCAAAGCCGGTAAGGTTTTGAATGCTGCTCGCCAACGCTGGGGATGTCAGAGGTCCCGAAGCAATGATCGCGGTGGACGATGGAATTTTTCTAACTTCCTCGCGGATCACCTCGATGTTCGGGTGTTGTTCAATCTTGTCAGTCACCGTGCGCGCAAACAGTTCCCGGTCCACTGCCAGGGCACTGCCAGCCGGCACTGCAGTCATATCGGCGCATTGGATTAATAGCGAGTTAAGCGCTCTCAGCTCGTCTTTCAATACACCCGCCGCGCGATCTGGCAAGTTTGAGCCCAGTGAATTGGAGCATACCAGCTCGGCCAGGTACGGACTTTGGTGTGCGCCTGTCTGCACTCCGGGGCGCATTTCATATAAACGGACCTTACACCCCCTGCAGGCAGCCTGCCAGGCTGCCTCACAGCCGGCCAACCCCCCTCCAACAATGATTAGGTCAGGATCGCAATACCTATACTTCACTATTAATTATTTTACCAAATCACCTTTATAATAGGATGAAGGAATTCTATTAAAATAATGACTATGCGCAAACTATGGTATATTATCAATCCGATTTCCCCGGCAATCAATTTTCTGATAGCTTCTGAGAGCACATCGCAGCATAATTTTCATAGTATTTAAATCTCGAATAGGATAATCTTATGCGTGAAGTTGTAATCTTGGGAATCGGCCAAACCCCGGTGGCAGAGCATTGGGATAAATCACTCAAGGAATTGGCTGGAGAAGCCATTTTATCCGCCTTGTCCGACGCTAACCGGCATTCCGCCGATTCCTTATTCATCGGTAACATGCTTTCAGGTATCCTGAGCAAACAGGAAAACCTGGGAGGCCTGATATCGGATTGGATTGGCCTTCCGGGGATGGAAGCTGAGAAAGTCGAGTCGGCGTGCAGCTCAGGCGCAACTGCTTTTCGAGCCGGATTGATGGCCGTCGGCTCCGGAGAAGTGGACAGTGCCTTGGTGGTGGGTGTAGAGAAGATGACCGAAAGCCTGCCCATCGAGACCACTGAAGCCCTGGCAACCGCTGCCGATGCCGATTATGAAGCTGCCCAGGGACTTTCGTTTGTGGCGATTAATGCACTCGTCATGCAGCTGTATCTGCACACCTACGGGTGGAAGCACACTGATTTTGCACCATTTTCTATTAATGCCCACGCCAACGCCTTCGACAATCCCTTTGCCCGCTTGCACGAGAAAATCAACGCCACAGATTACCTCAATGCCCGGATGATATCTGAGCCCATTAATCTCTTAGACGCTTCCCCCACTGGGGATGGAGCCGCAGCAGCCCTGTTGGTGCCCGCCGATTCGATCCCGTACCACCACCGCCGGGTGGTCAGGATCACAGGTTCAGCTTCCGCCACCGACACCATCGCCGTGCACAGTCGCAGGGATCCCCTCTGGCTTTCCGCAGCTGAGCAATCCGCCCGCAAAGCATATGACCAGGCCGGCGTGGGACCTGAGGATATCGATTTCTTCGAGCTACACGACGCCTTCTCGATCATGTCCGTTCTGTCACTGGAAGCCTGCGGTTTTGCTCAGCGTGGTAAAGGTCCCATACTTGGTATGGAGGGTGATATTACCATCAATGGTCGTATTCCCATCACCACTCGCGGAGGGTTGAAAGCACGGGGGCATCCTGTAGGTGCTACGGGGATGTATCAAATCGTGGAAGCTGTGCAGCAGTTGCGCGGCGAGGCTGCCCCAACCCAGGTGGACGGAGCGCGCATCGGGATGACCCAAAACATCGGTGGTAGTGGTGCTACCATTGTGACGCATATCTTAACCATCGGGTAAGCCTTCTTTCCATCCTTCCGGCGAAAGACCAGCAAAATGGTCTTTTTTGGATTAATTCGAGAATAATGATATGATTTGTAGATGACGAATTGCACTACAGATGCAATTCTTGGTATGATATTCTAAAATGTCATGCATGAATTAACCGTCACCGAAAGCATCCTGGAAATCGCCCTGCGCCATGCCAATGAGGCCAAAGCGACCAGGATAACCAACCTTTACCTGGTGATCGGCCAGTTTGCCAGTATTGTGGATGATTCGGTGCAGTTCTATTGGGATATCATCTCCAAGGAGACCATCGCTGAAGGAGCCACGCTTCACTTCAAACGGTTACCTGCAACGCTGCATTGTCGCGATTGCAACCAGGATTATAGCCCGGGAAGCACTGGTTTCTCTTGCCCTAACTGTCACAGCAACCATGTCCAGATTGTGTCTGGTGACGAATTCTACATGGAAGCGATCGATGTTGAATCATAACATTCAAAGATTGAGTAAATACGATGCCTAAAAATCTTGTGATAGTGGAAAAAATATTGAGCGCCAATGATCGTATCGCAGCGGAAAATAGAGCGATATTTGATGGTGCCGGCGTTAAAGCACTCAACCTGATGGCTTCTCCCGGCGCAGGAAAAACTTCGCTCATCGAACAGACGATCAGGCGCTTGCAGCCGAGGATGAACCTGGCGATCATAGATGGCGATATAGCCACCAATCTGGACGCCGATCGCGCCGAGGCGGCTGGTGCATTAGCCATCCAGATCAACACCGGCGGGGAATGCCACCTGGATGCCGTCATGGTCAACGCAGCCCTTAAACAAATGGATCTACAGGGCATCAGATTGGTCATCGTTGAAAATGTTGGTAACCTGGTTTGCCCGGCAGGTTTTAAGCTGGGGACTCACAAAAGCGTGCTGATCGCCTCGATTCCCGAGGGAGATGACAAGCCATACAAGTATCCGGGCATGTACCGTGGTGTCGATGCCCTGGTGATCAACAAAATCGACTTATTACCTTATGTTGAATTCGACATGGATTATTTCCGCCAGGGCGTTGAGATCCTCAACCCTGGGCTGGTATCATTCCCGCTATCCTGTAAAACTGGTGAGGGTTTGGATGCCTGGATTGATTGGATCGTGGAAAACACCTGATCAATTTTCCTCAAGCTCTTTTATTCAAGATGATTGGAACCAAGATACATATCACCGGTATTGTTCAAGGAGTAGGCTTCCGTCCCTTTGTTTTTACCCAGGCGGTACAGCAAGGCCTCACCGGCTGGGTATGCAACACATCTGCGGGAGTGGATATTGAAGTGAATGGTGAGGCTGCCGCTATCGACTCCTTCATCCAATCCCTAAAAGCCGGTGCCCCCCCATTAGCCCGCATAGACAGCCTGGATTTCCAGGAGATCCCCATTCACCCTTACGAAAAGTTTGAGATCATCCATTCCAGGGCAGTCTCCGATGCATTCCAGCCCATCTCACCCGATATCAGCATCTGCCCCGATTGCTTGCGAGAGCTCTTCGATCCTGCTGACCGGCGCTATCGTTACCCATTCATCAACTGCACCAATTGTGGTCCCCGGTTAACCATCATCGATGATATCCCCTATGATCGCCCCAACACCACCATGCGTGCTTTCGAGATGTGTCCCGAATGCCTGGCCGAATATACCGACCCTTACAACCGGCGTTTTCACGCCCAACCCACTGCTTGCCCTGCTTGTGGCCCGCAGGTCTGGTTGGAGTTTGCAGAAACAAAAGCAAAGGGCCAACAGGTGATAGCGCGCGGCGATGAGGCCATCCTGGCAGTACAACAACTGCTGCTCGAAGGCAAAATCGTAGCAATCAAGGGCTTGGGCGGTTTTCACCTTGCCTGCGATGCCAGCAATCCCAAGACTGTGACCGAGCTGCGCCAGCGCAAGCTGCGCGTAGATAAGCCCTTCGCATTGATGATGCTGGATATGGACATGGTAGAAAAGCATTGCGTGGTTTCTGAAGCTGACCGCCAGCTACTCGTATCCAGGGAACGACCCATTGTGATCGTCGCCCGAAGATCAGCCGCTTCAGTTTCACTGGAGGTGGCTCCCGGGCAGAACACCATCGGGGTGATGCTGCCTTATACCCCACTGCATTATCTATTATTTGCACCTCCAGATGAGAAAACCACTTCAGCTTGGAAAATCAAACCATTTTCCATGCCGCCGCTGGTGATGACCAGCGGGAATATCGTTGAGGAGCCCATCGCCTTCGATAATCAGGAAGCCCGCCATCGCCTCTCCAGCCTGGCAGACGCATTTTTGATGCACGATCGTCCCATTCGCACGCGCTGTGACGATTCGGTGATGCGCACCTATCAGGGTGCTTCATTACCTTTACGCAGGTCACGTGGCTATGCACCTTACCCGGTCAACCTTTCCAGCCCTTCTCCCCAGATTCTCGCTGTAGGTGGCGAGCTAAAAAACACCTTCTGTTTTGGGCGCCAGCACTATGCATTTTTAAGCCACCATATCGGTGACATGGAAAATTATGAGACCTACCAGTCATTCCAGGATAACATATCCCGCTATGAATCACTATTCCGCATCAAGCCTGAGGCCATTGCTTACGACTTGCACCCCAACTATCTTGCCACGCGCTACGCTCTAGAGCGCGCAGATCGTGAGGGATTGCCCGTTTTCGGCGTTCAGCATCATCACGCACACATTGCTTCCTGCATGCTTGAGAACTCCTTGCCTGCTGGTGAACCAGTGCTCGGTGTTGCTTTTGATGGCACCGGCTATGGCGAGGATGGGGCGATTTGGGGAGGCGAGTTCCTGCTGGCTGATTATCGCAGCTATACACGGCTCTGTCATTTACGCTATGTTCCCCTTCCAGGTGGTGACACAGCCATTCGAAAACCAGCCCGTACCGCCCTGGCTTACTTGTGGGCCAGCAACCTGGACTGGGATGAAAGCCTGTACCCTTACACGGCATTATGTGCGGAGGAACTTACCATATTAAAAGCTCAATTGAAGCATAAAATAAACACTCCACTCACGTCGAGCATGGGGCGCTTCTTCGATGCTGCTGCATCACTATGTGGCGTACGCCAGGTGGTGAATTATGAAGCCCAGGCAGCCATAGAATTCGAAGCGCTGGCTAGCCCAGATGATCACCATACGTATCATTTCAATTTAGAAAGGATTAGCGATCAAAATGGAAAGAGCTTACAGATCGATCCCACACCGTTGCTCCAGGAGCTACTGGAGGATGTAAACCGAGGTTTTCCGGTTTCCATGATCTCCGCTCGTTTCCATCACACCATCGCCAGGATGGTTTATGAGGTGTGTATACGGGCACGAGATGACTACGGCGTGACCCAGGTCGTGCTAAGCGGTGGGGTGTGGCAAAATGTGACATTATTGCACATTACTCAGGAATTATTAGCACAACAGCATTTTAATGTGTTCATTCATCACCAGGTTCCCACCAATGATGGCGGTCTGGCCCTGGGGCAGTTGGCAGTTGCCATGCACCGGATCAGGGCGTCGTCGTAGGTTTATTGGAGGTATTATGTGTTTGGCTGTTCCAGGTAAAATCATAGAGATATATGAGGCGAAAGGCCTTTTAATGGGCAAGATTGACTTCGGTGGGGTAATACGGGAGGCCTGCCTCACCTATGTGCCCGAAGCCAAGGTTGGCGACTATACCATCATCCATGTGGGCTTTGCCTTGAATCTGATTGATGAGCAGGAAGCCATGGAAACCCTGGCTCTTCTGGATGAGATTTCCAGGCAGGATACTGAAACATGAAATATATCGCCGAATATCGTGATTCTACCCGCGTCCATACGGTGATGGACGAGATTGCGCGCATAGTTCATCGACCATGGGTGATCATGGAAATCTGTGGCGGGCAGACCCATTCCATCATGAGGTATGGCTTGGATCAATTGTTACCAACCGGCATCGAGCTCGTGCATGGCCCTGGGTGCCCGGTGTGTGTCACCTCACTGGAAATGATCGATAAAGCTCTTGCTATCGCCGCCCAACCGGGGGTGATCTTTACCTCCTATGGTGATATGCTGCGTGTGCCCGGTTCAGACCGTGATCTATTCTCAATGCGGGCTTCTGGTGCCGATGTGCGCGTGGTGTATTCATCATTGGATGCCCTCAAGATTGCCCAGGAAAATCCTGATAAACAGGTGGTATTTTTCGCCATTGGGTTTGAAACCACCGCTCCAGCCAATGCTATGAGCGTATTTCAGGCAAAAAAGCTTGGCTTGAAAAACTACAGCCTGCTGGTATCGCATGTCAGGGTCCCGCCTGCCATGCATGTCATATTAGGTTCAGCCAGCAACCGTGTGAGAGGATTTCTGGCCGCCGGCCATGTGTGCGCAGTGATGGGCTATTGGGAATATGCGCCTATTGCGCAAAAATATAAAGTGCCCATCGTGGTCACAGGATTTGAACCTGTCGATATCGCTCAGGGAATCCTGTATACTGTCAAGCAATTGGAAAAGGGCAGATATGATGTAGAAAATGCCTATGCCAGGGTGGTGAGCTTTGAAGGCAACCAGCCGGCCCAAAAATTGATCAGCCAGGTCTTTGAAGAATGCGATCAGACCTGGCGCGGCATAGGAAATATCCCCGCCAGCGGCTGGAAGCTCAATTCTGACTATAAGGATTTTGATGCTTCCGAACGTTTTCAAGTTCAAGCGATAAAACCGAAGGAATCACCCCTTTGTATCGCCGGGCAGATACTGCAAGGTTTGAAGAAACCCTATAATTGCCCGGCTTTTGGATCCCAGTGCACTCCCGAGCATCCTCTCGGGGCTACGATGGTCTCATCTGAAGGTGCCTGTGCGGCTTACTATCGCTATGGAAGGCCACAATGACAGATCCCATGCCTAATATCGAAGGATTGGTTTGCCCGGTTCCGCTGCTTCACAACCGCCAGGTTGTGCTTGGCCATGGAAGCGGCGGGCGTATGTCGTACGAGCTCATTTCGAAGCTTTTCCTACCTCCCCTCGATAATCCCATCCTGAGGGCAGGAGATGATGCAGGTGTAGTAAGCCTGCCATCGGGTGACGATCCACACGCTTTGCGGCTGGCAGTCAGCACCGACTCACATGTGGTCATGCCGCTGTTCTTCCCCGGTGGTGATATTGGCCGCTTGGCGGTTTGTGGAACGGTAAATGATGTCGCCATGATGGGTGCCGAACCCATGTATCTCACTGCAGGCTTTGTCCTGGAAGAAGGCTTGGATTTTGATTTGTTAGGCAGGGTGATCGCATCCATGCAATCTGCTGCGCATGAAGCGCAAGTTAAAGTCATCGCCGGCGACACAAAAGTTGTCCAAAGGGGCAAGGCTGATGGCTTGTATATTAATACTACCGGTATTGGCATCATCCCCAAAATGGTCAATATCCGCGGAAGCAATGCGCAACCCGGGGATGTCGTTCTTCTATCCGGCACAATCGGCGACCATGGCATCGCCGTATTGGCAGCCCGGGGTGAATTATATTTCGATGCCCAGATATCCAGCGATGTTGCCCCGTTGAATAGCCTGGTTTCAGCCATGTTGCATGTCAGCGATAACATCCATGTCTTGCGGGATCCCACCCGCGGAGGGCTGGCCACTACCCTCAATGAGATCGCCATCCAATCGAACGTGGGAATCCAGATTCACGAGGATTCCATTCCGGTAAAACCTGCGGTGTCAGCGGCCTGCGAGATGTTGGGCTTTGATCCCCTATACGTCGCCAATGAGGGAAAGTTGATTGCCATTGTGGGCAAGGACCATGCCGATGAGCTATTGGCGGTAATGCACAGCCACCCCCTCGGCATCGATGCCTCGATCATTGGAACGGTGACCGATGAGCCAGGCCAGCATGTCACCTTGCGTACAACCTTGGGCACTACACGGCTGGTCGATATGCTCTCCGGTGAGATGCTCCCCAGGATATGCTGATCCCCTGCCAGGCATCTCCCATATAGGTTTGCCAATTCAGCTGATTTGCTTGTCAACCACGATCCACGAGATGGAATTTTCTAATTTAACCTTGACCACTGCATTCGGATAGGTGAATATATCAGCAATTTTCTGCGGATTTAGAAAATGGCTGCGCATAAACGCCAATTTCTCGATGACAGCAATGGCCTTTACCGCACCTGCCCTGATATCCGGCTCTTCTATGACAATCCGCCCTCCCGGTTTGACTACCCGCCACAGCTCACCGGTTGTTAATCGCTGGTTACAAACGTGGTGAAGCACATCCACCATGATCACCCGGTCAAAATATCCATCCTCAAATGGCAGGTGCTCGGTTTGTGAACACACCACCCGCAATCCATCCTTCTTGGTGGCCTGTGATAACATTCCCCAGGAAGCATCGACGATCACGATATCATCCACCATGTTCAGCAATCGATGCGATTTTTGCCCCGTTCCTCCTCCTGCATCCAACAATCTCCCGGCGGTTGGCAAACCTGCAATGGAGCAAAACCTGTCCAGGTCTGCTGGCTTGATAAATCGGTCATAAATGGGTGCTAAGATGTCGAAATGATCAAAGATTGGCACGGTTAGTTTTTATCTAAAGAGCCTCCATTAAACGGAGGCTCTTTCATGTGTGACTGATTGTGAAATGATGTGAGCCTTAAAATTCATCTTCGTCCAGATAGAGATCGTCGTCATCCTCATCAACGTCCATATCTTCCCAATCATCCATTTCGTCTACTTCGTCTTCCTCTTCTTCCCATTCATCTTCCGTCTCCACATCGTTGGCGCGCGAATATGTCATGCATCCCATGTCAGGATCGATCTCTACAGCAGCAGCGCCACAATACCCATCATCAAGGAAAACACAATCAACGTAATGGCATCGTATTCGGGGCATTGATTCCTCCTGAAAGATATTTATTGCTTACCAGTAATTTCTGACCTGTGATCAATAAGAAGATCTCTTTTTCAGACGGCAGAGATTTTACCTCAGATAGTGTAAACAGAAAAGTATCTGTCAAGGGTGAATTTCACCATGTTGCCGCCATCAAAAATATGAGGCGACATTATATCACCCAATCTTAATTTTTCAACCTGTACTTCGCAAGAAAAAGGTTTGAAGACGCTCCCCTAAGTAAAAAACATTACCCGGGCCTCACACGATGGGCTTCCATCACGTTGGGTAGGGCTTCGATGCGGGTCAGCACCCGGGTTAATTGGTCGATATCCTTTACCTCCAATACCAGGTCAAGCACCGCCAGGCTCAGCTTCGAATCATGGTTTACCCCGGCTTGCACCAGGCCCATGTTGATGCCCTCATTGGCTACTAAATTCGAAACATCTCGTGCGAGACCATCGCGGTCATAAGCTTTTACCCGCACTGACACCGGATAGGTGCGTCTAGGCTCCCCCCATGCCACTCGCACCAGGCGTTCCTTCTCCTTTAACCGCAAGATATTAGGACAATCGCTGCGGTGAATGGTAGCGCCGCGCCCACGCGTAACATAACCTATAATATCATCGCCTGGTACCGGGTTGCAGCAGCGTGCCATGGTGGTAAGCAAGCCCTTCAGCCCGACCACGGTGATTGTGTCGTGGCTTTCTCCTGCCGTATCGGGGATCTGTCGTGTGCCAAACTTCAAGCCTTCTTCATCCTGCTCATTTTGCATCAGCTGGTTAGCAATTCGAATGAGAGGGATATCCCCACAACCGATGGCGACAAATAAATCTTCTACAGTTTTAACATCAAACTGGCGTGCCAGCTGTTCGAAATTGATCTCTCCGATTCCTAAGCGGCGTAACTCGCGCTCTAATAAATCCCTTCCCTGGTTGACATTCTGCTCGCGCGCCTGTTTCTTGAACCAATAACGGATCTTCGCCCGTGCTCTTTGTGTTTTTACCAATCCCAGGTTCGGGTTCAACCAATCCCTACTTGGCCCCCCCCGCTTGGCAGTTAATATCTCAACCTGCTCACCGGTACGTAGAACGTAATCCAGGGAAACTAATTTCCCGTTGACTTTCGCGCCCCTGCAACGATTGCCGATATCCGTGTGCACATGATACGCAAAATCGATCGGTGTAGACCCGGCTGGCAGGTCGTAAATATCTCCTTTGGGAGTGAAAACGTACACCCGGTCTTGAAATACATCCGACTTGAGACTATCGACAAATTCGCCGGCATCCTCCACGTCTTGCCGCCACTCCATCAGAGAGCGGAACCACAAGATTTTCTTCTCAAAAGCTTCATCGCGGGGGGCACCTTCCTTATATCTCCAGTGGGCGGCAATACCCAACTCTGCATTTTGGTGCATCTCAGGCGTTCGGATCTGGATTTCAAGGGTTTTCCCGTCATCGTACAGCACGGCCGTGTGCAGTGATTGGTAAAAGTTATCCTTGGGTACCGCGATATAGTCGTCGAATTGCCCTGGAATGGGTCGCCAATGGGTGTGGATGATCCCCAACGCACTGTATGCTGATGGCACATCGGGCACAATGATACGTACTCCCCGGATATCATGTACCTGGTCGAATGGCACCCCTTTACGCACCATCTTACGATAGATCGAGTAAATATGCTTCGGCCTTCCTGATATTTCAGCTTTAACTCCCGATTGTGAGATGATTTCATTGAGGTGATCGATGATGTCGCTCATCTCGCGTTCACGATCCAAACGCCGTTCTGCCAGGTTGGTGGCGATTTCCTTGTATTTTTCCGGGTTCACATAACGGAATGCCAGGTCCTCAAGCTCCCACTTCATCTGCCAGATACCCAGGCGATTCGCCAGTGGGGCAAATATATCCAATGTCTCCTGGGCAATGCGCTGGCGCTTTTGCACCGGCATGTGGCCGAGCGTCCGCATGTTATGTAACCGGTCGGCCAGCTTGATCAGCACCACTCTCACGTCTTCACCCATCGCCAGGAATGTCTTGCGCAGCGTTTCCGAAACCAGGTCATAATGCCTGCTCTTCGTGCGTTGTTCTGCCGTGTGCTCTGGGCTTGGCTCTCCACGCCGGTCCGCAATCTGGCGTTCTTCTGCCTCAATGCTCTTTTCCTCGAGATGCTGGTCACCTCTCGACACCCTGGGTAGCTGGGTCAGCTTGGTAACCCCATCCACCAATTTTGCCACGTCATCACCGAAATCACTTCGGATATCATCGAGAGTGATAGAAGTATCCTCAACCGTATCATGCAGCAAGCCAGCTATTACCACGTCAACCGGCACACGCAAATCAGCTAATATGGAAGCTACAGCCACACAATGGTTCACATATGGCTCGCCTGACGCACGGAACTGACCCTTATGCGCGTTTTCAGCCATGCGATAAGCGCGCATGATCAGCTCACGATCAGCAATCGTATACAGGTCTGGTAGGGATTCCATCAACTTGTCGATGTTCATGCTTTCCACCTTCTTGGTTATAGTATACTCACCCCGATAAACAGCGACAAGGGTAGATCATATTCCTGAAAGCACCCCAGGCAGCCCAATACTTAATTTTTCTTATTATGAGCCAATGACAGTCACCGTGAAGTGCCATCATGGCTATCTGGGCTGGTGAATATTAAAATAATCTAAAATTTTCGTTATGGATGGATTAATGGCATCCTATGTGGTATATTTTATCCATCCCAACAAATGTTGGTTAAAATGAAAAAAGAAAACCTCCCAATCATCGTTGCAATATTCGTTTTGATGTCCATGCTGGTTGGGTGTATTTCGTCTGTAAAAAATCAGCCATCACTCCTAACCATTGAATCACCTCCATCATCTTCCAATAGCTCTGGTGGATCTACGGGTACCGCCACAGAACAGGTAGTATCACCCGCAGCAACCTCAATCGCGGCACCCGCCAGGCACTCGGTCGTGCTGATCTCATTGGATGCCGCCCGAACTGATATCATAAATAGCCTTATCCAAGCAGGTGAGTTGCCCACTTTATATTCCCTGGCATCAGCAGGCATACAGGCAGAATATGCACAAACAATCGATCCATCGTTAACTGCAGCAGCGCATAATAGTATATCTTCAGGTTCATATCCCACTCATACCGGCATCCCCTCTAACAGTTTCCATGTTACCGGTGATGATTTCTACTGGTATCGTACGGGTTTTGAGCAACAGATGGATAATGCAGAACCTGTTTGGGTCACAGCTTCAAGGAATGGCCTGACTACTGCTTCGGTTTTCTTCCCGGGTGGAGCTCCCGCCCTCACCACACAATTAGCAGATTACACCATCGGTTACGGGATCGAAGATGCTTACTCATCCCAATATAAAATCGACCTGGCTCCTGCCGAGGGTTGGAACGACATACCTGTTTCATACAGCAATCCTTTAGGGGGCAGTTTCTCAATCCAAAATGTGGGCCGTATTTATATATTTGTCTACGATTCCACCGACAATCAAATTCACGATTACGATACGGTCATTTTGAATACTTCGCCTTCAGGCAACAAGCCTGCCCTATCCCTGAAAGTCTCCCAATGGGGTTCTCTGGTCTTGCTCGAACGCGCTTATGCTGGGGCAGATTTTCTTATTCAGAAAATTACATCTGAATCGATTACCCTTTACCATACAGGTGTTGAGCACAATACGGCTACACCCTCTGATTTGTTGGACGCCATTAACCTGAATTTCGGTTTCTTTCCCGCCGGCGGAGATTCATATGCGCTGGAGCATGGGTGGATCACGGAAGAAAATTTCTTGTACGAGCTGGAGCGCCAGTCGACATACATGGCTGATGTAGCTGCCTGGGTTTACAGCACCTACCAGCCTGACTTGATGTTCACCTGGCAGGACCCGTTTGATTCGGCGGGTCACCAATTCTTAATCACCGATCCGCGCCAGCTGCACTATTCTCCTGCCCTTTCACAGGAGTACCAGGAATACTATCATCGGGCCGCTCGGGTAGCGGATAATTCCCTTGCCAGTATGCTAAAGGCCTTCGATATGGACCACACAACGGTCCTTGTGGTCGGTGATCATGGTATGGCCCCCATTCACTCTATTGTTTATGTCAACACGTTGCTCGAACAAGCCGGGCTGCTTACCCTGGATACACAAAATAGCGTGGTGCTTGGCAAGACGAAAGCTTTTGCAATCGCATCTGGTGGTTCAGTGCATATTTACATCAATCTGGTTGGTCGTGAGAAAGGAGGAGGAACTGTTTCATTAGAAGAATACCCTGCCATTCAACAACAAATCATCGGCATTTTCAAGGATCTGGTCGATCCAGACACTTCCCAACCCGTCTTTCAACGTGTGCTTGGCAGGGATGAGCTTGCCTCCTTGGGTCTTGACCATCCCAACTCAGGTGATGTTTTTGCTCAAGCTGTCCCCGGATACCATCTTGATGCGTGGCGAGGCAATGACTTTATATTTACGCCTGCAGATTTTTATGGTCAGCATGGTTACGACAGCACTCTACCAGAGATGCATACCATCTTCATCGCCGCCGGTTTCGGAGTAGATCACCCTGGTATGATAATCCCCCCCGTCAAGGTGGTTGATTATGCGCCTACCATCGCCAGCTTGCTTTCCTTTGAGCCTGCCAGTACCGTCGATGGAACGATCATCCCATATTTTCTTCATCCATAAAGGAGAGAATATTCCCGGCCTGTGTGCTGCATATGAGCTGGTGATCGCCTATATTACAAATAACATTGGATGATATTTTCATTTTTTGATAGTCTGGTAAAGTAAATCACAATGGCAACTCGCGCATTACCACGTTTCCAACCTCAAACACTCCGTACCTGGCTTACTGCCCGCCGGATTCGTACATGGCGCGAATATCTCACCGGATACCTGATGATCGCACCTGCTACGATATTGATATTTATTTTTGGGATTTTCCCGGTGGGGTTTGCCCTATTTGTCAGCTTGCATCGATGGCGGCTCAAGCGTGGCGACATAATCGGCCTGGATAACTATACCAGTGCGGTTGGTATTTTTGCCTATTTATTAGTGTTTGCTATTGCCATCGGTTCATTAATTTGGGCTTTTCTACTATTTCGCAAGTTATACCTGCAGTTGTCAGGGAAGCCTATACGTTTCTGGCTGCTGAATATCCCCGGCATCTTGCTTGCTGGGCTATCATTAAGCTTCATTCGCTGGACTGTCATCTTGCTCCCCAACATTCTCGATATTGCCAATAAAATTCCAGGGGCTGAAAAGACGCGCCAGCTCTTCATGCAGCTGCTTGGCGAAGCTTTTAATGCCAGTGAAGTGGTTCAGGCTCAATCACTGCTATATTGGCTGATCGGTCTTACCTTTCTGTCCCTTGTCATCAGCTTATATTTCTGGCGCACACTTGATAACCTGCAAATTCAGGGTTCGTTAGCTGGTGCTTGGCTGGGGGTTGCTGTGGGAGCGATCCTGCTGTGGTATGTTTATTCGCAAATGATGGCCGATTATAACGCCGCGGTTGCAGCCGGCACAGATCCCGGCATTTTCCCGCAATTGATCAGCATATCATCGGGCATCATTTTGCTGTTCATCGGGTGGAAGGTCTGGCAATCGGCGCAACGCCAAGCTACCACCCTGCTATTCATATTACGCCTGTTGGCAGCGATGATTTTCATCGTTGGTGGCTGGATCATGGTCGGCGAGCTTCCAGTAGTGGTCGCCGCCGGCGACCCTGATTTGTGGGTTGGCCTCAGGGCAACTTTATTCTATTCCCTGGGAACCATCCCCTTCCAATTGGCTTTATCCCTCTTTTTAGCTATCCTGCTCTTCCAAAACCTAAAAGGTTCTCAGCTCTTCCGGATGATTTTCTTCCTTCCCTATGTGACTCCCACGGTGGCCAGTGCAGCTGTATTTCGCCAATTATTCTCCAATCGCTTGCAGGCACCTGTCAATGCTGGCTTGCGCATGCTCGGCCTGAGTCCCTTACAATGGTTGTGGGAGCCAAAAGGTATTTTTAAGCTGCTGGCTACTTCGATAGGCATCCAAAATTGGCCTTCCTGGGCTGATGGACCCAGCCTGGCGCTGGTAGTAATCATAATATTCTCCATTTGGGTGTTTGTTGGTTATGATATTGTCATCTACCTGGCTGGGCTGGGTAATATCTCAAAAGAGATGAGCGAAGCGGCTGAAGTAGATGGTGCCAGCTCCTGGCAGGTTTTCCGCTATATTACATTTCCAATGTTATCCCCAACCACCTACTTTCTGACCATCATCGCCATTATTGGCACCTTCAAGGCATTCAATCACATCTGGGTAATGCGCCTGGATGCCGCCCTTGGCACAACTGACACATTCAGCGTGGTAATTTTCACCGAATTTTTCGAGAAATTACGCTATGGCTATGCTTCTGCCATGGCTTTCATCCTGTTCGCAATCATCATCTTTCTCACCTACCTGAACACCAAAACCCAGGGATCAAAGGTTTTTTATGGATAGTCCTCATACCTCAAAGCGAAGAAATCGAAAACCTGCCTGGCTTATCTTCCGAAATTTATCCACTTACTTGCTTCTCAGCGTTGGAGTTTTAGTCGCCATCTTCCCTTTCTATTGGATGCTCTCGACCTCGTTAATGTCATTGGGTGAAGCGCAGGGAACCCGGCTGATCCCCTCTGAAATCCACCCGGAAAACTATGTGGATGCCTGGGAGGAAGCGGATTTTTCCAGGTACATGTGGAACAGCACACGCATCACCCTGATGACCCTTGTCGGAGAGCTCACGTTCAGCACTCTGGCGGCATATGCATTTGCCCGTATTAAATTTCCCGGGCGTGATATTATCTTCACCCTGCTGCTAACCACCATGATGATCCCTGCCATGGTCACCATCATCCCAAATTTCCTCACCGTCACATGGCTGGGCAGGATTGGTCCCATAAAGTGGATAAATAACTGGCCAGCTCTGACCATTCCATTCATGGGGAGCGTCTTTTCCATTTTCCTGTTGCGCCAGTTCTTTGCTCAGGTACCCGATGAGCTCTTTGACGCAGCCCAAATGGATGGCGCAGGCCATTTGCGCTTTTTATGGAATATTGTCCTGCCTCTCTCCAAAGCCCCCATGATGGTGATCATCGTCCTTTCCTTCATCGGTACATGGAATGCATTAGCCTGGCCGATGCTGGTCACCAATTCTCCCGATTGGCGCCCGATTGCGGTCGGATTATATAGTTTCATCGGAGAAGCGGGCCAGATGATCAACCTGATGATGGCCGGCGCATTCATCGCCGTTATCCCCATCCTTATTCTATACTTCTTCACCCAAAAGCAATTTACCGAGAGTATTGCCCGTAGTGGATTAAAAGGATGATTGCTCAATCCGAGGAGGTGAAAATAAACCAAAACTTAAAGCTTACGCTACATCGGTACCAATTAGCTTATATAAATAAAGGAGAATGAGAAACGATGATCAATAAATTATTGAAGTTGGCATTTCCAATTGCATTAGTTCTATCCATGCTGCTCGTGTCCTGTGGCCCGGCTGCCACATCCACCCCTCTGGCCACGGAACCACCCCCAGCAGCACCCACCAACACCTCTCAACCTGCTGAGCCAACCGCACCACCTGCAGAGCCAACCAGCCCTCCCGCTCCACAACCCACTACGCCTCCAGCAGAACCTCCAAAGCCGGCCATCGACCCCACCGGTCAAACCGTCACCTTCTGGCATGTCTGGGGTACCGGCTTACCCAACGACACGATGCTGGCGATTGTGGATTCATTCAATGCCACCAATGAGTGGGGCATTACGGTTGAAGCGATGGATCAAGGTGGTTATTCCAACCTTGAAGATGCTCTTAACGCCGCGGTGCAAACGGGTGATCTACCCGACCTGGTCACAGGGTATACCAATGCCATGGCGAACTGGTATGCAGTGGATGCGGTTGTAGACCTGACTCCCTTGGCGAACGATCCGGTTTTAGGTCTCAGCCAGGAAGACTGGGCAGCGTTCTACCCCGGCGCCATTGAGGGTGGCAAAGCTCCCGATGGTAAGCTTTTCGCTTTCCCCATCAGCCAGTCAGCCAATGTTATCTTTTACAACTCCCAATGGGCTAAAGAACTCGGATTTGACAACCCACCCACGAATTATGCAGAATTCAAAGAACAGGCCTGTGCCGCGACCGAGGCCAACAACAACGATGATAATCCCGATAATGATGGCACCGGCGGTTTAGTCCTCTATGCCAGCGCCTCCAATGTCGCCTCGTTTGTATTCGCCAATGGTGGCACGATGCTCAATGCTGATAAGACTGGCTACGATTTTAGCGATCCGACGGTGGTGGATGTAGCCAATTTCTTTAAAGACCTGTGGGACAGTGGTTGTGCCTACCCCACTGAATCCTATCCCAACCCCGAGTTCGCCACCCGTAAGGCGCTGTTCACCGTCAGCTCCACCGCCGGGCTCCCTTATCAGATTGCTGCATTTGATGCTCCTGATGCGATAAAGGATGAATGGACTCTGATCCCATTCCCTGGTAAAGATGGCGGTCAGGCAGTAAACCTCTTCGGTCAATATGTGGCGATCGGCAACACCAATCCCGAGCGCATGATGGCTACCTGGGTATTCCTCAAGTACCTCACCTCACCTGAAGTTCAGGCGAAATGGATCGGAGGCAGCGCCTACTACCCAACCCGCAGTGACACCCTTCAATTCCTGGGCACATACAAGGCAACGAATCCAATCTGGTCATACGGGCTCTCGTTCCTGCAGTATGGTGCCGCTGAGCCAGCCTGGCCCTCCTGGACCTCGGTGCGTCGTTCGGTTGGCGATACCTTTAGCGCCATCCTGGCCGGTACCCCGGCGGATATCCCGTCATTGTTGAGCGATCTGAACGATACCGCCGCTCAGGCCATTATTGAGACCCAAGAATAAATGCCGGGAGATTGGGTCCTGACTTTCACCGGTTAGAAGATAACCATCGAGGAGAGAGTAAAAGTCGGGGACCTGGTCTATCTCCATCAAACGATAAAGGGATTGCTTTTAAGAATGCAATCCCTTTATTAATTCTTTGAGTTCGATAGAATAATACGATTAGATGTTTCTGGTTATAATAAAAAAGCTTACATTGATCAGCAGGACAAGAAAGCGAGGTAATTATGTGTGGGCGGTTTACATTAACAATTGATCCTACAACTCTTCAGCAAGCGTTTCCATGGGCAGTTATCCATGATGATTTATTCCCCAGGTATAATATCGCCCCCTCTCAACCTGTGGCAGTCATCCCCAATACGGGCGCTAATACCGTCTCGATGTATAAGTGGGGGTTGATTCCCTCCTGGGCAAAGGACCCTTCCATCGGAGACCACATGATCAATGCGCGGGCAGAATCACTGGCTGAAAAACCCTCTTTCCGTAACGCCTATCGCCGTCGCCGCTGCCTGATCCTCGCTGATGGATTTTTCGAATGGAAACAAAATCCTGATCGGAAGAGCAAGCAACCCGTGTATATCCGCATGAAAGACAGCCAGCCCTTTGCCTTTGCCGGCTTATGGGAATTATGGAAATCACCTGAAGATTCTGAGATTCATTCCTGCACCATCATCACCACCCAACCAAACAGCTTGCTCGAGCCCATCCACAATCGCATGCCGGTCATCCTGCCCGCAGAGGCTTATCAGCACTGGCTGTCTGTTGCTGACACCCCACCCGCCCAGCTGGACGACCTGCTGGTGCCATACCCGTCTGCAGGCATGATTGCCTATCCGGTTTCAAGGATGGTAAACAGCCCCGAAGCTGAAACGCCTGACTTGATTAAATCTGTGGGTGAGCTGTAGCATTCAAGCCTATCCATGGTCCTTCCACCGGAAATATTTCTGACTGAAAGTCTGCGTTGCTCCAGCTTAGGCGCTGATATTTGCCAGGTTTTGTCAGACGTGCTGAAACAGGTCGATCCGGCTGACGCCATTAAAAGGAATCTGTCAAGGAATACCAGTAGATTAATATTGGGGAACCAGGCCGTCGATTTAAGCGACTTTGAACGGGTCTTCATCCTGGGAGTCGGAAAGGCTGCCGTTCCCATGGTTTCTGCAGCGGCAGGTATCCTCCAGCCCCTCATTACCTCAGGGGTGCTCATCACCAAGGAAGGCCATCTCGATCGCTCCATGATGCCTCCTCGGGGTCGTATAGCGATGTTTGAAGCAGGCCACCCGCTGCCAGATCGACGTAATTTGCAGGCATCATCATCCGTCGCAGCACTGGCTCAAGATATCAATCCCGGGGACCTGGTCATCTGCTTGATATCAGGGGGTGCTTCTTCCCTGCTGATCAAGCCAGCTCCTGATTTATCGTTGCAGGATATTAAATCACTCACCTCACTGTTGTTATCTGTTGGGATTTCGATCGATGAGCTGAATACCGTCAGGAAACACCTGGATATCTTTAAAGGGGGTGGCCTGGCCAGGTCATTATTCCCTGCCACGGTGGTGTCCTTCATCCTTTCCGATGTGATCGGTGATCGTCTCGATATGGTTGCTTCCGGCCCGACGGTCGCTGATCCCACTACTTTTGCAGACGCTTGGGCGATATTGGAGAAATATCATATTTTAGCCCAGGTTCCTGAGAGCATTCGAGCGCATTTAAAAGCAGGGATCTCTGGAACAATCCCAGAAACCGTGAAACCCGGAGATCCCATCCTTAACAGGGTGCGCAACATTCTGATTGGGAATAACACCCAGGCGGTGAACGCTGCTTCGCAAGCCGCAATGAAGTTGGGTTTTACAACGAAAATATTGACCACCAGCTTGCACGGCGAGGCTTTCGAAGCGGGCCGAAAGCTTTCAGAAATAGCCATTTCGAACATCACCCACAATAGGGCTCATCGCCATACAACCTGTTTGATCGCCGGAGGGGAGACCACGGTGACCCTCAAAGAGAATGGGAAAGGCGGTCGGAACCAGGAGCTTGCGCTGGCCTCCGTACCTGGGCTTGCTTCCGCGGAAAATGAGCTGTTGCTGGTCAGCCTGGCAACCGATGGCGGTGACGGGCCCACCGATGCCGCCGGTGCAGTCGCCACCAACCATACATTGTTACGTGGTGAAGTGCTGGGATTATCCCCACAGCATTACTTGCAACGCAACGATTCCTATCACTACTTTGAGCAATTAGGTGATTTAATCAAAACAGGCCCGACTCTTACCAATGTCAATGACCTGGTATTTATTTTTATTGCCTGAGTTATTCCACTTTTACATTGCGCAATCGCAAACTGTTGGTCACCACGAACACACTGCTGAATGCCATTGCCCCCGCTGCAATCATCGGGTTTAATACCCCTGCCGCGGCAGCCGGGATCAGGATCACATTGTAAAAGAAAGCCCAGAACAGATTCTGCCGTATTGTCTGCAGTGTCTTTCGTGAAAGCTTTATTGCTTTACCTACCCCACGCAGGTCACCACTGATTAAAGTGATGGGCGCAGCCGCCATGGCTACATCAGTGCCGGTGCCGATTGCAATCCCCACGTCCGCCTGGGCAAGCGCTGGCGCATCATTGATGCCATCGCCTACCATGGCCACCACATTGCCATCGGTCTGTAATTTTTTCACTTCCATCGACTTGCTCCCCGGCAGCACCTCAGATAACACGGTTTCGATACCAACCTGACCTGCGATTCCCTGCGCAGTCTTTTGGTTATCGCCAGTGATCATGGCTATGCGCAACTTCATGTTTAATAGACCGCGAATCGCATCACGTGAGCTCTCTTTAACCGGGTCAGCAATCCCAATCACCCCTTGCAGTTTTCCATCCACTGCCACCAGCACCACAGACTTGGCCTGCTCTTGTAAATCCTCGATGGCTTGTTCTCCTGCTTCTATAGACACTTCCCGGCTTTGCATCATCTTTGAGTTACCCACCAAAATATGCTTGTTATCGACCACTGCATCCACCCCCATGCCAGATTCCGTGGTGAATTCATCGGGCATTTCCAGGCTGATCCCGCGCTCTCCTGCCTCAGCCACGATGGCTTCCCCCAGGGGGTGCTCACTGGCTTTTTCCACGGAAGCGGTTAGCTTAAGGAAATCTGCCTCCTGCTCGACTTTGTTCACACCATCATCGAGCAAGACCACATCAGTCACCACCGGTTGGCCGCGCGTGATCGTGCCTGTCTTATCCAGCACCACAATGTCAATCTTGCCTGCACGCTCCAGCGCTTCGCCTGAACGCAGCAGGATACCCATCTCAGCGCCCTTGCCGGTTCCAACCATTACTGCGGTCGGGGTAGCCAACCCCATGGCACATGGGCAGGCGATCACCAGGACTGCCACCATATTGATCAGTGCACGAGTTAATAAGCTTACATCAGAATTCGCGGGTAACGGGATCAAAAAGTACCAGATCAGAAAGGTGACCATCGCAATACCGATCACCGTTGGCACGAATATCCCCGATACCTGGTCAGCCAGTCTTTGGATGGGTGCCTTGCTGCCCTGGGCCTCTTCAACCAGGCGGATAATTTGGGATAGAGTCGTCTCTTTGCCCACATTTGTGGCTTCAAATTTTAGATAGCCAAGCTTGTTGAGCGTCGCCCCAATTACCCGGTCGCCCACCTTCTTCTCCACCGGCATTGACTCTCCTGTCAGCATGGATTCATCTGCTGATGAGCGTCCTTCGACAACCACACCATCTATAGGGATTTTCTCTCCCGGTCGAACCAAAACTTGATCACCAATCCTCACGTCATCGACCGGTACTTCTAACTCACTGCCATCTCTAACCACCCGTGCAGTTTTGGCACGCAGCCCCATCAGCTTTTTGATTGCCTCACTTGTTCGCCCCTTCGCTCGTGCTTCCAGGAATTTACCCACTTTGATCAAGGTGATGATCACGGCTGAGGTTTCAAAATAAACGTGCCCAGGAATTAATCCCAGCGTAACGATCAGCGAATATAAATAGGCCACCGATGATCCCATTGCTACCAGCACGTCCATATTGGCAGATCGATTACGCAATGACTTAAACCCCCCCACGTAATATTGCCAGCCAACATAAAATTGCACTGGCGTAGCCAGCAGGAACATCACCCAGTTGACCCAGAGGTTGTTCCCCCATGCGGGAGTAAGGAAATCTCGTGCCATGGCCAGGATAAACAAAGGAACAGTGAAGATCAAGCCTGTGATCAATAATCGCTGTTGTACATCGATTTCTCGCTGCCGGGCAATTTGCTCCGCATCCTCAGTCTCGCCCGCTGTTTCAATCACTTCAAAGCCCGCGGATTTGATTGCCTTGCGCAAGTCTGCCTGGCTGATTATCGTCGGGATGTAGCGAACCTTTGCATGTTCAGTAGTGAAGCTGACACTTACCTCGAGCACACCATCCATTTTGCTGATCACGCGTTCGATCCGCCTGGCATCGTTATCATCACTCATGCGCTTGACCAATAAATCAGCGTCTCCAGTGGCAACTCCATAACCAGCCTTGTTTACTCGGGCTATCAGTGTATCTAAGGGTGAAATCGTTGGATCATATTCGACTGTAGCCCGCTCTGACGAAAGGTTAACATTGGCAACCGTTACACCCTTTTCTTTCTTAAGGTTTCTCTCCACAGTGGCAACACAGTTTGCGCAGGTCATTCCGGTTATGGGCAGGATTACTTGTTTAGATTCGGACATACTATCTCCAGTAAAAATACGCAATATGCAACACCTCGTCTCCCTCTGGGCATATCGCGTAATGTGTAAAATAAAATGAATATCAGTTCACCGCGGGATAATTAATCGAGGCCAGCAGCTCTTTGATTTGTTTTTCATCCGTCGGCGGCTCGTATTCTATGGTCGCATTGCGTAAATTTAGATCTGCTTTGACTGCCTTAACCCCTTCCAGCTCACTCACCTCGTTCTGAATGGTATGCACGCAATGCTCACAATGCATGTTCGGGATTGAATAAGTAACTTTCGTAGTCATCGTTTGTCTCCTTATAAGTCACGGCGTTTTTTTCATGCTGAAAATATCTTTGATCTCGGATAGTACCCGCTCTCTCTCATCGGGATTTTCTCCTCTAACAGCAGTAACCACGCATGTATGCAGGTGCCCTTCCAATATGATGTTGCTGACTTTGTCGAGGGCTGCCTGCACGGCATGGATTTGTTTGATCACATCGATGCAATAAACACCATTTTCCACCATCTGCTCGATTCCGTGCACATGTCCTTCGATATTTTTTAAGCGTTTCACTGCATCTTCGTTCATTTCACGCCTTCCTACCCCCCCCATAGGGGTGGGGTATTTATATTATACTATTTTTATCAACATTGTCAATAGTTTTGGGCAAAATGGAATTTTTAAAAACGGCTAAACACCAAATTCTTCCCCCAGCTCATCCATGCGTAAGCTGATCACCTGGCTCGCAGAATCACGCCCCATGGTGACGCCATAAATAATGCTTGCTGCCTGAACGGTATTCCTGTTGTGCGTGATAACGATAAATTGAGTTTTCTCACTCAACTCGGTCAATAAATCCCGGAATCTTCCCACGTTAGCTTCGTCCAGCATGGCATCCACTTCGTCGAGGATGCAAAATGGCGTGGGTGATACTCTGAGCAATGCAAAAATCAATGCCGCTGCAGTTAGGCTTCGCTCGCCGCCTGATAGCAATGACAATCCCTGCTCCCTCCTGCCCGGTAAGCGCGCCTCAATATCGATGCCTGTCTCGGTTAAATTTTCGGGGTTGGTTAGAGCCAGCCGGGCGGATCCTCCCCCAAACAGGCGGGTGAAAATTTGTTTGAATTCCTGGGCAACCGCCTCAAAAGTGCGCTGAAATTCCCGTTCCATCAATAAATCTAATTCTGCAATCACATCCCTGATGTCTCGCTCGGCCTTTGTCAGGTCGTCTACTTGTGAGGTCAGAAATTCAAATCGTCCCTTTACCTCCTGGTATTCATTTTGCGCTTCAGGGTTAACTGCCCCCATCCTGCGTATCTGGGCTTTTTGCTGGCGGATGGTTTCTTCAAGCTCCACCGAGATAGCCTCAACCACAGGGAGCTCCTCAACCATGCCATCCAGGGGCAGAGGTTTGGGACCCGAAACCGTGTCGGTATACTCGAAAGAGACCAGCCCAAAATCATCCTCGATGTGTCCTCGCAGCGCCTCGAACGATTCCTGCTGGCGAGCCAGGGTGATTTTTGCCTGGGTATACTGCTGCTCTGCGCTGCGTAATGCCTGGCGCCCCTGCGTATCCGCAGACAACAGGTTGTTTTGTTCCTTTTCCAGCTCGTTTAGCCGTTCTTCCAGGGGGCTGACCAGCTCAGATAACCGATCAATATCGCTGGCAACCCGATTTTCTTCATCGGACGAGGTGCTGGTCATTTCTTTAAGCTGGTTGATTTCAAGTTCGAGCTCGATCGACCTCTGCTTCAATCCGTGAAGCTGCTCTTCCAATTGGAGAAGGCTTTTATTTTTATCTTGCTGGTGTGTCCTGGCATCCCTCAATGCCTGCTCGATGACGGCGGTCGTCGTATTCCAATAGGCATTTTGAGTCACTAAATCTTCAAGTGGAAGCGATTCCAGCTCGTTGGATTTTCGTTCCAGCTCCCCCTTTAGAAGCTGCCCTTCTTCAGCTACGCTTGTTATCTCAGCACCCAGATCTTGTAATTCAGCCTGTTCGCCCTCGATATCAGCCTGGTGCCTTAGCATCTGCTCCTGGTGCCACTGCAAGTTGCGTTCTAATGTCTTCACTTGCAGCTCTGATTGATTTACTGCCTGTCTAAGTGCTTTGGCCTGCTCTTCAGCTTCGCTGTACCTAAGGTTAATTTCGTCTTCCTGATGGTTTAAATCACCAATTCTTCGCTCGATATCAGCCAGGTTCATCAGGTACTCAGCTTCAATAACTCTTGCTTGTTCCAATACCGCTTTAGTCTCACGCTGCTGGCGTGGTCTCACTAACAAGCCTTTGCGAGAAGCGCCCTTGATAATGGGTCCATTGGCATGGAACATTTCTCCCTTTAATGTGACCACCCGAACATTAGCCATCTTTCGCCCATTGCTGGCTGAAAGGATGCTTTGTGCGGTTATCCGGTCTCTGACGATAATGACCTGCCCGAAGAGCAAATCGATGATGGGCATCAAACGGTGGTCAGCTTTGATCAATTCTGCTGCAACCCCAACCACCTTGCGGGCATCCACAGGAGCCTTTTCAAGGTCTATGGATAGTGGCCGGTTGGCCGAGATGGCGTCCAACGGGAACAGTGAGCCTCGGATCGCATCATCTTCTATCAGGTCCAGGGCTTTGTCTGCCTGGCTGAGTGATTCGATCACCAGTGAATCGATATACTCTCCCAGGATGGTGGCAATGGCAGCCTCCAGTTCTTCGGGCACGATTAAGCTGTTCCCCAGCGAGCCAATCGCTCCCTCTAACTGATGATCCTTCACTGCTTTCAGTAAAATTCGCGCTCCTTCTTCGTAACCGGTGAAATTTTTCTCGGCCTCCTCCAGCACATTCATCTCGGCCTGTTTTCCGGCTATAACTGCCTTCTGGGCGGCAAGCTTGTCATTAATACTTACGCGTTCTTGTGCCAGTTCTACCAGCCTGGCATGCAGCTCGCTCAGTTCCTGTTGTATTGTTTGGCTGACGCTCTCTTTTTCTTCTTTATCGAGTGTCATCGATCTGAGCTGTTTTTGCGCATTATCGAGCTCTTCTCTCACCTCCAAGAGCTCCCGATCCTCTTTCGTCGAAACTGCCCTCAAGCGCTGCATATGGATTTCCTTCTCAGCATGCCGGGCCTGCAATTGGGTCACGCGTTCGTATTTAACACCATTATCCTTCCTTAATTCTCGTAGGGCATCCTCGATAACCTGCCTTTCTTGCTGCCGCGTATTCAGCGTTTTATCTACTTCAGCCGCTGATTGCTTTGCTTCTGCCAGCTCACTCTCAAGCTGTCCCAGCTCCTTACCGGCAATTTCAAGCTGATCTTTCTGGATCGCAATCTCTTCTTCTGACTTCAACTTCTCGGTGGATAGCTGTTCTTGCTGTTTTAGTAATAACCTCGCACGCTCGTGGTTAACCGCTTGTTCCCGGCTCAGCAGCTCTCGCCTCTGATGTAACGAGGTTAATTGCTTATGCCGGTCACTCAATTGGACCCTGATCTCGCTGATCTGTGAGCGGTAAGCGCTGATTTTTTTGTCCAGGTCAAGCTGGTTAGACTGCACCTCCACCAAACACTCCTCTTTTTGCTTGGCTTCAAGTTGAGCCTTTACCAGCTCGGATTGCGCCAGGTGCCAGTGATAGCCGTACCATTCACGTAAAACTACCTTTAAATCCGCTTTCATCTGCTCGTATTCTTGAGCCCTTTTTGCCTGGCGTTCCAGGCTGCGTAAACGCGGTTGCAGCTCAGCTAGTATATCCTGCACCCGTTCCAGGTTCCTTCCCGTTGCCTCCAGGCGTTTGATGGCTTCCTCCCTGCGTGTTCTGTGCAGCCCAATCCCCGCAGCTTCTTCGAATAAGCGCCGTCGATCTTCTGCCCGTAATGCCAGGGCCGCATCCACCAACCCCTGCCCGATGACCGTGTAGGTCCTTTCAGCCAGGCCAGACTGGGCCAGCACCTCGGAAACGTCTTTCAACCTTACCCGTTGCCCGTTAAGCAAATACTCGTTTTCACCATCCCGGTAAGCTCGGCGGGTGATGCCCACCTCGCTAAAATCGATGGGCAGCCAGCCATCGCTGTTATCAAAGATGATCGTGGCAGAGGCCATACTTGCTCTGGGTCGGTTCTCAGAGCCAGAAAATATCATGTCTTCGGTTTTCTTGCCCCGTAATAGCCCGTAAGATTGTTCACCCAGTACCCACCTCAGGGCATCGGCGATATTTGATTTCCCTGAGCCATTTGGACCTACGATGGCAGTAATTCCATCTGAAAAAATAAATTCGCATTTCGCTGCGAATGTTTTATATCCATGTAGCTCAAATGACTTTAATCTGGCGGGCATCTTTATCTCAATCCCAGTTTTTCTAGCGCGCTTCTCGCTGCCACCTTGGCTGCTGCTTGTTTGCTATGACCTCTGCCAAGCCCATAGGCTTTGTCATCGATATATACCTCTACCACAAAATATTTATCATGATCCGGTCCGCTATCTCCCACGGTTTTGTACACAGGTGTGCCATAGCCTTTCGCTTGTGACCATTCTTGCAGGATGCTTTTAGGGTGGTGTTCTATCTGGCTGGCCATGATCTCTTTCACCGAGGTTTCCAGGATGGGATCCATAAACTTCCACACCTGGTTAATATCCTGGTCTAAATAAATCGCCCCGATCAATGCCTCAAAAGTTGATCCCAGCAAGGCTAAACGATTCCTGCCACCATTTTCAGCTTCACCATGACCTAATCGCATGGCTGCGCCCAGGTGATATTGGCTGGCGAATTGTGCCAGCTGCTCATTCCCAACTAATGCCGCTCTCAACCTGGTCAGCTGCCCTTCAGCCATCTCTGGGAAGCGGTGGTATAACCATGCCGCTACCAAAAAATCAAGCACCGCATCACCCAGGAATTCCAGCCGCTCATTATCCTCTATTGCATCACGATGCTCATTAAAATATGAGCGGTGGGTAAGCGCACGCGTCAATAGGCCGATATTATTAAAATGCAAGCCAATCCGTTTTGAAAAATCTTGTGGGGATTCCTCTGGCAGAATGCTCCCTTGGGTGGTATCCATTTTCTCTCTCCTGAGAACTCAGGGAGCGTCAAACACCCCGCCTCAGCCGGGTATCTGGCGATCCATTAGTTCTTCACCAAGCGATCATTAATATAACCCGTATATTATAAGCGAAAACCTTGTTTTGATTTTCTATAAAATGATTCTTGAATCCTATAAGGTCCGCGCCCTATCCATAATCGGGTTCCAGACCTGAATTTCTCATTTCTTGGAGGTCGACAGCAACATTCCTTGATGCCGTTGATTATTCACCCCGACGGGGCCGATATTTCCCCTCTACCCATTCCTCCCCCTCACTACCCACTTCTTTTTTCCACACCGGAACAATTTCCTTTAAACGGTCGATCCCATAGCGAGCTGCTTCGAATATACCCTCATCTCGATGGGCAGAGGAACATGCAACCACCACCGAAATCTCCCCCGGCAGCAGCATGCCCGTCCTCTGCACGATGGCGATTCCCTGCACATCCTTCCAGCGCGACCTGATTTCATCACAAATCTGTCGCAGCTTGAGCTCTGCCATCGCGCCGTACGCCTCGTACACCAGGCGTTCAGTCTCGTGCTTTGGTTCTCGCCTGGTCTCCTTTCTAACTATCCCCGTGAAGAGACACACTCCGCCTGTTACCGGCAGGCTGATTTCAGCGGCGATTTTTTCGATATCAATCTCCTCATTGACAATCTTTAAAACGGTCGGATACTCTTTCGCGCTGTTTTCACCTCCGCTCACTGGCGGGAACATGGCGATCTCTGCGCCATCCGGCACGATATCCTCATCGAAAGCAAATCCATGATTCATCGCCACGATAATTATGCCCATGAGTGGCTCCAGGCCCGGGTATTTTCCCAAAATTAATTTTTTAATTTCGGCAATGCTTGCACCTTGCGGAAATTCAATGCTGGTTTCACGAACGCCGGCTTTTTCTCGTAAATTTGCAAAAAACAACACCCTGGCGTGGTTATTCATTGATCACATCTCCACTCAACCCTCCCTTTTTATTTACCAACCTGATATTTTGTAACCGCATGGTTTTTTCGGCAGCCTTCGCCATGTCATATACCGTCAGCCCCGACACTGCCACTGCAGTCAGGGCTTCCATCTCCACACCGGTTTTAGCGATCGTTTTCACATATGACGTGATTCGTATCCCTGGCAGCTCCTCATCGAGCTGTAAATCTACCCTTATGTCCAGGATTGGCAACGGATGGCACATGGGGATCAATTCTGAAGTACGCTTGGCCGCCATGATCCCCGCAATCTGTGACACGGTCAATACATCCCCTTTTTTGATCATTCCCTGGCGGATTAAATCCAGCGTCTTGGCTTGCATCACTACTTCGCCTTGCGCAATAGCCACGCGTTCTGTATCTATCTTTCCGCTCACATCCACCATCCTGGCTCGACCAGTCTCATCGATATGCGAGAGCTCATCTGTGGTTTTCATCTGTCTTCATCCATTCATCGATTAGTATCACTCATCAGCTTATATAGCGATTGTTCATAAGGAGGGCGAGCAACGCCTTTATCAGTGATAATGGCAGTAATATACTTCGCCGGAGTAATGTCAAAAGCAGGGTTAGCAATTTCCACTTCATCAGGCGTAATTTGTGTTATGCCAATCTGGGTAATTTCACTCGCCGGTCGTTCCTCGATAGGAATCTCATCTCCCGTAGCAAGTCTCATATCAATCGTGGTAGTTGGCCCAACGGAATAAAATGGCACGCCATGTGCCCAGGCAGCGAGAGCCAGGTTATAAGTGCCAATTTTATTGGCCACATCCCCATTGGCTGCGATCCGGTCACACCCCACCAGGCAGGCATCGATATGCTGGGTTTTCATAATGTAACCCGAGGCACCATCTACAATCACGGTATGCGGGATGCCCAGCTGCTTTAATTCCCATGAAGTCAGCCGGGCGCCTTGTAAGAGCGGACGGGTTTCATCCACATAGATGTGGATTTTTTTGCCTTTCTGGTAAGCCACCCTGATCACCCCCAGGGCGGTCCCGATGCCTCCTGTAGCTAAAGCACCTGTGTTACAGTGATGAATGAGGGTGGCTCTACCCGGGATGAGTGGCTGTCCATTTTCGGCCATCTGCAGGTCCATCTGCGCATCCTCTGTGGCGATTTTCTGGGCCTCGGCGACGATTTTTAATTTAAGCTGCTCCAGGCTCATATGCCCAGCCTGGTCAACGATGGACTCAATACGCTGGATGGCTGTGAACAGGTTAACCGCTGTCGGGCGTGACCTTCTCAGTTCCTCAGCCCCCTCCCGAAGCTCCTTCTTGAATCGATCAACTTCAGCCGCCCGGCTATGCCATGCGGTCAATGCCAGCCCGAAGCCTGCAGCCACTCCAATTGCCGGTGCCCCCCTGATGACCATTTTTCGGATCGCCTCAACCACTTCAATGCAATTAGTAAAATCTCGGTACACCTCTTTTTCGGGCAATAAACGCTGGTCAAGCATTCGCACCATGCCATCCATCCAGCGGATCGAAAAATAATCACCCATGCTGCCTCCAATTCAGAACCATTACGCAATTATAAACAACTTTACCCGCATGTTATAATACCCGACCGATGAACAATATCCTATCGAAATGGAAATCCGGGTTGGCCCGTACCAGTAAAGCCACTTTTGGTCAGCTGGCAACCCTGCTTGGCGCCACTGAAATCAACGATGATACCTGGGAAAAGCTTGAATCTCTGCTCATCCACGCTGATATCGGTGTGGATGCCACCATGGAGCTCATCGATAGGCTAGAAGACCGGGTAGACCGTCAAGGGATCATCAAAGAATGCGACTTGAATTCCATCCTCTTTGATGAGTTACGCTCGCTCCTCGTGGAGCCTCCCATGATTCAGTTCTCCGAAAAACCTGCTATCATATTGATCGTGGGCGTCAATGGCTCAGGGAAAACCACCACCATCGCCAAGCTTGGGAGGAGATTCGCCAACCAGGGCAAGCAGGTCATCCTCGGGGCAGCCGATACCTTCCGTGCTGCCGGTGTAGACCAGCTAGAGGTTTGGGCTGAGCGGATTAATTTACCCATCATCAGCGGGCAGTTGGGTGGTGATGCGGGTGCAGTCGCATATGATACGGTACAGGCTGCTGTTGCCCGTAAATCTGATATCGCTATCATTGACACCGCCGGTCGGTTGCACACTCGATACAACCTGATGGAAGAGCTGAAGAAGGTGTATCGGGTGGTCGGCAAAGCCCTGCCCGGTGCACCTCATGCGGTGTGGCTGGTCATGGATGCCACCACCGGCCAGAATGCCCTCCAGCAGGCGCGCGCCTTCAAGGAGGCGGTCAATATCACCGGCGTCATCCTGGCAAAGCTGGATTCTTCTGCCCGAGGCGGTATGGCATTGGCTATCCAGAAAGAACTGGCCCTGCCGATCCTTTTCGCCGGCCTAGGCGAGCAGCCAGACGATCTGCAGCCCTTCGATGCGGATATGTTTATCAGTGGAATCATCCAGGAATAAGTCTTGTCCAGGGAGCTCACTTGCATGGAAGATTTGATTGATCGATTAACCTCCGCCCAATCCAGGATCCAGAGTTTACTGGTGCGTCTTTGACGTGCCTGACAAAGAAACCCAGCTAGCAGAGCTCCAGACGCAGTCTGAACAAAACGATTTCTGGCTCGATCCTGAATCAGCCCAAAAAGTGATGAAAAAAATCGCTTCTTTGAAGGAAGTGGTTGGTGACTGGCAAACCCTTCACCAGCGCGTGGCATATTTGCTGGAGCTGGCGCATCTGAATGACGATTCATTGCTTTCTGAAATCACCTCCGAGCTGGAAGAGATCGAAAAAGACCTCGACCAGCGCGAATTCAATGTCTTGTTGTCCGGGAAATATGACCAGAACAATGCCCTGCTTGCCATTCATTCTGGCGCGGGTGGGGTCGATGCGCAGGATTGGGCAGAGATGCTCGAAAGGATGTACCTGCGCTGGGCAGAAAACCGGAGATTCAAAACCGAAGTACTCGACCTGAGTGAAGGCGAAGAGGCCGGGATAAAAAGTGTGACGATCGCCATTGAGGGGAAGTACGCTTATGGCTACCTGAGGTCTGAAAAAGGTGTTCATCGCCTGGTCAGGCTTTCATCATTCGATGCCGCACATCGACGGCACACCTCATTTGCCCTGGTGGAAGTATTACCGGAGGTCGAAGAGGATTCCGAGCTTGAGATCGCTCCGGAAGATTTGCATATTGATTATTATCGCTCATCCGGTGCGGGTGGGCAAAACGTCCAGAAGAATGCCACCGCCGTGCGCATCACTCACATTCCCACGGGGATTGTGGTCACCTGCCAAAATGAGCGTTCTCAAATGCAGAATCGCGAAAATGCGATGCGTGTGCTGCGCTCACGGCTGCTGGACATCCAGGAGGAGCAGCACGTTGCCACATTGGCAGAGTTACGCGGTGCATACACCAAGGCTGAATGGGGTAGCCAGATCCGTTCCTACGTGCTCCACCCATATCAAATGGTCAAGGATCATCGCACCGACTACGAAGTGGGAAATGCCCAGGGTGTATTGAATGGTGATATCGATGGTTTCATAGAAGCTTACCTGCGCTCAAATAATAGCAATGGCAACAGGTAACCCATTCCATTATCATGTTCGTCAACAAATAATCCACCAATCCTGCTCAAAATTACCATTTGCATTATTCGTCCTGTTGGTATTGTTCGCCGCTAGCCTTTCTGGCTGCGTGACACTCAATGACCCTGAATCCTCCCAGACATTTTCATCCGACATGGTCGGCACGCTCAATTCGCAATCTGTCATCGGGCAAAGTTTTATCTCCCGGCGGGCCAATCTAAATGGCATCACCATCTGGCTGACGATTTCTTCCCAGCCATCTGACCTCACCCCTGCCAGCCTGTCGCAGCCTGTCACTGTCAGGTTATTTCATGCAGCGGGAGAATCCGCGCCTCTTTACACCACCATCATCAATATCCCATCATCCGGCCAGGATATCCCGATCGCCATAAACATCCCACCGCAAAATAACCCTGCTGGGCAAATCTTCTATCTGACACTATCAAGTGATTCCGGCACGGTCTTGATCAATGGCCGTAATGAGGATGCTTATGCAGACGGGCAAGCTTATATCAATGGCAGCCCGGTCCAAGCTGATATCGCCTTCATGCTCGGCTATGATTATGGCTTTTCTGCCCTGGTCCTGGATCTGGCGGGTTTCTTACACGGCGCCTGGCTAGTTTTTCCCTTGTTGATCCTGTTATGGCTACCGGGCTGGCTTCTATTGAGTTTTTCTGGTCACCGCCGCCATTTTGATTTCGGTGAGCAAACCGCCCTGGCGCTTGGTATCAGCTTGGCAATCATCCCACTGCTTGTGCTGTGGGCAACCGTGCTGAATATCAGGTGGTCGCGAGATGAAGTGCTATTTCTAAGCGGTTTTTTAGTGGCTGTCCTGATCGCCTGGGTAATTTACAATCTCGTTTACTCCTCGCCATCCAGTCAGCAGGCTGATCCTGCACCACCTGGTAATGGGATTGCCTGGCATCAGAAATTTTCGAAATCTCTTTCAACTTCTTCTTTCTTCTTGATCATCGTCTTTCTGACAGGTCTCATCGTCCGCTTGGTCATGGTGCGCGACCTGGCCACCCCTGCCTGGGTGGATTCCGTTCACCATGCCCTGATCACCCGCCTCATTCTTGACCATGGTGTATTCCCTTCAACTTACCAGCCCTATATTAACATCCCCGCCACGGCTTACCATCCTGGTTTTCATAGCATCGCCGCTTTCTTTGTCTGGCTGACCAACCTTGACCTCTCGCGCGCATTATTGATCCTCGGTCAGGTGCTGAATGCGGCCTGTATTTTTCCAGTCTATTTGCTCACCAAGACCTTCACCCGTAGCGCTGTTGCCGGGGTATTTGCTGCGCTGATCACCGCTTTTTTCACTCCCATGCCAGCCTACTACACCAGCTGGAGCCGCTACACCGAGCTGACCGGTTTGTTGATCCTGCCTGTTGTGCTGGCATTGATACACCTTTGGCTTGCTAATCCATCCATCAGGAGAGTGACATGGGTCATTCTTCTCGGTGCCATCAGCGCGGCCGGGCTGTTCATGGTCCATTACCGTGTGGTGATATTCATGCTATTTTTGGTTTTCTCTTTTGTGCTATATCACTCTCTTATTAAAGCTCGAGCTTCTCCACATTTGTCCGCTCAAATTTGGCTGCTTTCAATATTGATGGCCATCATTGCGATCCTTCTCGTAATTCCCTGGTTCCTTCCAACCCTGACCAATACAGTCATTCCCCAGGTAAAATCATCCACATCGCAAGCGGTTGCCATTTTCAAGGATTTTCCATTGCCCTATCTCACCTCTGCCCTCGGAAAACAAGCCATGGTGCTGGCAGGGCTGGGTCTGGTTTGGAGCCTGTTCAAACGGCGCAGCCTGGCATTGGTCATTGCTTTATGGCTGGTCATCCTTTTTTTTCTGGCCAACCTTTCATCATTTAATCTTCCTGGGGCAGATTTGATCACCAACAACTCGGTAGAGATCATCCTGTTTATCCCCATATCGATTTTGGCAGGCTATTTTGTCGATCAGTTGCTGGTTCAGTGGAAAAGCCTGCTCCCCCATAGACTTCATTCCACCTTCGCTGCCCTGGTAATTCTCATCGCTGGTTTTACTTCCTGCCTGGGTGTCAGGCAATTGCTTCCCATCCTCAATCCCAACACCATCCTCTCCCGGCAGGCCGACCTGCCAGCTATTCAATGGCTCAGTGAAAACCTCCCTGCGAACGAAACCATCGTGATCAATTCATTTGCCTGGGGTTACGGCTTGTTTGCTGGAAATGATGGCGGCTATTGGATCTCACCCCTCACTGGCAGGCAGACCATCCCGCCCCCTGTTCTATATGGGCTGGCTGCTGATGCCAGGCCCATCAGCCAGCATAGCCAGGAAATAGCCAATCTAAGCACCGATCCGTCAATTTTCCACGATTACCTGCATTCCTTGCAATACCATTACGTATTTACCGGAGCGCGAGGTGGAGTGATCCCTCCTGAAAAGTTGGCCTCCAGTGGCCTGTTCACTGTCGTCTATCACCAGGCTGGCGTGTGGATCCTGGTGGCTAAACCCTAGTCAATAGAATGATAATGTCACCGTATGGTGCTATATTCGTATAACAAAATAGCGCCTAACCTTGACATGTGAGCAACGGGATTATATAATCACAACCTGCCTGCCCTTTCGGGCAGGTGTTATTCTGATTTCAACATGCAGGCATTACCCGAACCAGGTTTTGCCAATTAAAATAAACAGGAGGTACTCATGACGCCCCAACCGAAAAGGAAACATTCTTCTGGTAGACGTGATCGCCGACGAGCTCATGATGCATTGGCATATCCCAACCTGGTTGTGTGCAGCAACTGTGGCGAGATGCGCTTGCCGCACCGGGTATGCCCAAACTGCGGTCATTTCAAAGGCCGCGAAGTCATTGAGATCAAAGCAGAAAAGAAGTAATCGTCAAACGGGCCGTGAAATTCACGGCTCGTATATTTTTCGCTACTCTGATGGACGATAAAAAAAGCGCTTTTGTCTTTCCAGGGCAAGGTTCGCAATCCGTGGGCATGGGACATGCCCTTGCCAAAGCCTTTCCCGCCGCCAGGGAAATTTTTGAACAAGCCGATGACCTGTTGGGTTTCCCCCTCTCCAACATCGCCTGGCAGGGTCCTGAAGACTGCCTCAACGACACGATCAATACCCAGCCTGCCTTATTCACCCATTCAATCGCAGTCCTCCAGGTTTTACGCTCCCTAAGCCTTGAGCTTGTTCCATCCTTCGTAGCCGGGCATTCAATGGGTGAGCTAAGCGCCCTGGTTGCCGCAGGAGCATTGACCTTTAGTGAGGGCTTGAAGCTGGTAAGGATCCGTGGTGAGCTGATGAAACATGCTGCTGAGACTTCTCCCGGTGGAATGGCTGCCGTGCTCGGTTTGGATGTCTCCACCATCGAGCAAGCCTGTGCCAGTGCCAGCTCCGCCACTGAAATCGTCCAGGTAGCGAATGATAACTGCCCGGGTCAGGTGGTGATCTCCGGGGTAAATCCAGCCTTGGATCGTGTCTTTCCCATGCTTGAACAGGCAGGTGCCATCCGCATCATCCGACTGGCTGTTAGTATTCCTGCCCACTCTCCGTACATGGCTTCCTCTTTGCAGGATTTCAATCAATCAATCGCATCGGCTTCAATCAGAGAAGCATATATCCCGGTGATCAGTAATATCTCCGCGCTTCCCATAATGGATTTGAATGAAATTAGGGCCGATCTGCAAAACCAATTAACCCATCGGGTTCGTTGGACAGAATCGATTCACTTTATGACATCCAAGGGTGTGACGGAATTCATCGAAATTGGCAACGGTTCGGTGTTATCTGGTTTAATAAAAAGGATTGATCGGAATGTAATTGCCACCCATTTAGGTGCTCCTGAAGATTTTCAGCGCTACCAGCCGCGCTAACTTCCTATTAATTTCCTCATCAGGCAATCAGGACCGATAGTGTATAATAATACGACCCACTTTATCCGCATGGGGTAGGAGTAGTCATGATCAGGTCTGAATTTTGTTCGATGGAAGGGCGTGTGGCGATCGTAACTGGTGCTGCCAGGGGTATCGGTCTGGCTATCGTTGAAACATTGGCCACTTTGGGTGCCAGTGTGGTCATCGCCGACATGCTGCTTGATCTGGCTGAGAAATCTGCCCGAGATGTCTCACAGGCAACAGGCAAAACTGTCATTTCCAAGAAAGTCGATGTCACTGATGGAAAATCCGTCAGCGCGCTGGTGGAAAGCATACTGCAGCAATTCGGCAGGGTAGACATACTGGTCAACAATGCAGGCATCACCCGCGACACCTTGATCCTGCGCATGGAAGAAGCCGATTGGGATGCCGTGCTGAATGTGAACCTCAAAGGCGTATATCACTGTTCCAAAGCTGTGATTCGCCCAATGATGAAACAGCGCTATGGTCGCATCGTGAGTATTTCATCTATCTCGGGCCAGGTAGGCCAGGCAGGGCAGACCAATTATTCAGCCTCAAAAGCCGGCGTGATCGGGTTTACCAAGGCTTTGGCTCGCGAAGTCGCCAGCCGCCATATCACTGTCAATGCAGTTGCTCCCGGGTTCATACCCACTACTCTCACGAATGTATTAACCGACGAGCAGAAAAAATCCATCCTCACTGCCACCCCCATCGGTCGTATGGGTCAGCCTGAAGAAGTCGCTGCCGCCGTTGCTTTCCTCGCCTCACAGGAAGCTGCATACATCACCGGGCAGGTCCTGGCAGTGGACGGTGGGATGGCCATGATGTGAGCGAATTGCTCTGAAAGGAACTGCCTTATGAAGGATGAAGACACAACCCAAGGAACAACCACCATTGCACCGGATGTATTATTGACCATCGCCCAGTTGACCACTATGAATGTGGATGGGGTGAGCAGGCTCAGCCATGTCCAAACGCCGGTAAACCAGCTGCTCAAGCGTACCCAGAAGCGCGAGGGGGTGATCATCGAGGTCGTCGATGATGTGGTGTATGCGGATATTTATGTAATTCTAAAAAATGACGTGAACGTGCGGGATGTGAGCCATAACATCCAGCGTGAGGTCTCACGTGCCATCTCTGAGATGGTGGGCATGTCTGTAGGACGGGTGAATATTCACATCGAAGATATCGATTATCCAGCGGAGGGCGAAACATAGCCAAATGAAACCTCGTACCAGGGCGCGCAGCATTGCCCTGCAAGCACTTTACGAAATTGATCTGACCGGTCACCCACCGGAAATCGTTATCGCCGAAAGGTTGGCCGAAACTCCCTTGGAAGATAATTTGGGTGAATTTGCAAGGAATATCGTGTTCGGTATCCTGCCCATTGTCCATGAGTTGGATGAAATTATTTCCAGGCATGCCCCTGAATGGCCTCTGGACCAGGTTGCCATTATCGATCGAAATATCATGCGCATTGCTTTATGGGAAATTGCCGTCAGCAATCAGACTCCTTTAAAGGTTGCCATCAACGAGGCGGTGGAATTAGGAAAAATTTACGGCTCTGAGAGCACGCCCCGCTTTGTGAATGGCGTTTTAGGAAGCCTGGCCCTGCACTATAACGATATTATTCAGACCTTAAAGCAATTACACTGAATTGTGTAGGTGAAATGGAAATACTTGGTATCGGTCCTCTTGAGCTGCTCTTCATCCTGGTGATTGCTTTAATCGTCCTTGGGCCTGGCGATATGGTGAAAACCGGCAGGACGATTGGTCGCTTCTTACGTAAAATTGTCACTTCCTCCGAGTGGCGCACGGTCCAAAAAGCTTCTCGCGAGCTTCGTTATCTGCCCAATCGATTGATGCGTGAGGCCGCCCTGGAAGACTTGTCCAAAGACCTTGCTGATATCAACAATATCGGCGGTGAGATCAGCCATGAAGTAAAGCGCGTGGAGCAGGACCTTTCTTCTTGGACCACTCCTCCACTCCCCGGCAGTCCCATCAATGAGCAGCCCGAGGTGAACACACCACCCGCCACGAAACCAGCTCCACCATCCAATCAGGATACCTCCGGCAACAGCAAATAGGCTATGCGCAAATTACTCCTTTTTTTCTGGAAAATCATCTCCGCCCCGTTCCGCTTCTTCGCCTGGATCTTTCGCAGCATCTTCACCACCCTGAAAACTGGCTCCCAAAATGTCACTTCTTATTTCCACGAGGAAGACCTCGATGATGCACCCATTGGTGAGACCCTCTCCACCACCATCGAGAATCCTTCTGCTTTGCTGCCCCACATTAATGCGCTACGCAAGCATCTCACGCGTGCCGTCTTAGCGTTGATCATCACCACCGCAATTTCGTTCTTGTTCGTGCATCAAATACTGGCCTTTCTTGCCGTACCCATGCAGGGTGGCATCGAGAAGCTGGTGGCGATTGATCCTACCGAGAATATCGGCACAGTCATGCGCGTTACGCTGCTGAGTGGCTTTACGATCGCCCTGCCATATACCATCTTTGAGATCTGGCTGTTCATCGCCCCTGCATTAAAAGTCTCTTCGCGCATAAAAGGGCTTATTGCCATCCCCGCTGCCATTTTCATGTTTGTTGGCGGGATGTCTTTCGCCTACTACATCATGCTCCCGACCGCCTTGCCATTCTTATTTAATTTCATGGGTTTAACCACCCAACCAAGGCCATCTTCATATTATAATTTTGTCACGGCCATCATGTTCTGGATTGGGGTGACTTTTGAATTTCCACTGGCCATCTATATCTTCGCCAGTCTTGGCCTGGTTAAAGCCCGGTCATTGGCTGCGCAATGGAAGTTTGCGATTGTGATCATCGCCGTGATCGCCGCAATCATCACGCCCACGGTTGATCCTGTCAATATGGGATTGGTCATGGCCCCCATGATCATCTTGTATTTCATCAGCATCGGGCTGGCATTCCTCGCCCAACGCAAGCGTACAACCAACCAGAAGGAGGCGCTCAGCAAAGCATAACCGACCTAAATCATCATATTCAACTAACCATCCACAATACTCGATCATAAAAGGAGGGTTCCATGCATGAACGTGTTGCCATAGTGGGAGTAGGCTGTACAGGTTACCGTTCTGTTACCCCTGAACAGTCTTATAAAGAATTGGTGTATGAGGCTGCCACACGTGCCTATAATGATGCTGGTGTAGATCCTCGCAGTGATATCGATAGTTTCGTCACCGTCGCGGAAGATTTCAACGAAGGTACCAGCATCTTTGATGAATACACGCCAGATCAAATCGGAGGTGCACTCAAATCGGTTCATACCATCACCGGGGATGGATTGCACGGCATTGCTACAGCCTATATGTTAATTCGCACGGGTCAATTTGATATCGTGGCAGTCGAAGGGCACAGCAAGGCCTCCAACATCAAGACCCTCCCCGATATTATTGCCTATGCGCAAGACCCTGTTTTAAATCGACCGCTCAAGCTTAATTCTCATTTTATCGCCGGCCTGGAGATGAACCGCTATCTCTTTGAAACCGCCACCACGCCTGAGCAGTGTGCTGCGGTGGTGGTAAAAAACAAGTACAATGCGCTCAAAAATCCACTCGCTCCCTTCGCTGCTAATCTCTCACTGGATGACGTCCTGTCAGCACCGCCGCTCTCCTGGCCGCTCGGCATCCATGAAGCAGCCGAGCATGCCGATGGCGCCATCGTGATGGTGCTGGCCGCCGAAGAGCAGGCATTGTCCCTTACCGACAAGCCAATCTGGATTTTGGGTGCCGGTTGGTGCAACGATTCTCCCTCCCTCGAGAACCGCGATTGGGCGCACGCCATCTATGCCGAAGAGGCTGCCCGTATGGCGTACCGTCAGGCCGGTATCAACAACCCGCTCGAAGCCATCGACATCGCCGAAGTGGATGACACCTATGCCTATAAGGAGCTGCAATCATTGGAGGCTCTAGGCTTTTGCCGCGATGGCGAAGCCGGCACGCTGACCATCGAAGGCTTCACCAGCCCCGATAGTGGCTTACCGGTGAATGTCTCCGGTGGCAGCCTCGGCATGGGCAACCTGCTGGATGCCAATGGTCTGGCGCGCGCCCATGAGATCGTCCTGCAGCTGCGCGGCGAAGCTGGATCTCGCCAGGTCAAGGATGTCAATATTGGCCTTGCGCAATCCTGGCGTGGTGTGCCCACCACCAGTGGCGCAGTCCTGATCCTCACCAACTAGAAAGGATGCTGACATGGGAATGAGAAAAGTAGCTGTTGTTGGTGCTGGTATGACGAAATTCGTCCGCCGGGCTCTTGAAACCCCCAAGGAGCTTAGCTGGGAAGCGGCTCACATGGCTCTGCAATCATGCGAGATGACCATGGACGATATCGATGGCGTGTGCTTTGGTACTGCACCTGATACATTTGATGGCGTCCACATGAATGGGGAATATTGCAGCGACGGTTCAGGTGGCTGGCGTAAGCCTTTCATGCGCTCTTATGTGGGTGGCGGCACTGGCGTATTCGTACCCATCCAGGGTTGGTACCATGTGGCCTCGGGCCTGTTCGATGTGGTGTTGGTGGTGGCTGAGGAAAAGATGTCTTCTTATTATCCTCACGCTCAGGCTGCCTTCATGACCATCTTCGACCACACCACCGAACGCCCATTAAGACCAAACCTGCTTTGGATTTTTGCCATGGAGATGAACCGCTACATGACCACCTACGGCCTCTCCAAGGAAGATATCGCTCAGGTTTCTGTGCTTCACAAGCGCAATGCCGCCGATCATCCCTGCGCTTTATTGGGTGATGCCAACATCACCCTCCAGGATGTGCTCAATTCTGAGACCCTGGCCTGGCCAGTCCAGCGCTATGACGTTAGCCCCGTCTCAGATGGTGCCGTTGCCATCGTATTGGCTGCCGAGCATGTCGCCAAGCGCATCACCGATAAGCCGGTGTGGATCGAAGGGGTTGGCTGGCACCTGGATACATCCTATTGGACCAACCGTGACCTGGCGTACCCTCGTTACGTGGAGTATGCTGCCCGCATGGCTTATGACATGGCTGGCATCAAGGAGCCCCGCAAGGAGATCAACATCGCTGAGCCCTATGATCCCTTCGATTACAAAGCCCTTCACCACCTGGAAGGTCTGCAGCTGGCTGACCGTGGAAAAGCTTGCGAGCTCTACAGCAGCGGCACCGCTTCCCGCACCGGCAACATGCCGGTTTGCCCCTCGGGCGGGCTGCTCGGGGTGGGCAACCCCATCGCCGCCGCCGGCTTGATGAAGATCGCCGAGCTGTTCTGGCAGCTGCGTGGCGAAGCAGGCGCTCGCCAGGTTCCTGGTCATCCCCTCCGTGGTCTTGCTCAAGCCTGGGGTGACCTGATGCAGGTTGGCACGGTGGTCATCATGGGTAGATAGGAGGCAAACATGACTGCTAAAATCAAAGAATTTCCTGGAACATCACTGAGTGAGCAGGACTTCAAGGAAGGCAAGGTTCTGTTTAATTTCGATAAGCTCAACGGCATCTTCGCCTGGGACACCGGAATTGGTATCGGCACTTACCTGGCCGCGCTCAAAAACGGGGTCATCCTGGGCAGTCACTGCTCTACCTGTCGCAAGACGGTCGTCCCTCCGCGCACCGTGTGTGAATGGTGTTACCGCCCCATGGATCAATATGTACCTCTGAAAGATACCGGCACGGTGAACACCTTCTCGCTGTGCTATGTCACTTGGGACGTTAAACGCATCAAGGAACCCCTGATCCCTGCCGTAATCGAAATCGACGGGGCTTCACCGCTGCATGGCATCATGCACATGCTCGGGGAGGTCGACCCCAAGGATGTCAAGATCGGCATGCGCGTCCAGGCAGTGTGGAAACCCGCCGCGGAGCGCCAGGGCTCGATCAACGATATCCTGTACTTCAAACCGCTCAAGGAGGATTGACCATGACACTCCTGCAACGCGATCCCAACGCACCGCAAGCCTGGGTGGACAACCTGCCGGTTGAAAACCGCTACACCTATGGCCTGGCAGGCGAGAAATTCTTCCGCACCATTAAGGATGAAGCCCGTATCATGGGCACCCATTGCCCCAATTGCGACCATACCTACGTCCCCGCAGCCGCCTTCTGTGAGCGCTGCTTGGGCAAATTAGACGAGTGGGTGGATGTTGGCACGGTAGGTGAGGTGGTTACCTTCACCTTGCTCAATATCGGCCTGGATGGCAAACCCCTCGAGAAACCCGAGATCATTGCTTTTATCCGCTTTGGTGATGGTGGCCTCATCCACCGGTTGGGTGAGATCGACCCCGAACAAATCGAGATTGGCCTGCTGGTCCAGGCAGTGTTCAAGCCCAAAAATCGCAGGGTTGGTTCGATTTTGGATATCCGCTACTTCAAGCCAGCCTGATAAGCATAAATATTAATCATCTCATCGGGCGGGGTACCATTCCCCGCCCGCAGCATTTCTTTTGATGATAAAATTCAGCATACGTCCTGCGTTTTAGGAAAATCACTCGATCTGCAATTCATAATTTTTTGGGATATTTCGGTCTATGCCTGCGTCCTCCAATAAAACCGTCACTGCCATCTTATCAACCTTAGTCATTATCACCTTTTTGACCGGCTGTAATTTCCCAGAATTACAATCTCCCGCCTTGAACAGCCTGCACGCAACACCCTCCAGCCCATACCAGCAAACGCTGATCACCTTTACGGCAAGCCTTACCCAACCCCTGCCTGCTGGTGATTCCATTTACCTGGTGCTGCTTGATGAAGTGACCGGTCTGGCCTTCAATGCCCAGCAATACATCATGCACGCAGATAATTCCCAAAGCTATTCGGTCACCTTGCCCTTCACCATCGGCAAGGTTATCAAATATCGCTACACCCGCCAGGGCTCCGCCAGCGTGAATGAGCATCTGTACGACGACCGCCCCATCCGTTACCGCATTTTCCGCGTCGAAGGGCCTGCCACTGTCCAGGACATCGTCACCCAATGGACCGATACCCATTACCAGGGTGAGCGTGGGCGCATTATGGGTACCGTGCTGGATAAGGACTCCGGGCAGCCTATCCCCAACCTGCTGGTCACTGCCGGCGGCGAGCAGGCTTACACCCAGGCGGATGGCACCTTCCTGCTGGAAGGGTTGCCGCCCGGCAATCATAACCTGGTGTTCTATACCCTGGATGGTTCATATAGCATTTACCAGCAAGGTGCAATCGTCGCCGCCAATTCGACCACCCCGGTCATCGTGCACTTAACCCCCGCCAGTCTGGTAACCGTCATCTTCACCGTCAAGGTTCCTGCCGACACCCCTACCGATGCCCCAATCCGCCTGGCAGGCAACCTCTACCAGCTGGGCAATACCTTTGCCGATCTATTGGGAGGGGTGAGCACACTGGCTTCCCGCATGCCTGCCCTGGGTAAGGTGAGTGACGGGCGATACATGCTCACCCTCACCCTGCCTGCGGGAACTTACCTGGAGTACAAATACACCCTCGGCGATGGCTTGTGGTCATCAGAGCTGGATTCCCAGGGCGAATTTCGCCTGCGCCAGCTGATCATCCCCGCTGATGGCCTGGTAGAAAATGACGTGGTTGATACCTGGCTATTACCAGGCACCCAGCCCATTCGCTTCGAAGTCAGTGTACCGGCCAATACACCTGAGCAAGAGCATATCTCCATCCAGTTTAATCCCGGCTTTGGTTGGCTGGAACCGCTGCCCATGTGGCCGGCCATCAATTCAGTCAATGCTAAGGTTTGGCGCTTCGACCTGACGGGGCCTTTCAACAGCCTGGCCTCCCTTCATTACAGGTATTGCCGGCAGGAGCAATGTGGCACTGCAGATGATGCTGAAACGATTGGCATCGATCCCACCGGTCGTTTGATTGATCCCACCAGTCACCCCCGTATTGTACAGGACATGATCGCCGAATGGGCCTGGTATAATGGGCCTTCCCAACCCCCAGGGATCCAGGATGTCCAGATCACTCCACGCCAGGCTGGATTTATTGCCGGCCTGGCCTTCCAACCGTCATACCACCCCTCCTGGGGCTCTCTGCTTCCGGCAGCAGTCGATGAAGCCCGCAGCCTGGGAGTTAACCGCCTGATCCTTAGCCCAACATGGACCTTCACTGATAGTTCGCTGCCCGTCCTCGAGCCCTTGCCCTCTCAAGATATGCCCTGGCCAGAGCTGGTCGACCTGGTCAAGAACACGCCCCGCACCCAGCTTACCATCGGGCTCTATCCCATCCCCAATTTCCCCGTCCCTGCCGACCAATGGTGGCAATCTGCCCGGCGCGATTTTCCCTGGTGGGTTTCCTTCTTCGAGCGCTATTCCAATTTCGTCCTCCACCATGCCACGCTCGCCTCCTACAATGCCGAACCGCTTATCCTGGGGGGACACTGGCTGGATCCTGCCCTTCCTAATGGCGTCCTGGCCGATGGCTCTCCCAGCAACGTGCCCCAAGATGCCGAAGCACGTTGGCGTGATCTGATCAGCCAGGTTCGGGCGCGTTATTCAGGTGAGTTGTCATGGGTGTTATCCTATCCTTATGGCCTGGCGCAGCCTCCTGCTTTCCTGGATGCCTTCGATAAAGTGTACATCCTGTGGTCAGCCCCTCTCTCCAGCCAGCCAGGTGCCAGCCTCGAGGAGATGCAGGTCCAGGCAGGCTCTATCCTCGACCAGCAAATCCTGCCTTTCCAGCAGCAAATCGGTAAGCCCATTGTGCTGCTCATTAACTACCCCTCTATCGATTGGGGCGCCACCGGCTGCATCGCCATCCAGGGTGGCGGCTGCCTCGACTATAGTTTGCTTTCCCCCTCCCATGCCGATATCCACGAGCTAACCCTCAGCCTGGGTGAGCAGGCTAACGCCTATGATGCGGTGCTCTTTGCCATCAACGAGCGCTCCTGGATTTCGGGTTATATATCTATGGGTTATTATCCCCCCGCCGTCCTCCAGGACAAGTCCACTTCCATCCATGGCAAACCTGCCGCCGGCATCTTCTGGTACTGGACCCAAAACTTCCTGGGTCGATAACAAATTAACTTTCATTATCACCGGTCACAGGTGAATATTAATTTATACCTGCTCCTCGCGTTTTTATTCCTTGTGCGTGAAAGTCCTGCGGGCAACATCAAAATAATTTGCGCAAGTGCCCATAATGCTTCGTTTGCCAGGCAAAGAACTCGCCCCCACCGACAATTCTCCTGGGCAGGGAGGCTCGTAAATCTGCCATCCTGCCAATGGATGGTTCATTTGGCCATCCAGGCAGGTCGCATCTGTCGGATCACAGTGATATAGCGCAACTATCCCGCTTTGCCTGGTGCCGTTGTGTTGTTTCAATCCTTCCGTTAACATGATCCAGCTGTTGTCGAAGGATAAACAATTCCTGATTTCCCCGTATTTTTGGCTGATTTCTGCGCTGATTGAGAAATTTGGATTGGCTAATAATACACTTGCTCAAATTAGTGTCCCAAAAGCTCGGTTTTTTCTCCATTAATATATCAATAATGGCAAAATTGAGCAAGTCAGGTACTGGGTACATGAAAGACCTCACAAGGTTTCGAACCTTGTGAGGTCTGCACGATTGAAATCCTGGTTACCGATCGACCAATTGCCTGGTTACTTTTGCCTCAAAACATCATCGCGTTCAGCTTGTCCATCGTCTCACGTGGCGGGCGCAATCGCTCCTCGGTCAACCGGTTCAAAGGTTCAGCGGGTAAATCATAATGGTCGAACAGGGTTGGCTGGCTCTCGTCGATGTAGATCAACCCGGTGATCAGGCAGCACTCCCGGTTGGATTCCTCCAGCACCCTCATCGCCTCTGTCCGGTTGGTCGGGTCATAATCCCGCTCCAGCTTCTTCAGCAGCACCATAGAGCCATCGTGCATGGTCACTTCTTTAATCTGCCCGTCTTCATAATCCACCATGATCTCTTCCGCGCGCGGCACGAACGACAGGTCGTGCAGCGCTACCTCGTGCTCCTTGCCCCATGAATACGAGTGCACGGTATTATCCTGGTTATTGAAGGTCACGCACGGGCTGATGATGTCCAGCATGGCAATCCCATTGTGGCTGATGGCGGCTTTCAGCAATTCACGCACCTGTTTCGGATCGCCGGCGAACGAGCGCGCCACGAAGGTAGCATGCCCCACCAGCGCCTCCCAGGCGATATCCACCGGCAAGTAGGGGTTGGTACCCTGCTTCTTCAGCTCCAATCCCTCATCCGCGGTGGCCGAGAACTGCCCTTTTGTTAGTCCATACACACCGTTATTCTCCACGATGTACACCATGGGCACGTTGCGTCGGATGATATGCTTGAACTGGCCCATCCCGATGCTCGCCGTATCACCATCACCGCTCACCCCGATGCCCTTGAGGGTAATATCACCGAACAGTGCACCGGTCGCCAGGGATGGCATGCGCCCGTGCAAGCCATTGAAGCCGAACGAGCGGTTCAGGAAGTAATACGGGCTCTTGCTGCTGCAGCCAATCCCGCTGAACTTGACCACTTTCTCAGGAACGATGTTGAGCTCGTAGCAGGCCGATATGATCTGGCTGGAGATCGAGTTGTGCCCACAGCCCTGGCATAATGAGCTGGGATTACCTCGGTAATCATTTTTAGTCAGCCCCACCAGGTTCACCTGTGCGCGGCTGGTTTGTGTTGTCTGGTCAGTCATGTTGTTGTTCCTCTTTCGCCAACAGCTGTTCCACTACCCACCTGGCGGTCAGTGGTAGCCCATCCTGGTGAGAAAGCGAGATTAATCGCAAGTTGCTGTCGGGGATTTCAAGCTGCAGGATTTGGTGGAGCTGGCCATCCCGGTTGAGCTCCACCACGTAATTGCGCTTATGCCCCCGCACGAATTGCTTCACATTATCGGATACCGGTAATGAGCGCATTCGCAGGTGGTTGACCTTGTAGCCTTGGTTCGACAGGACATATAAGGCCTCATCTACGGCATCTTGCGTGGAGCCAAAGGAGATGAGGCTGATGTCTGCGCCCTGCTCCTGCTTGATGACAGGTTCGGGTAGCAGAGCCAAATTGCTTTCTAGCTTACGCTTAATTCTGAGCAGGTTGGCCTCCCACACTTCAGGTTCCTCACTGTATGCGCCATAATCATCGTGCCCGGTGCCTCTCGCAAAATAAGCTGCGTTGGGCAGCCTGTTCCCCGGAAGCGTGCGGTATGGAATGCCATCGCCATCCACGTCATGGTAGCGCCCCCACCGGTCCCCCATCTTCTGCAGGTCGTCTTCCCATAAGATCTTTCCCCGGTCCATTGGCCTGTCAGGATACTCGAAGGGTTTGGTCATCCACTGGTTCATCCCAAAATCCAGGTCCGATAGCACGATCACCGGGGTTTGCAGCCGCTCAGCGATATCAAAAGCCTTCCAGCCCATCTCGAAGCACTCGGTCACTGACCCAGGGAACAGGATCACATGCTTCACGTCCCCATGTCCCATGTGGTACGCCAGCGTAAGGTCACCCTGCGAGGTCCGCGTGGGCAGTCCTGTGGATGGCCCGATACGCTGCACATCCCATAAAACTACCGGCACCTCGGCCAAATATGCCAGTCCCATGTATTCCACCATCAGGCTCAATCCCGGCCCCGATGTAGAGGTCATCGCCCTCAGCCCCGACCAGCCTGCCCCCACCACCATCCCAATGGCTGCCAGCTCATCTTCCGCCTGGAGCACGGCGCAAGTATTCTTTCCGGTCTGCGGGTCTTTCCGGAAAACCGGGATGTATTCGTTCAGGGTCTCCGCCAGCGAGGTTGCCGGGGTGATTGGGTACCAGGCTGCAAATTGCAATCCGCCATATAGTGCACCCATCGCAGCAGCAGTATTGCCATCTGTCATGATGTATCCGTCGGTCTGGCCCGAAGGTTTCACCAGGTATGCGTCACTTTTCTTCAGGTTGGCTGCTGCCCAATCATATGCATTTTTCACCATGCTCCAGTTCAGCTCTATCGGTTTTGCCTTCCCTTTGAAATGAAAATCCAGCGCCTTGTGAATATGCTCCATGTCGATGCCGATGATGTTCGCCAGCACGCCCACATACACCATATTGGCAATGTAATCGCGAATGCTGGTTGGCGCAGCCGAATCACGTACCAATTGTTTCACCGGCATCGGGTACATGTGGATATCCTGGCGGTTAATGGGTATCTTGATGCTGTCATCGTATAGCAGCGCGCCTCCAGGCACCAATCCAGCCACATCCCTGGCAAAAGTCGCCGGGTTCATCGTCACCATCACCTCGGTTTCTTCGCGGCGAGCCAGGTGCCCCTTGTCACTCACCCTGATGGTATACCAGGTAGGCTGCCCCTGGATGTTCGAGGGGAATATATTCTTCCCCGAAACAGGTATACCCATCTTGAACAGCGCTCGCATCAGCGTCAGGTTGGAGGTCTGGCTTCCTGAGCCGTTCACCGTTGCCACGGTGATGCTAAAATCATTAATTACCGGCCGCACCGAACCTGTGGTGTTTTCATCAGGTTGCTCTTTTTCAGAAATCATCGCCACTCCCTGTTTTTTGTGGATTATGAATTCAATAGTTCCATCGCTGAGGCTGCCATCAATCCCGCCGCCTTTGGCAAGATTGACTCATCAATGTCAAACTTGCTGCTGTGATGCGGCGCATCCAGGTGCTTTTCAGCATTGGCTGACCCAATGAAAACATAGCATCCCGGTATTTTCTGCATGACGAAAGCCATATCTTCCGAGCCCATGGTGGTGGTGCGAAAGTCGAGCTCGTCATTGGGCAGCAATTTGGCTGCCACCTGCTGCACCTTGGCTGTGACTTCCGGGTCATTGATCAATGCCGGTGTGATCGATTTTACTTCGACCTCTGCTTCGCACTGCATGGCATGAGCCACATTCTCGATAATCTCTTTGAAGCGCCTGATCACCAGCTCCCTCACTTCCGGCTCGAAGCTGCGTAGGGTGCCCTTCAGCAACACTTCAGCTGGGATCACATTGAAGGCATCGCCGGCATGGATAGCAGCCACAGTGACCACTGCCGTCTTTAACGGCGGGACATTCCTGGCTACGATCCCTTGCAGAGCGCTTACCATCTGTGATGCTGCCAGTATTGGATCATGGGTCAGGTTCGGAGAAGCACCATGCCCGCCTTCGCCTGTTATGCGCACGGAAAATGTATCGGCTGCTGCCATCACCGGCCCCGGCACAATTCCCACCCAACCCACCGGGTTATCATTCCATACGTGCATGGCTAGGGCTATATCGGGAACCGGGTCTTGCAGCACGCCATCGGCGATCATCAGCTCAGCCCCTCCCATTCCCTCTTCACCTGGCTGGAACATCAATTTAACCGTGCCCTTGAACTCCGAGCGGTGCTTAAACAGCAGGCGCGCCACTGTAAGTCCGATAGCCATGTGCGCATCGTGACCACAGGCGTGCATCAGCCCGGCATTTTTCGAGGCATATTCAGCCCCGCTTTGCTCCAGCACCGGCAGCGCATCCATATCGAAGCGTAGTAGCACCACAGGTCCAGGCGCCTGCCCCTCGATGAGCGCCACCACCCCAGTCTGGCCTACTCCGCTTCTAACCTTCAGGCCCAGGCTGGATAATTCACTGGCAATGATCCCGGCACTCCGCACTTCCTTGAGACCAAGCTCAGGATACATGTGAAAGTCGCGTCTGAATCGGCGCGTATAATCGAATAAAGCCTGTGCTTCATTAAGAATATCTGTCATGACGCCTCATTCTTATTATTATGATAGTGGTTTTCTCCATTTGGTTGCATTTATCCTAATATCAAACGCCGGAATTTCTCTTCATAACGTGGCTGCTCAGCAGAACTATCCGAGGTCCGGCGGTTGCGCATGCGTTCAGCCAGTTTTTCTGGTTCGCCAATCTGGCTCTTATGCTCGTATAATGCCCGAATTTTCGTTTCCCACACGTCGGTAACGTCCAAGGTGATATCTGGAGAAAGCGTGCCACACACCCACACTTCCCTCACATTGTGTGGCTCCAGGTGCTCCTCCTTCCATAATTCGGGAAAGGTCAGGTGATCGCGGGCAGAGGGGAACACGGCATCTAATGTTGCCTGTCCTGCAGCCCGGTGATCCGGGTGGTTTAAACCCCCATATTGGGTGAAGAGTGTCTGAGGGTCGCAGGTTACCAGCACATCTGGTTTAATCCTGCGGATTACGCGGGTGATGTCTCTCCGTAGGTTGATGTCTGCCACCAGGTAACCATCGGGATAATATAAGAACATTACTTCTTCCACGCCCAATACTCTGGCAGCCGCCCGTTGCTCCGCCTGCCTGATGGAACACAATTCATCTGGCCCAAGCGACAAATCTTTGGTTCCTTTGTCACCACAGGTGATCACACAATAGCAAACATGGTGTCCTGCCTTCACCCAACGGGCGGTGGTCGCTCCGCAAAAAAATTCGGGGTCGTCGGGGTGGGCAAGAATGACTAATATATTTTGCGGAGACTCCCATCTATCCGGTGATTTAGTTGGATCTACCACGTGGCTTTCTTCTTCCTTTTTTCATAGCCATTCGCCGCTCTAGTGGTCGCGTATCCTCCGGACAGCCTTCACAGGTTTCGTTAGCTTTAGTTCTTAATGCTTCCAATTCTTCAAAAGGCTGTATTTCTTGCTGCATGAATTCATGCTGTCCACCTTGTTCCAATTCAACCAGTACCGCTCCTTTCAATGGAAACACATCCAAGACCTTCCCATTACCGCGTGGTGTCACCACCAGTTTCCCTCGTTTTGGTAACTGTTTTCTGGCCTCTACATATAGCTCATATTCATACACCAGGCAGCAGCGTAACCTTCCACACATCCCGGTGATTTCGGTGGGCGTCAGCGAAATACCCTGTTCCTTGGCCATCTTGATCGAAATAGGGCTGAATTCAGTCAAAAATAATGCGCAGCATCGGCGTTCCATGCCGCACGCACCCATCCCCCCCAACGTTTTTGCAACATCTCTAGGTCCAACCATGTGCAATTCCACATGGGTATTAGGAAACATACGCTGCAATGCTCGCTTCAACGATTTCAGGTCGGCTTTTTCTCCCTCTTCGCTGCTGTATATGAATAACAGGCGCTTCCCATCCAGGCTGTATTCTACCGAAATGATTTTCACATCGCGTAGGTGCATCTCGGCTACTTTGGCCCGGCATGTGGCTAGTGCTGTGATTTCCTGGCGCTCCCATTCCTGCTTGACCAACAAATCACTTGGTGTGGCTATGCGCAATATCGACTTTAATCCTGCCCCCAGGCTGCGCTCCGGATTGGTGATAAATTGCACCACCTGTCCCAGCTGCGTACCCCGGCTTGTTTCCACCACCACATAATCACCCTTTTGAACGCTTTTATAATCGGTGGCGTCAAAATGGTAAATTTTACCAATCGATTGAAATCGTAAACCAACCACACATCTTTCGGTAGTCGTGTTCTGATCAATGTCTTCCACGAATTTTTCCTCTTCCCAACATGATGTCATTCACTCAATAATGCTGATTGGCACCGGCTTGATTTTTTCCAATGCAGCCACGCTCACCCTGGCGGCGATCTGCTGCGCAATTTTTACCAATGCGCCTGCAGCAGGTGAATCGGGAGATTCGACGATCACCGGCTTCCCTATATCGCCTCCAATTCTAACCGATGCATCCATAGGCACCAAGCCTAAAAATGGGACTCCTCCCTGCTTAGCCAGTTTTTCTCCTCCCCCGCTACCAAAGATGTCCATCCGGGTACCATCGGGCAATTCCAAGTAACTCATGTTCTCCACAACTCCCAGGATGGGCACGTTCAGTTGGCGGAACATTTCCAGGCCACGGCGGGCATCATCCAGCGAGACTTGCTGCGGCAATGTTACGATCACCCCACCACTTAGCGGCAGCGATTGGGTCAAGCTCAGTGCCGCGTCTCCCGTGCCTGGGGGTAAATCCACGATCAGGTAGTCCAGCTCACCCCATTCCACATCGCTCAAAAACTGGCGGATGGCCGAATGCAGCATCGGTCCCCGCCATATCAATGGTTGGTCGGGCCCCACCAGGAAGCCAATCGACATGATCTTGACACCGTAGGCTTCAGCAGGCTTCCACTTCTCTTTGGTCGGCGGAGGTAGCTTGGCTACCCCCATCATGGTGGGAATATTCGGGCCGTAAATATCGGCATCCAGCAACCCAACACATGCCCCAGCCTGTGCCAGGGATACTGCCACATTGGCTGCCACGGTGCTCTTCCCGACCCCTCCCTTGCCAGAGGCAATGGCGATCGCATTACGGATAGGTAGCTGTAATAATCCTCTCGTCCTTCCATCGTTGGGAACACTTGCATCCATTTTTATATCCACTTTGGTAACCCCAGGCAATGCCATAACGGCTTTCCTGGCCTCGCTTTCGATGGTGGATTTCAACGGACAGGCTGGGGTGGTCAGAATAATGGTGAAGCTCACCACGCCACCTTCAACCGCCACATCACGGATCATATTCAAGGATATCAGGTCCCTCCGTAATTCTGGCTCGATCACATTTTTAAGTGATTCCAGGATCGCATCCTTCGTAGGTAAATCAACCGCCATTTCAACCAACCTCTTCTAAATATTTACCCATCTCTATTTTTGCGTCATTAAATAAATCCATTAAACTTTGATCATTTCCTTTATACCGCTTAATCGTATTGCTCGAGCAAATCACGCAGCCACGCATGGCACGAAACGAATCGGATTGGCAGCTGGTGCAGCCACATAACCTGACCATGAACAGTACAAATGCAATCCGCTCCAGGCTTAAGCAATCCTGCTGAAGCAAGCTGTTGATCAGGTGCTCCCATTGTTCACCCCGTAATTTTCGCAGTGGTTCTATAGCATAGGAGGGAAAAAGTAGATCAATGCTTCCAGGCAACGAAATCTCCATTCATTATGAAACGGCCTAACATTAATAATTATATTATGCTTACACCTTCCTGGCCGCCCGAATGGCTTCTGCTTCAAGGCGTGCCTCTTCTTCCCGCTGATAATTGATCGGGCGGATGGAGGCATAATACGAAACCGGTCTGCCCAATTTTGCCTTATCGTATACATTAAATTGGCGGTCATAATTTGCGATTTCATAGTTGTGGTCCATCTTAATGGCATCAAATGGGCAGTACTCCGCGCATAGGCCGCAATTCATACAAACATCAATATCAATATAAAACTCTGCCGGGTCGGGTATTGGGCGCCCGGTATTGGGATTGGTGGAACGAACGATCCATATACACTGAGGAGGGCATACCTTTGCACAAATCCCACAGGATGTACAGCGGTATTCAATCTGCCCATCCTTCTCTTCATAAATAAGGAAAGGCAAATAACGGAATTCTTCGGGTACTGGTATTTTCTCATCAGGATATTGGACCGTGAATACGCCTTTCACGTCTTTGCTGCTGCGATATGCAATCCCCTCGGGAGTGCGGTAGCGCTTCCCCCAAAACCTGATGTCGTCAATATAAGTTTCGATAAAATGCCTGAAGGCTAGTCCTAAAGTCTTCAAGACACCTATGCCATACATGTAAGCATTCTTCTGTTCAGACATTCTTCACTCACCTATCGGTCTCACCCAATACAATATCAATGGACCCAAGGATCACTACCACATCAGCTACTTTGGAACCGATGCATAGGGTTTCCAGCGGGGTCAGGTTTATAAATGATGGTGCACGCACATGATAGCGCCATGGGTTGGGTTTGCCATTTGAAACAACATAGAAGCCAAGCTCTCCCTTTGGTCCTTCCACGCACCCGTATGCTTCGCCGGCCGGCACCTTCGCGATATATTGCGGCTTGCCTTCCTGGATTGGTCCTTCGGGGATGCCTTTCAATACCTGTTGTAAGATTTTTAGGCTCTGGTGCATCTCATCCAAGCGGATGAGGTACCGGTCATACACATCCCCGTGATAGCGTACGGCGACATCGAAGTCGAAGCGGTTATAAATGCTGTACGGTTGAGCTCGCCGCAGATCATACGGCACCCCTGAAGCCCTTAATACTGGGCCGACGCAAGAATAAGCGATGGCTTGCTCAGGTGTGAGCACGCCAATCCCTTCCGCACGATTTCTTACTACTTCATTATTGGTAATGTAGAGGTTGAGGTCATCGATCTTGCGGGGTAGCCGATCAAACACCAGGCCTTTAACTTTTTGCAAGACTCCATCGGGTATATCCCTTGCCACGCCTCCAAAGCGGAAGTAGTTGCACATCATCCTCGAGCCAGATACAGCTTCGAATATATCCAGGATCAGCTCCCTTTCTTCAAAAGCATACAGGAAAGGCGTGAAGTATGCGCCGAAGTCATTCATCAAAAAACCAAATAATGCCAGGTGATTCACGATACGGGTTAGCTCAGCCATCATCACTCGGATGTACTCCGCCCGTTCGGGAGGTTTAATGCCCATTAATTTTTCCACCGCCAGCGCGTAGCCGAAATTATTGCTCATCGAGTTGAAATAATCCAACCGGTCGGTATAGGGCATATTGCCAAGGAAAGTATTGCGTTCGCCAATTTTCTCGTGATTGCGGTGCAGGTAGCCCATCACGGGTTTTAATCCGACGATGGTTTCTCCATCCAGCTTCACAGCCATGCGGAATACCCCGTGTGTGGAGGGATGTTGGGGTCCCAGGTTAACAATGACCTGTTCAGTCCCGATACCTGTTTCTTCATCATCACGTTCGATCTTTTGAAGTCCGGCGTATAAAGCAGTTTCGGGTTCAGGCACCCAGCTTTCAGGATCGAACCCTGCGGGAAAATCTACATTCATGCCTAGAGGATTTTTTTCCTCTGCACTCACATAATGTCCGACTGGCCAGCGGCTTTTAAAAGGCTTGGCATCTTCCTCGTAATAACCTTCTTTCCAGTCTTTCCTCAAGGGATGCCCTGAAAATCCCTCCCACATTAAGATGCGGCGCAAATCTGGATGACCTTCGAATTTAATGCCTAACAGGTCCCAGGCTTCGCGCTCTTGAAATTCTGCCCCGGGGTAAAGGGGCACGATCGATTCAACCACCGGGTTTTGCCGATCCAGCTGTGCCTTAATCACCAGGGGTGCACCACCTGTCGATTTGCGGATGTGGTATACAACCTCCATTTTCCCTTCGGGCAAATAATCAACCCCGGTCACGGATGACAGGTAATCATAACCCAGGTTGTCGCGTAATTCTTTTAATGTTGGAATCAGGTGTTCTGGTTTTATCAGGTAACCTTCATAGCTTGGGCGCTCATCCCTGGAAATAACATCCGGAAATAATTGGGTCAGTTCTGATGAAAGTGCAATATTTTGGGTTTCCATGAATTTTCTCCGCGGCTTACAATCTCGTGTTGTTTTCACTTTCATCGGGAAGAACAGGCTGCTGAGCGGTAAGCTTGCTCTGAGAATATTGCTTGATCTGCTCAAATTTACGTGGATCCATTAAATCTGGTCCCAGAACGGGTACGACCAAAGGCTCCACGACGCCTTTTTTATACCAGCGCACGGTCTTAATGGATTGTTTATCGATCAACTTCTGCAAGGTGATCAGGCCATTTAGCAGGGCTTGAGGGGTGGGCGGGCATCCGGCAACGTACACGTCCACAGGTACATATTCATCGACCCCTGAAACGACATTGTAACCTTCTTTAAATGGGCCTCCACCCGATGCACAGGAACCCATTGCCAGCACATATTTAGGCTCAGGCATCTGGTTATAGAGCCTGACGATTTGCGGAATCATCTTCTTGGTGACCGTTCCTGCCACGATCATCAAATCTGCCTGGCGAGGGCTTGGTCGCATGATTTCCATGCCAAAACGGCTAAAATCAAAGCGGCTGGTGGCCGTGCATATCATCTCGATCGCACAACATGCCAGCCCAAACATCATCGGCCAGATGGACGAGCGCCGTCCCCAATTGTAGATTTTATCCAGCGTGGTGATGGATACCTGGCTTTGCATCTCAGGTGGTATTTCGTAGCCGGGATTGTTCAAGTCAAAGCTCATAGGGTTGTTCTCCTCAACTCAATTAACAGATCAGAACCATTATACCTTTATCTCCTCAAGTGTCAATTGATATACGCAAATATATATTTGCATTTATTGGGTTTTTTGATATACTTGGAACCAACCAAGCGATGAATGCCCGGCAAAAAATCTTGAATTACCTGCTGGAACGGCAGAGCGCAACTGTCGATGAGCTTGCGCGGGTTTTTCATGTAACACCAGCCAATATCCGCCATCATTTGTCTATCTTAACCGCTCAGGGCAGCGTCACGGCGATCGGTCAGAAACCCGCGCCCTATCGCGGCAGGCCATCTCAAATTTTCAGCTGTAAGATGAAAATGCAAGATAACTTTCTGCCCCTGGTGGAAACCCTTCTTACCTATATCCTGGACAGGGCTAGCGAGGGCAGTAATGTGCATCAGCTAAAAATGATCGCTGGTCAAATGGTGGCAAAATTTTCTCCCGACACGGCCAACCCTACCCGCCGATTATACTCATCCGTACATATACTCAATCAAATGAATTACCAGGCGCACTGGGAAGCTCATTTTGAAAATCCGCGCATAATTCTGGGGCATTGCCCTTATTTCTCCCTCCTCAAGTCACGCCCCGAAATATGCCAGATGGATGCATATATACTCGAAGAGCTATTGGGTGCGCCTGTAAAGCAGGTTGAAAAATTGTCGGCTAACGAAAAATACATCCCGGAGTGTGTGTTTTTAATCCAGCGCCCCTCTTGGTCATGACCTTTCCTTTACATCACCAGCTTGATAATATATAATATATAATATATATTATTAACAGGCGATAGATTCCACGCTTCGAGCGATGATTTAAACATGGATAGTGATAATTCCCAACCGGATACCGGAGAACCTTTGCGGAGACGCTCATTAACCGATGAGGTTTATGATAACTTGTCTGGCAAAATCATCGCGGGAAAATACACCTCCGGTGATTGGCTCCGCCAGGAGGACATTTCCACCTTGCTGGGTGTAAGTCAAACCCCGGTTAGAGAAGCATTAGATCGCCTGGTGGCTACCGGGTTGGCTGAAAGGGTACCATACCGAGGTGTCAGGGTACCAATCCTTGAAATCAAGGAAATTGTGGATGCATTCCTGCTGCGCTTATTATTGGAAGCTAATGCTGCTCATCGGGCAGCTGGATTAGTCCGTCCTGAAGAGATCGAAGCCTTAACTGCATTAGTGGAACAGACTGCCAGCCTGATGAACCTTGAGGACATGGCAAATTTGCGTAAACTGAACAAACAATTCCACACCAGCATTGTCGAGGCAGCCCGCAACGGCTTGCTGAATAAGCTCTATGAAATGACCACCAATGCATTTCCGGATTGGATGTTATACGAATACATGTTCAGGCATCCAGAGCTATTACAATCGAGCTTGGTGCGGGAGCTGAATGAGCATAAAGCTATCATTGATGCCCTGGCGTCTCATAATGCTCGTAATGCTTCACTCGAGGTTGCCAACCACATTAAAAACCAGTGGAACGATCTAAAATCGATTCTGGAAATTCCAGACCAGTTGGTCCAGGATTGCGAAGCACAAATCAACACCAACTTCCCGATTGGGTAAATCTAGCAATTATAAGGAGAGAAAAATGCGAACCGAAGACCTGTTCAAAGAAATGGCACAAAGTATCACCGATGGTGAATCCGAGAAAGCCGCCGACCTGGCCAGGCAGGCCATCGCCCTGGGTATAGATCCCCTTGAAGCCATCAATAAGGGTTTTGTCAGCGGAGTGAACTTTGTCGGAGACCAGTTCAGCTGCGGACTGATGTACCTGCCCGAGTTGGTGATGGCGGGTGAAGCTATGAAGGCTGCAGTCGCCGTGCTTGAGCCGGAGCTTGCCAAACGTGGTACTGAACGTAAAATGCTCGGAAAGGTGGTTTTGTGCACTGTGGAGGGTGATATCCACGAGATTGGCAAGACCTTGGTTGGAACCATGCTCTCGGCGACGGGTTTCCAGGTCATTGATATGGGAGTTGATGTACCTGTAATGAAAGTGGTTGAAAAAGCCCGTGATGTTAATGCTGATATTGTAGCCATGAGCGCCCTGCTCACCACCACGATGGTACACCAAAGAGACGTGATCGAAGCCCTTGAAGATACTGGTTTACGCAGTAGAGTGAAGGTCATGGTTGGTGGGGCACCGGTGACCCAGGAATGGGTTAAGCAAATTGGTGCTGATGGTTACAGTGAAGATGCCATTGGCGCGGCCCGGTTAGCCAGGCAGCTATTAGGCGTCTGACTCGAAGCAGGTGACTATGACGGCCGGTAAGATCAAATCCATAACTAATCCCAAGCTCAGCCTTGAAATCCTCTCCAAAGAGGAAATCCTTCGCCTGCATACTGCCACCCTGGATGTCATCGAAAATACCGGTATTCGCTTCCCATCAAAATGGGCGCTGGATATCTGGGAAGCCCATGGGGCTCAGGTGGATCGCAATACTTCCATTGTTAAAGTGCCCGGACAGATTATCGAGGATGCACTAAAGCTCGCGCCACCAAAATACAACCTGGCTGCTCGTAACCCGGAACAAGACCTTCCCCTGGATGGTAACCATGTATTCCTGGGTACTGATGGCTGCGGCATCGAAGTGCTGGATATTAACACCGGCAAGCGGCGCACGTCAGTCTGGCAGGATGTGGCTGATATTGCCCGGCTGGCTGATGCGACCGAAGAAATAGCCTTCCATTGGGTCGCAGTATCTGCCCAAGATTTTCCTGCTGAAACCCGCGGCTTGCACGAGCTGCGCGCCATCTGGCAGAACTCAACCAAACACGCTCAAACTGAAAGTATATACAATGAAGTAGAAGCCCGTGCTGCAGTAGAAATGGCTGCTGCCATCGCCGGTAGCAGGCAAACCCTGCGCCAACGACCCATACTCTCAATTATGCAATGCACAGCCCCGCCTCTAGGCCAGGATGGCGGCAGCCTGGATGCCGCCCTGATTGGTGCCGAGGCTGGCCTGCCGGTTGGCTTCATGACCATGGCCGCCTGTCTCACCACCGGCCCTGCCACACTCGCCGGAAACCTTGTGGTGGGCAATGCTGAAGTGATCAGCGCCACTGCCCTCATCCAGCTGGCATTCCCGGGCGCGCCGGTGTTTTATGCTGCCGCTCAAACCGCCTCTGATCTGCGTACGGGCGCTTATACCGGTGGTGGTCCCGAAGATTTTATCTTCGGTGCGGCCCAAAACAAGCTCTCTGATTTTTATGACATTCCTTTGTCGATGGGCTCATTCGCCACCGGCGCCAAGGAGCCTAACTGGCACGCCGGGGTTGAAAACAGCCTGTCCACCGTCCTGGCCAGCCTGGTGATGTCTGATATGTTGCTGGGTGCAGGGTTATTGCATGGCAGCCGCATCTGGTCATATGCTCAAATGCTGATGGATTGCGAGATTTTCTCCATCATCCACAAAGTCATGCAGGGTATCGTAGTGGATGATGAAACCCTGGCGCTAGATGTGATCCACAATGTTGGGCCGGGAGGAAATTTCCTCAGCCAAAAACATACCTTGAAGCACATGAGAGAAATTTTCGTTCCCCAATTTATGGACCGCCGTCCATATAATGTCTGGGAAGAGAAACATGATGATGGTCGTGATTGGGCGCTTGAAAAAGCTCGCAAAATCCTGCAAACCCACCAACCAGAGCCATTGGACCCGGCTATCTCCACAGAGCTAAAGCGCATTATCAATTCCATCCCGGTGAAAAAATGACACTTCAACCTCAAATAACACTGTTGAGCGATGATCTGGTCAAACGCATCCTGGATGAAGCTTTTCAGCTGCTGATCAATCCCGGAATAAGAGTCCAGTCGCCTGATGCCAGGCAGTTATTGGCTGAAGCGGGTGCAAAGGTAGATTCTGATATTGAGGTGGCTCACATCCCAGACCGGCTTGTGTATCAAGCCCTTGAAACGGTTCCCCACCAGTTTCTCCTGTATGACCGCAACGGAAATCCTGCCATCAACTACGGAGGCAATTCGGTCCACTTCGATCCAGGTTCATCGGGGGTGCACATCCTGGATCCAGACACATTGGAGCACAGGCCGTCCTACACGGATGACCTGGTCAGGATCGTAAAACTAACCGAAATGCTGCCTCAGTACGACGCCCAATCCACGGCAGTGATCTGCAATGAGGTCCCCAAGCCGATCAGCGACTTATACCGCCTGTATCTGGTATTGCAATACTCAACCAGGCCCATCGTAACCGGAGCATTTGCCATCCCCACGTTACAAGTGATGCTGGATATGCTGTCGATATTCTCCGGCGGGCGCCAGGCGCTGGCTGAAAAACCTCAAGCGGTGTTTGATGTCTGCCCCTCTCCGCCCCTCATCTGGAGCAACTTTGGCGCACAAAACCTGGTCGATCTGGCCCTGGCAAATGTGCCAGCCCAGATGGTTTCCATGCCACTGGCGGGTGCCACCGCCCCGGTGACCCTGGTCGGTGCGGTGGTGCAGCATACCGCCGAATGCTTGAGTGGCGTCACCATTCACCAGCTGGCCAGCCCTGGTGCTCCTATCGTCTGGGGGGGAGCGCCTGCCATTTTTGATATGCGTAAGGGCACCACGCCGATGGGTGCTGTGGAGACGGCCATGATCGATGTAGCCTACACCCAGATTGGGAAATTCGTCGGATTACCCACCCATACCTACCTGTGTGCTTCCGACGCCAAGCTCATCGATGCCCAGGCTGGCCTGGAAAGCGGGATCAGCGCCATCATCGGGGCACTTGCCGGTGTAAACATGATTTCAGGCGCAGGCATGCTGGATTTCCTGGCCTGTTTCAGCCTGGAGAAATTGGTAATCGATGCCGAGATCATCGCCATGGCCAAGCGCCTGCTATCAGGCATCCACACTCCCACCGAAACCCTGGCTACAGCCATGTTTGAAGGCATTAATTTTAAAGGGGACTTTCTCAAACAAAAGGTCACCCGCGATTTATTCTCAATGGAACAATACCTGCCTTCAAAAGTTTTGGACCGTGACACTATGCGTGGCTGGCACCAGGATGGCAGCTTAGACAGCCTGGCACGCGCTAGAGAGCAGGTTAAGCAGCTCCTGGGCCAGTACGAAATGCCTGCATTAGCTCGGG
>Ga0172363_10000030_pt1 | contig 77316 bp, 77 predicted proteins | sample LakKivs2_kivu2a2_FD_114541 | JGI IMG/M metagenome (GOLD analysis project Ga0172363, IMG submission 114541) | Sediment microbial communities from Lake Kivu, Rwanda - Sediment s2_kivu2a2 | ecosystem: Environmental > Aquatic > Freshwater > Lake > Sediment | place: Rwanda: Western Province, Lake... | reverse complement strand
GGCAGGGACATCTCCCGGAAAGAGCCAGGCCACGGCCGTGGCTGCAATACCAGCGATGATCGTGACAATACCGGCAAAGATGGATACAGCGAATCCTTTGACTGCCCTAGGCCTTGGAGGAAACGTTGGAGGAGGGTACCCTGGGAAGGGCATGACCAGAGATAATTGACGACTCATCTTGCTCTCATCTATCGACTAAAGATAGTGGTTCAGTCGATTCTTAAGACTTTGCACTCGTTAAGGTAATCAAGGAATTTGTATCTTAGTTCGGTCTGGTGAAGGGGCGACTTCCCGAACGTCAAGGGATCACTAGAATAGCTGACATTAGGAGAGCTGCACCGATAACTATTCTCTGGATCAGCCTTCCCTTGAACTGGATGGTACTTAGACGGTTGACCTTGACCATGCCGAGTCCTATGAGAATTCCCATGAGGATGATGGGGGATGCAACGCCTAATGTGAAGATTGTGACATCTGCCAGTGGGGTGGTAGAGTTGACCAACATGACCACAAGGAATGCGGCTATGCACGGTAGCTTTATCAGCGAGAAGACTGCGCCGAGGGCGAAGTCGTAGACAGGACTGTTCAGTTCTCTTACCCTCACAAGTAACCCCTTAAGAGGTTTCGGTGTTCTGAACAGCGGCACCTTGGCCTCGATACTGCTTCCACTTCCCCATCTTCTAGAATAGACGTCTTGGCCGACTTCAATGAAATGGAGTAACGCCATGACGACCAGAATAAAGACAATCAACCAAGTCAGGGACGCTAGCGTGCTGGTTGCGGTTGGGTTTGAGACTATCAGGGAGAAGAGAACTATGTATGAGTATACTAGGCCGAGCGATATCAGCCCGATCCTCTTGGCCACACCTCTCAGCTCGGTCTGAGTCGCTGTAGCGAAGAAGAAGGATGCAAGCGCGACCAAGCAGGGGTTGAATCCGGAGACCGCTCCAAGGGCATAGATCAAGGGCTGAGAGAATCGCACCTCACTCCTCTCTTGGGAGGTCTCTGCCATGGAACCCCTCGTCAAGTAATATACTCCTTTCTGGACATCCATATCCTTCAAAGGGGGGTAGTACACGAGACCCATCATCGAGTTATGGGCGACAAGTACAGACCCACCGGCCTGGCTTGAGATATTGAACGCTTTGAAGTAGGCATCTCCAACATCCTTCTTTCTGTAGTAGTTGACCGCGCCAAACGAAACCTCATCGCTGGTGAGGTTTCCCTGCCAAGTTGGGTAGGACCTCGTGATGAAGAGATTCTTGCTCTCCTCGCAAGCGGGGCAGGTAGTGTAGTAGAGGAACACGACCTGGGTCTTGTTGTCTAGGCGAAGGCCCTTCACTGGTTCGAAGGCTACAGGAACCGCTCCGAGTTCATTTTGTGTTTGAGCTCCGTTGGTCTCCAGTCTTCTGTTTTCATATTCTACTGTAGAGAATGCTGCGTACCCCAACGTCACCAAGAGGAAAGCTACGGCCATAACTATGAAGATAGCTTGCTTCATGTTTTTTGAGGACAGCACTCTTCAACACTCCTTTTGGCAAGGCATTCCGTATCGTCCGCCCAGTCATCCTTCTGTAACGGCACTAGATCCAAGCAGAGGTTCGCGCCTTGATAAAGCATTTGGCAGCTGGTACCGCCGAGACCAGAAGAAGGATGTATAACGGGGCATACTCTAGCAACGCAATCATGTGGATGTCGTAGTCGATCGAGAATTGTGGAAGGTACGGAAGAACTACTGCTGCTGAAAAAAAGAGCCAACCAACAGTATTCCTGTTGAGGCCTTTCAACGCCAAGAATGGCAGAAGCCACAAGACGTACCACTGAAAAACGGCTGGCGCGAGTAGAAGATACGTCCCAAGAACAAGGATTGAATTGTCGATCAGCCTAGAGAGACTCCACGTACTCCTGAGTCTAAGAGACGCGACAACGACCACTAGGAATGCCGCGTAGACAATCAGACTAGTGAGAGTGCTTGTGACGCGCAACCTAGCAAACATGTCTTCCACAATCATGAATATGGAAGGGTTGTAAGTTATGTTCTGAGAGTACCATACAACCTGATACAGAAGATTCACGCCTGAAGTTATGAACACTGGAGAAAGAAACAAGACCGAAGATAATGCAAAGTACAAAAGGAATTCGTTGAGGCACCTTCTTCCCGACTCTCTAAGGCATTTCAGGTAGACTGGTAGAAGAAGAATCGGAAAGAGTTTTGACCAACAAGCAAGGGAGTAGCTGAGTGAAGATAATCGGAAACGTTGCCGAGATATTAGCCAGAGGCTCAACAACAAGAAAAATACAGGCAGAGGCTCGATATGTCCGTTACCAGCAGACTCCACTATCGACAGAGGTGACCACGCATAGAGAACCAAGCCGGAAGGCGCAATGTCGCCTCCTAGCCTAAATAGAAGTGCCGCGAGAAGCAGAATATTCAGTAAGTCCAGCGCCGCCACGGCGACTTTGATCCCTAAGGGGTTGCCTCCTGCAAATAGGTACGCCCCGCCAAACAGGAGTTGGGCCAAAGGCGGATAGACGGTGAACGTGTTCTTGAACTCGTAGTCCCAAAAGTAGGGAACATCCTTCAGTGCGTCAAGCTCAGCTGAGTCGGGTCTGTAGAGGTAGGGATTAAACCCGTGATTGAGCAACCTACCGTCCCAGAAAAACCGCATGATATCATGGCTGAGGCTCGGCTTCAAAGAGATCATGGTCAGCCTGAAGGCTACCGAGAACAATGCAACAATCAGAAGTAAGACTGATGGCGAGGCGGATATCCCGGAAAACCTCCTTTCAGCAAATAGGATAGATAGTATATAGAACAGGAAACAGAGGAAGAACAAAGGAACAAAGGCAGATATGTTATTGCCAAGGTCACCCAGAGAGAGAATGGTAGCGTAGCACCCGAGCTGAACAAAACCCAGAAGAAGCAGAGGGGACAGCCGTCTCAGCATAGATACCTTGAGACGGTGTAGGCTTGGATTAGGAGGCTCGATACCAGCGGCGTTGGTTGACAGGTAGTCACCACTACTGGCTAGTGATTCCCCATGGCCTCTGCGGAACATGTACTTTCAACGGGCGTTCGGAAGCCCTTACCGGGTAAGCTGAAGGCCTACGACTCCTCAGTCCAACGGTCGCCGCGTTTCAGGAACGGAGGTTCTCTTCCGTACTGAGATCATCACCAGCAGAAGGGACACCGCGACGACGAGTGGGGTAGCATACTGGTGGAACTCAGGTATTGGGACACCGGATTGCTCCAGACGGAAGTCGAGCCGTGTTGCGGATCCGTCAGAGACGCTCACGGTTTTAGTCACCACATCATATCCCGGTAGACTGGCAGTGATTGTGTAGGTGCCCACTGGGAGAATCATGAAGTAATGGCCTCCGGCGTTGAATTGTGCAGTGTAGACTAGGGCTCCGCCCGTTGCAGTGATATTCGCCCATCCTGTCTGACGGTAATCACCAAGATAGTTCCTCGCATAGACAAATCCTTCTACCGTTCCTCCCCCCGCAATAGCTTGGTCAAGGCCCAGCAACAGCGAGAGGCCTGACAATAGCAGCAACACCGAGAGCCAAACCGATATACGCAAGTTCTCTGCCCTTCAGGCAATAGACTTCTTCGACTACTAGAAAAACTTGTCTGAAACGTCAGTAAATGATTATAGGGAGCTCCACAACCTAAAGCAAAATTGAGTTCTGGGTTGGACGCCTGCCAACTTGAATTCGCAATGTGTAAACGAAATAACCTGCGCTCTCGAGGCTGCAACGGTTGATAGTACTGAAGGATGTGTCTCTTAGCCTCTCGGTCGAAGAGGCCCTCACCATCGGAGGCTTGAGTCGCATAGCTGACAAGATAGACAACCTAGGAGACCTTCTGGATGAGTGTGTGGGCCTGATAAGGCCGGCTGCAGTCTACAAGTACTTGAAGATAGAAAGAGTCATGCAGGAAGGCGTCCTCGTCGAAGATGGCAAACTGCTGAGTAGTCCCAGACTTGCTGAAGAACTCAAGTGTGCAACTGAGATAGCGCCCTACATACTAACCATCGGCCCAGACTTGGAGCGAAGAGTCACCGAGACTTCTCATAGCCGACTCCTCGATTCATGGATACTCGACAACTTAGGAACATATGCTCTGCGTCTTCTGACGAGACATCTTGAGGAACGGATCAAAGCTGAGAAGGGCTGGGAAATATCGCGATTCAATCCAGGTTCCACTCCATCCTGGGAACTGGACCAACAAGAAGTTATCTTCAGCATGTTCTCCAAAGAGAAGGTTCAAGAAGCCATTCGGGTGTGTCTGACAGACCAATTTGTGATGATTCCCAAAAAATCAGTCTCAGGCATTATGGGCCAAACAGAGACAGTCTATCATAATTGCCAAGAGTGCCAAAAGATGTGTGAGTACAGGCAAGTGCCTTACATAGGCAAGTCGACTAAGGTTTGAGGCTGCGTAATCTAATGCTCCAGCCCAGCTTCAACACTGACGCAAAGATCCTGCAGAGCATTTCCCACTTACCCACCCAACCATGCATCTGGTTGATGTCTTAGGCAGGAAACCTCAGAGAAGGTTGCTACTCTCAGCCAAATATTGCCGGGGAATGATTTATTCCGGACTAGAGCCAAAGACAGATGCAACATGACAGAACTCACGGTCACGAGTGGAGTCTTCTCGCGAACCTCGACCGACGACTGAGAGAATTGTATGTTTAGACTTCTACCTAGACGGTCTCTTGCGTCTTGTCTTTGGCTTCATCCATTTGGCGTATGGGGCAACCAAGACCTTGGGATTCCTTGGTCCTCTACTCACCGCAAGATTGTAAGCTTCGTCGATCGAGGTTGTGGATTCGATTCCGATATCCTTCAGAGCCTTCACGTTCGCTTCGCCGGTCACCACTATCACTTTCTTCTTCTGTAGCACGAGATGAATCGGGTACCAGAGCATAGCGTGCCACAGCTCCTGTTTTCCGTTGAAGATGTCACTCAGCACCCTCCGCCAACTTTCTCTTGTGGCAGGCATGTAGTCCTTGATGTAAGAGAAGTGTGCAAGACCTCCTGGACTTGGCGTCGCCAAGATTATTGTGCCACCGTCCTTTGTCACCGGATCCAACGTTGCTATTGGCCAGCAGGAGTGTGCTAGGTATTTGTCCCAGCTAAGAGATCCGCTTATCGAGATATCCACCTTTCCCGGCCATCCTACCAAGTAAGAGTATATTCGATCGAACTTCTCAATAGATACTCTATGTGATTCGGCCGAGGCTCCAGCGGCCATGTCAACAACATTCCCGTCAACGTCGAGGATCACGTTCAGAACCATGTTGAGCCCCGCGAGTTTCGCAGCTTCCTCAATATCGTTTCTCAGGCGATTCCTAGGCCCCACGTATCCTGGTTGTATTGAGCCCTGACCTATCGCTAGGCGATGGTTCCACTCTATGGTTTCATACGAACAGACTCCAGGCAGAACTATTGATCCTCCGCCCCCGTAGCCCCACAGGGTCATCTGAGTTGTGTGGACCCCTAACGTGACGTCTGACTCATAGAAGGCTCTATGCACCTCTACAGGCGTCCCGTAGCTTGTGACGCCGAGGAAGACAAAGTCTTCCTCTTTCTTTGCGATGCTCTGGAGAATTGGGATACCACTGTTAAGAATTTCTCTTCCCAGCTTAGCCTCAAGTTCCTCCTCTGTGGTGGCCCTCAGCCCCCCGTTTGCCACGATTATTTTCGGCTCAGCCCCAGCATCCACGATGGCCTTCAATATTGGTGGGAGGACCGAGTGTGCTGGTGTAGGCCGGGCAAAGTTGTCTATTAACACCGCAATCTTCTTGCCCGGTCCCAGAAGGCTTCTGAAGCTTGGGCTGGCTACAGGTCTCCCAAGAGCCTTCATCACGGCCCCTTCAAGATCATGAATAGGCTGAGTTCGCCTAGGCGTCGCAACCGAAGACAGGTTCTCCTCATCTATTTCGAGTTGAAGCCTATCTTTGCCGTATGGAATCTCAATCTTGGTCGTGGACCCATCCCCACTGGAAAGCAATCAAGACATCTAACTCATGTGCAGATACCTAGATGCTCAAACCCAGAACCTTGGATGGATTATCAGATATCATGATTCTGACCTCTTCCTTCTTTACTCCATTCTTCAACATCGCGGAGATGAATTGTTTGAACATCTCCGCTGGCGGCGGGTTCATCTCTTGCCCTCCGTCGGTCGCCATTATGCAGTTCTCGGCGCCGAGGAACCTTATCGTCTCAGCCAAGTGCCGAGGTGGAATCGGGTTTCTTACCTGCTTTGTGCAGATCACGTAGTCATGTTCGATCAGTACACCTAGTTCTGTAAAATTCTTCATCTCCTCTATGGAATAATCCAAGAAGTCTATTGTTGGGTGTGTAAGAAGGATCTTCTTTACCCCGGCTCTTCCTGCCTCGTCAACCAATACTCTTGCCTCTTTTGGTGAGATATGGCCGGTACCAAGGGCGATGTTGTGCTTTGCCACCAACTCGATGATCTTGTAGAGCTCCGGAACCATTTTCCCTCTGTTGTCGAGGATACTTATCCCACTCGTTCCCTTAGGGATGGCTTTGACAAGTGCCGGGACAGAATGAGCGCTTCTGAGATACTGCGCAGCATTGATTGTTGGCATCCACACTTCTTTTGCTCCCATCTCCACCGCAGCGAGGACTGCGTGGGGGTTTAGGCCTCCGACCGCATGATTCAGGGTCACCGCCCCGAACACGGAAAATCCAGAGGCTTTGCTGGCGATCTCGGCTCTGTCAGAAGTGATAGTGTGGTGGCTCTTGATCAAGATCGCCCTCATACCGGCCTGCTTAGCCTGAAACGCGGCTTCGACATCGTCTACGCTTCTTGGATGGATGTCTGGTGCTGTATGTATATGAATGTCGATCGAGCCCTGGAGTAGCTCTGAGACGTCGTCAAGATCTACCATGAAAGACCCTGAGATACATACAGTAGCAAGTCGATATATTTTTTCTGCCTAACTCTATTTTTGAATTGATCATACGCAAGAAGGACCTTCAAGAGAATCGGGTCCACCAATAAGTTCAATACATTTATTGACCAGCAATTTACAGTCTCTAGCGGAATCTTGCCGAAGAACATAGGAGGAGATGCCCGGGATGTTCAAGTTTGAAACTGAACAGAAGATCTTCGACATAGCCGGTGTAAGGGTTGGAGGCCAACCCGGCCAACTTCCGACAGTGATGATCGGGAGCATATTCTATCACGGGGACAGAGTTATCGATAGTGAGGAGGAGGGGACATTTGACAGGGAAAAGGCCGAGGAGATCCTTCGACTCGAAGCAGAGGTCTCAGAAAAGACTGGAAATCCCAGGATCGTGGATGTCTGCGGAGCTTGGCCGAAAGCTATTGTGAGATTCATGGATTTCGTTTCAGACAAGATTGACGGGCCTTTCCTGATCGATGGAACCACCGCTGAAGTCAGAGCAGCGGCCGCAAGACATGTGGGTGAGGTCGGCCTCTCAGACAGGGTCGTATTCAACTCAATAAGCCCTGAGGCGAAGCCTGAGGAATTGGAGGCGATCAAGGACTCCAAGATAACCGCCTCAATCCTCTTGACATTCAACCCGCGAAACATGACTGTGGCTGGTAAACTGTCAACACTCAGAGATTCACAGGAAAGAAGAGGGTTGATAGGTGTTGCATCAGAAGCTGGAGTGGAGAAGATGCTTGTGGACACAACCGTCCTTGATATTCCTGATCCTGGTCCCGTAGCCAAGGCCTGTCACTTGGTCAAGAAAGAGTTCGGTCTACCATCAGGCGCCGGAGTTCATAACGCGGTGGATAGGTGGGTTGGCAGAAAGAAACAGGACCACTTAACATACAGGATTAACAACGCCGTAGCCCACGTAACACCAATAATACTGGGTGCAAACTTCCTCCTGTACGGTCCGGCAAGTAGAGCCCCAGAAATCTATCCCGCATGCGGCTTGGCTGACGCCTACGTCTCATACAGCATGAGACAAGAATTTGGAATAAAGCCCCTGACGAACAATCATCCAATATTCAAGATATTTCTGTGACATTACACGGAGAACTCCTGAGTTTAATAGTGGAAGCCGGGGGCATCCGTGTCTGTAGACGGTGTTAACAAGGAATATCCGGAGCGCCTAACTAAAGGGATGTCTCGGACCACTCGGCGCTTGTTGTAATGCTGCACCAGTGTATCCTACTCGTGAACAACCAAGCCTGCTTCTTTGAGTGATGCTCGCGAATAGACGCAGAGCATCTCAAACGGTTCATCAAACGGATTGTACAGCCAGTGAACCACTCCCTTAGGAACCCAAATCGTATCTCCCTCTTCCACCACATACTCTTTGCCGTCGATGCCCACGTAACCTCTACCTCCAGTTATGTAGAGGATCTCCTCAGCGTTTGGATGCGAACACTTCTTCTCGTAGTCCCCGCCCACAGCGCCCCTGTCATATCTGCCGTACAGGAGGGTCAGCTCTTTTGCCCCGACAGTACTGGAGTCTATTATCATTTTTCTAGTGAACTTTCCCATTTCGGGAACGGGTGCGTCAACAAAGTCGTCTGGTTTGAAGATGTATTTCTTCTCAACCAATTGCTTGAGCCCCTCTTGGCCTTCAGAGATCTAAATGTTAAGTATGAAAGTCTTGTGGTGAGCGATCGCATAAAGATCGGGTGAAGAAAAATGTTGTGTGCCACTAGAACGTTTCGCAAGATTGACGACCGACAACCTCCAGAATCTATCAGAGCCGTGTAGGCGTAGACTTAAATAGGCTGAGAAGGGATTCTGTCTCTAATAGCAAGGTCAAGAGGGAGTCGTAGAATACCGCCACGAACACTTCTTCAACCGAAGAACACTGCAGACCAATCGAACTCAGGTTCCACATTTCTAAACAGACTTCCCCAGAGAGCAGAAGAGTCCCTAACGTGTTTCTCGTCTTTGCTTAGAATAGGAGGGCAAAAGTAACACTCATGGCTGAAGTCTGCACCGTCTGTGGTCTTCCCAGGGATCTTTGTGTCTGCAGCACAATAAGCATGGAGCAGCAAGTGATAAAGGTCCGCCGTGAAACGAGAAAATGGGGCAAGGCCACTACAATCATAGAGGGAATAGACCCTAAGAGTGTTGACCTCAACGGGCTTGCGGCGAAGCTGAAGACCTCATGTGCATGCGGCGGAACCGCTAAGAATGGACAGATAATTCTTCAGGGCGACCATAGGGAGAAGGTCAGAAGACTTCTAGTCGACTATGGTTTCCCCGGCCCCAGCATTGAGGTCCACTAGGTGGTGCACCGCATAAATGCGGATAAGAGATCTCATTCAGACTCTGAAAAGTCTCAAACGTCGAGGTGGAAGCCCGACCATCTGTCCGCGATGCCGTAGCCCCTCGATTGTTGGAGCCAGCTCCCTTGACGGGTGGCTAATCCCTACACGTTTCATGTGTACCAAGTGTGGATACTCGGGATACTTGGCCTTGGAGCCTGAGGAGGGTGGAGGTCGAACGGGCTCAGGGTCAGACGTTAAGACCTAAGGCTTCCTTCAGCCCCTTGTACCTGTTTCGAACGGTGACCTCGGTAACGTTCGCAACATCGGCAATGTCCTTCTGGGTCTTCTTTTCGCCCTCCAAGACGCAAGCTACGTAGAGTGCCGCGGCAGACAGACCCATTGGGTCTTTGCCAGCTGCGATTCCCCTCTTCCTCGCCTCCTTGAGAATCTTGATGGCGCTTCTTTGAGTCTTCATCGATATGGCTGCTTTCGAGGCTATCTTGGATACGCATCTTACAGGGTCCGTGACAGGCATTCTGATGTCAAGTTCTCGGAGCAGTAGCCTGTAGCATCTGGCAACATCCTTCTTCTTTATCCTGCTTGCCGAAGCCACTTCTTTGAGGGTTCTGGGCGTCTCAGTAACTCTACAGGCTGCATATAATGAGGCGGCCGCTATGGCTACTATAGACCGTCCTCTGACTAGGCCGCTATCTAGGGCTTTTCTGTAGATTATTGCAGCCCTCTCTTTAACAGAGGCTGGAATATGCAGCCGATCAGTGAGTCTGTCAAGCTCCGCCATGGCTTGAGCTAAGTTCCTATCGACAGAAGAGTGGATTCTGGTTCTAATCTGCCATTTCCTCAGTCTCAACATTTCAAGTCTAGTGGTTAGAGGCAGCTGTCTGCCGTAGGCATCCCGGTTCACGCGGTCTATAACGGTTGACAGACCTTTGTCGTGGACTGAAAACGATACTGGAACGCCAACCCTTCCGCGAGATTCTTTCTCCTCCTGCGTGAAAGCTCTCCATTCTGGCCCTTGGTTTATGGCGTGTTCGCTCAGAACAAGGCCGCAGTCTTGGCAGACGACTTCACCAAGATCATAGTCTTCGATAAGGTTTCTACTATTGCACTCTGGGCAGTTCGTGATCTTGGTCGGTCTCCTTTCGTGAGTCGACATTTTCCATTCCCTTAGAGTTTTAGCTTACTGTCTCGGGGATTGACTGGCTGGATGGGAGAAATCCGCTAGTCTGACCCTTAGGCGACCAGAGGTCGCCTGATGAGGCCCTATTTAAAAGTTACTCATATTTAAAGATTTTCTACGAGACGCTCTATCGCCCGAGGATGGAAAGACTCTGCGCCGTGTCAAAATACAGCTCTCATAGAACTCAGTAGAAAGCTTAAAGGCTTTGCCCTAGACTTCATAGTCGGCCCGGCAGTTAGGGTGTGTGCTAGCCCGGTCGTCTAGCGGTCAATGTGGGGTCAGACACGATCAAGGATAACGGGCTCTGGATCCTCCGTAAGGAGAAGACACCCGTCGACGGGAGTTCGAAAAACACTCGAAAATCTCCCCCGGGCTACCAATATCAATTGTAACTAAGGTGATTCCTGTCGATTATTCGTATTGGGCCGTCTAACCACCACGTATCCTTCATTGGCATTCATGACTACGAGGCAACCGTTTGAGATTGCCTCAACGGCATCTTTCTCAAGCCTGTCCATGAGGGGGATTCTTGCGAGTATACATCCTGCTGCAATGATAGGTTCGGTCTTCGAGTTTATTATTCCAGCAGGTTTGGTGCCTTTCTTCGCCATCGAAAACAACGTGTAGGATCCTACCGTGCTCCCCTTTCCACATGGGAACACGAGAATCTTGTTCTTCACACTCAGTCCCTCAAGCTCGTGGCCCGGCTCCACGACTATTCCGGTGTTAGGGTCGACGCCACCCAAGAAGGAGAGTGGTTGACGAGTGACTACGGCCTCTCCTTCCGCCAAACCTTTGACGAGACCCCTTCCCCTCAGTCTAATCTCCATGTACCGCATACTCCAGGGAGTCTTCGAGGTCTCGAAGGCTGACGTTTGCGCCGCAGAGTGGTGGTAGATAGTGAGCCGCCTTTGCTGAGTTGGTCATCACTCGTGTTACCCCTATGCGCTCGAGAGGGGCCACCACCATGCAGGTGTCCCTGATCACAACTCCTCCAGCCCTCACTATGTTCTTCAGGTAGTCTCTGGTCTTTGCAAGGTTCCACACATGTCTTGAAGTAAAGACCATCAATCGTCTGACAAACTGTTTTCCCGCAGTCAGTCTTGAGATCTTTACTATCTCCTCGATGTTGCAGTGTGGGCAACCTATACAGACATAGTCTGGTTCGGCCTCCTTTGAGAGGGACTCTCTTGTCTCGTTAAGGTCAGAGCTTTCAACAGAGATCTTCCCACGAGGTCTATTCTTGCTCAGGATGTTCGACTCAGGGGTTAAGTCTTTCACGTGGTAGATTGCTTGGCCACCTGAGGTTGCCATGCTTGCCCCCAAGGCCTTCAGGTGGGCACTCTCAATCCTGCCTCTGGGGAGGTTGATGAGAGGTATGTCTTTAGGAAGCCTCTTTCCCACAGAGAACCCCAAGAGACTGTAGTCTAATTCGTTCTTGAGTTCTGCCCTCACATCGACCTCGACCGTTGGGACTCTGTTCTCACTCAGGTGTAAGCCGTATAGCGGCGTCTTTCCGATTATGGCACTCGCGAGGGCAATCGGTCCTCCTTCTCGGTTTGACCTCGCGCCGAGGATTGAGTTTGCATAGATCACTGCTGAGGACTCCGCCCACGCAAGGTGATCTCCGTACTTCGGCCTTCTGTTCAGGAGGTAGGGGGTGCAGGTGCAGGTCGGGCTTGCCCCGATCTTGGTTAGGGCTGAGACTATTCTTGACTGTCTTGAGGCGAAATCATCTGGAATCCCCATCTCTCTCCAGTGTTCCAAGTCCATGCCGGCTGGGTTAATGGTGGTGTATACGGAAGCCTTTGCTCCCAGCATTGCAAAGTTCTCGATGAACTCCAGCCCTGCGTCCCCAATCGTCTTGTAAGATATCCCGGATATCTGTGCACTCTTGATTGGAATCAGTCTGTCAGCATCAAAAATGTCGCCTACCGTGACCAGCAGTTTCATGGCTGTGGCTGCGGCTTCACCCTTTTCGCCGTCGAGGATCCTCTCCTCTCTCTTTGTAAGGTGCAAGACAGATACCTTAAGCTTCAGACTCAACCGGGATCTTGGCTTTCTCGAACTTCTCTTTGGGCTTGAGGAGCGAACGCGTCGCATCGATACCGACTTTCGTCGTTAGGTTGAGTTCTTGGTTTCCCGAAGCGTCCAGGCTTGAACCGCGTGCGTCCGTTATGACCACCAGGCCTCGACTTCCCTGAAATCTGGTGGCGAGGGCCCACTCAACCTCTCCAGCATTGTTCACATCTATGTCTGAGTCAACCACAACCACATGTTTGAGGGATGGGTGTCCGGCTAGGGCTGCGAGAATGACGTTTTTTGCGTCTCCCTCAGTCTGTTTGTCGATCGAGACGACTGCATGGAGCCAATGACACCCCCCAGGGGTCAGGTTGACGTCTTTGACCTTGGGAACTACTCCAGCCACGGCTTCCGCAATCCTAGCCTCTTGGGGAAGGCCCATCAGGAGGCCGTGTTCGCTCCCAGATGGGAGCAGGGCGTGGTAGAGGAAGTTCTGCCTGCACCAGAGCCTCTTCACCTCGACTAGTGGCTGTTTTCGAACAATATCGTAAGTACCAGTGATGTCAACAAAAGGTCCTTCGTCAACCTCCCTATCCAGAAGGATTCTTCCCTCTATCACAATCTCAGAGTCTGCGGGGACGTAAGCATCCACAGAACTGCACCGGGCAACCTCAAGGTTATTGTTCGTGAGCTTGTTGGCGACGGCGTACTCGCTGACCCCGAATGGTGCTGGAGATGAAGCGGCTAGGAGAACCGACGGGTGTACACCTAACGCTATCCCAATATCCAGACTAGATTTCCCCACTTCTTTCGTCATCCTGCAGATCTGGAATAGGTGGCGGGGAACTATTCTAATTGCTAGGTGTTTGTTGTCTACGACCATGAGCCTATGAATAGACACATTCTCTCCAGAACCGTCAGGTAGTCTTGCGGAGACTATGGCTGAAGTGACGTAAGGTGCTGCATCCTTCTCGAAATGTGTTAGGATGGGGATTTCTGAGAGATCCCGGAGTTCCCTTGAAGCCAAAAGATCGCCAGTTATCTTGGGGGGTTCGGGGTTTCGTACAGCATCCATAAGTAAAGGTCTAAGTTTATCAAGAGATACGTCGAGTGAACGCGCTAATCTTTTCTTTGTGCCACAGATCCCCGCAACCACGTTGCGAAAGCCGTCTATCTTGTCAAAGAGAAGCGCCTGCTTTCCGTCGTACTTCTTCATTATTGCCGACGCTTCAAACTTCAGGGACACTCTCTTGTCGAATTTGAGGAGATCCCCATCCTCCTCCAAGATCTTGAGGAATGATCTCAAGTCAGACAATGACCTCCACCAATACAGTCCTGATCAGCAGCAATATCGATATTAAGCTAAAGCCCCTTCCAAGGTTTGAACAGGTCTTGGTCCAAACCCAGCCGCTGGAGTATCCGACCTACGACGAAGTCTACTATTTCATCTATGTCCTTGGGCTTATGGTAGAATCCCGGACTTGCAGGCATTATCACCGCACCTGAACGAGCTAGTTTCAACAGATTCTCGAGGTGGATTGCGCTTACCGGAGTCTCTCGCGGGACGAGTATTAGCCGGCGGCCTTCCTTCAGACAGATATCGGCTACCCTTAAGAGTAGATTTCTGGAAATCCCGTTTGCGATAGCCGCTGCCGAGGCCATCGAGCAGGGCACTATAACCATCGCCTCAAACTGCTGCGAACCACTCGCCACTGGTGATGTTAGGTCGTCCACATCATAATGCTCAGTCGCCAAGCTGTAAACCTCATGTGGCTCCCTTGCCAATTCATGTTTAAGAATCCTCTCGGCGGGGTGAGTCATGATTACGCAGACTTCCACTCCTCTTCGCCTGAGCACCTCAAGTAGTCTCCATGAGTATGCCATTCCGCTTGCTCCAGTGACTCCAACTATGACCCGCAGATTTCTCTACCCCAAGATCGCTTGAGCAGACAATCGAATCAAGTAATGGAAAGGTTTTAGCCACGCCTGCTATTAAGGGTTAGAAACATACTTGAATTCTGACTCGTCCATGGATCTCGCGCGGCGAGTTGGGGGATGTCTGTGACGAAACATCGCCAACGCACAGTTGTACTCGGTGGAACATTCGAACAACTCCATGAAGGACATGAGAAACTCATCCGCAAGGCTCTCCAAGTTGGAGATGCACTTGTAATAGGCCTCAGCAGCAACAAGTTCACATTTAATAGGGGAAAAGAGCACCTCGTCAGCAGCTACGAATCCAGGCTTGCAGAGCTGAAGAAGTTCCTTTCCGAGATAGGTGCACTGGAAAGAGTCACGATAACGCCCCTAGACGACCCCTACGGTCCAGCTGTCTCAGACAAAGCCATCTCCGCAATAGTAGTAAGCCCTGAGACGCTTAGGACCGCATTTGAGATTAACAGAATCCGAACCGAGAAAAGGATGAAGCCGCTCCAGATATACACGGTAGACTTCGTTTTGGCTGACGATGGAGAACCCATCTCCACGACCAAGATAAGGCGGGGACTGGTCAATAGGGAAGGCAGGTCTCTCAAAACTGAATAGCAGGTTCCAAGTGAAATCGGTCTAACTCTTGGGAACAAGATTCGTGTCGGCACCCTGCATCCATCTACCGCTCGTGTGACACAGAAGGATGCCGTGGGACCCCGAAATGAGGAAAAGCCAATGCCTCTATCTCCAGCAAGAACACTTGGAAATGCTATTCTTCGGGATAATGGGGGATTCCATAAAATGGATAAATTAGCTATATTTCCCCTTCGTCTGGCAGTCTCTGTTCATCAATAACTCGCTTTTTCATGTCTTACGAAGACTATTCAATGAATGTCTCTGTTGTAGTGTCTGGTATACTAAAATTATACGTAAATACTATACCAAAACTCGCGAGCGCGCTGCCTCCAAGAATCTGGTGGCTAGGTTGTCGAATATATGGTAAAGATGTTGGCGATTCGAAAAATCGAATGGCGTGACTCCTTACTTTGGGGCGCTTTGGGTATGGTTGGTGGGCTAGGCTTCGGTTCTCGTAATGTCGGGGCTCTGGGCAAACTCTTTCTCCCATCTTACGGATATCTTCTCAAGGTTCTTCTTGAAGTCTTGAAACTCCACAAAGAATCCCTCCTTGAGTGAGTCACCTACGTATCTCTTGCTCCAAGAGATCATTCCCATCTGAAGCAGATCCTTCCAGACGTAGTAGACGAGTCGTCTTGAGGCCTTGAACGGCTTGTTCTTCCAGATTAGCGTGCCGTTCTTGATCTTTGTGGCAAAGGAGTTTAGGGCGTGCTTTGAGAAGTATCCCTTCCTCTCTTTGAGATCGCCTATAAGGAAGTGCAGTATCACCCTCTGTTTTGTGTTGACTGGGTAGATTATGCTGGCAAAGTCCGGATAGAGGTTTAAGGAGAGGGACTCCTTGTCAAAGTGGATCCCTCGGAGCGGTCTGTGTGCATTCTTGGTTGCACGTTTTTGGCTCACAACTGTCCACATCCAAAGGTCTAGAAGCTTTGCCGATACACGGCTATTTTGCAATGTCGATTGCATATACGCTTTTCTGAGAATTAGGTACCGTTGCAACCAATATTGCAAGACCTCAGTGCAACGTGAAACCCGCGACCCTTATTTATGGAGGGTCGTAAACGGTAAATCCAGCGCGTGCTATTTCCAGAATTTGGGATGTCGATACGAGAGAAGACAAGTTTTCTCCGCCCACACCCCCAGGTCTTTCCTTGAAAAATGTAGGTGTCGAAAGTCAAACCCGTGAAAAAGAATACCGAAAGGAATTGCCAGAAGTATGCTGTGGGAGCTCTGATTCATGGCTGGGATTGTCGTAAGACAGTTCATCCGCCGGGCATGATCCTTCGGCATCCAATTTATTGGAGGGTAAGCCGTCTCTTCGAAAAATTGGACCGTTAAGTTGTATACTTAACGTCAGACTTCGGCTTAGGCTGCTCCTGGGGAACTGGAAACGGTGGTAGAGGAGGGGGAACGCCTATCGTTTTCGCGATTACTATGGCTTCAGCGATTGCAACACTTGAAACAGCCTGCACCACCATGGCGGGTGGGGGCCTCTGGCTCTTGAAGTCATCCATTATCCGGTCAAGCTCAGCTTCATCCCCCTGAGTCTGTGCCCTGCCCTTGATGTTTATTTGCGCCACAGAGGGGGTAAAGGAAGCTGTGAACACGAAAGGTGCTTCAACCACTTTTGGAGACTTCCGCTCAAATCCAAGCAGATTGACATTAATGGCTATCTGCACCTGAGACGGTAGGGATGCATCTGCCTCCCAAAGTCTCTCTCCTGATAGTTGCGTTATGAAGACCCTGACGTTAGCCATCATTTACTCGCTTTGTATTACTGCATGTTCTGCACGGCTATAAAGATTCGTAGCGATGCCTCGTAAGTTAGCTTTTGCGCTTGGTTTTGCGTACTCTCTCTATGACCAGCTTCTCTCCAACCACCCTCGCCAGCAGAGGTTGGCCTTCTCTAAAGGGGAAACTCGAGTCGTCAGTCAACTTGATGGGCAGGTATATTCTCGGAGAGCGGTACGTCGCCTTCCCTTCCCGATTTCTTTTCCTAACCACCGTGAGCCTGAGTAGTATTTTGCTAACCATTTCCTTCACCAATTAGTCCTCTAGTCGCAGAATGGCTATTTATCGCTTCCGCTCGAGAATTACTCTCGTAAGAAGTTAATAGCGTGTGCGCAAGCTTTTCATAGTAGGAATAGTTCCAATATTTGCAAGCCTGTGGAGGAGATGCGATGATAAACGAGATACGTTGGCATGGCAGGGGCGGACAGGGGGTAGTCACAGCGAGCAGGATGCTCGCGCAGGCTGCGCTCTTGGACGGCAGGTACGTGCAAGCGTTCCCTGAGTTTGGCCCAGAGAGAACTGGTGCACCGATTCTGGGCTTTACGCGAACTGGTGATGAAAGAATACGACTACATAGTCATGTCTACACTCCGAATGTCGTTGTAGTCTTGGACCCAACCCTTCTTGAGAGTGTTAACGTAACTGCTGGCCTCACCAGGAATGGAAGCTTGATAGTCAACTCTCAGAAGAAACCGAGCCAAATCAAGGCAGAACTCAAAGTAGTTGGCGTAAAGGCCTTCACGGTAGATGCGACTAAGATAGCCCTCGAGGTCTTGGGTAGGGCAATCACCAACACCGCAATGTTGGGCGCAGTTGTCAGGGCAGTGCCGATAACTTCCTTGGAATCGTTGAAGAGGGCTGTTAGGGAAAGATTCGCAGGTAACCTGGGGGAAAGGAACATCAAGGCGATTGAGCGAGCTCACGACGAGGTGGTCACCGAATGAGTCGAAACCCCGGATGGAGAGAGCTGCCTATAGGGGGAAACCTCCTTGAGCCAGGTTCATCGCTGAAGTATAAGACTGGCCCCTGGAGAACGTTCAAACCGATCCTGGATAAGGCAAAATGCACAAAGTGCCTGCTCTGCTGGGTATACTGCCCTGAACCTTCAATAGATAGAACCGCAGACGGTATTGAGATAGACTACGATTTCTGCAAGGGATGCGGAATCTGCGCTTCGGAGTGCCCGGTGAAAGCTATACAGATGGTGGAGGAGAGGTAATACGCAGCGAACTGTCGGACTCACAGGAGACGAGGCTGTAGCCTACGCTGCAAAGCAGAGCTCCGTAGATGTGGTTGCTGCATACCCAATAACACCACAAACAATAATGGTTGAACAATTCGCCCAGTACGTGGCTAACGGCGAGGTTCACGCAGAATTCGTCTGCGTCGAGTCAGAGCACTCAGCGATGTCCGCATGCATAGGTGCAAGCTTGACCGGGTCCAGAGTCTTCACAGCAACAGCAAGCCAAGGCCTAGCCCTTATGCATGAGATGCTCTATATCGCGTCCAGCATGAGATGCCCAATAGTTATGGCCGTGGCAAACAGAGCACTGTCCGCACCAATAAACATCTATGCCGACCACTCAGACATGATGGGGTCTAGGGACTCGGGTTGGATCCAGATCTATACTGAGGACGCTCAGGAGGCATACGACTGGACTCTTCAAGCCTTCAAGATTGCAGAGAAACAGGAGATAATGCTTCCTGTGTCGGTCAACTTGGACGGATTTACCATCTCACATTCCATGGAAGGAATCAAAGTTCTAGAGGATGATGCAGCGAAGAGATATCTTCCGCCTAGAGAACTCAACTACTTGATTGATCCTGAGAGACCAATCACTATCGGAGCGGGAAACAATCCTGAGTACTACTTCGAGTTCAAACGTCAACAGGAAGACGCCATGAGCAAGGCCTACAAGACGGTGCCTGACGTAAACCGTGAGTATGAAAAATTCTGCGGCAGACGGTACGGCCTGCTAGATACATATGGTATTGAAGATGCAGATGTCGCAGTAATCGGCCTGGGAAGCTGCATGGGTACGGCAGTAGAGGCGGCCAAGAAGATGGTGGAGAAGGGAAAGAAGGTTGGCGTAATCAAGCTGTGGCTCTACAGACCCTTCCCAGAAAGAGAGCTTCTCAAAGTCCTGGAGGGGCTTAAGGCACTAGTAGTCATAGACAGAGCCTGCAGCTTCGGTGCGCCAAACGGAGCCTTGTGCAGCGACATTCTCTCAGCAATCTATGACGCCAATCTCAAGCTCAAAGTATCGAACGTCATCTCTGGGCTTGGGGGACGTGACATGACCGTTACCATGATGGAGTCTGTCTTTAATAGAGCGCTAGCCCGGGCGAGAACCAAACGTCTCCAAAAAGACGTGCTGTATGTGGGGGTGCGTGAGTGATGGTCACTCTCAGAGAGCTTCCAGCCGAGGAACTATATCTTCCCGGACACAGACACTGCCCGGGTTGCGGAGCGTCAATGGCAGCTCGGATGGCGCTCAAGGCCTCAGGAAGAGGTGTCGTCGTAGTAAGCGCAACAGGTTGCCTAGAGGTAGCTACTACGATCTACCCCTACACCTCTTGGGCAGTTCCTTGGGTTCATACAGCCTTCGAGAACGCTGCGGCCGTGGCAGCAGGGATAGAAGCCGCGTTCAAGGCCATGGCAAGAAGAGGAGGTAGGGGAGAGGTTCCTGACATAATAGCCTTCGGCGGTGACGGTGGAACCTTCGACATCGGAATCCAAGCCCTCTCAGGAGCACTTGAGAGGGGCCACGATTTTCTATACATCTGCTACGACAATGAGGCTTACATGAATACTGGAATACAGCGGTCGGGCTCAACACCTCACGGAGCCGCAACGACAACTTCACATGCAGGAACAAAAATCCCTGGGAAGCCGGAATGGAAGAAGGACCTAATAGGCATAAGCATAGCTCATGGAATCGAGTATGCGGCGACTGCGTCCATCGCGTACTGGAACGACTACATCACGAAGGTAAGAAAAGCGCTAGACGTCAAGGGGCCGTCGGTAATACACGTCTTGGCACCGTGTCCGCGGGGCTGGCGACACGAAGCCGCAGACACAGTGAAGATCGCCAAGCTTGCAACCCAAACTCTCTACTTTCCAATATACGAGGTTGACAAAGGACAATACAGGTTGAACATCAAGGTGCCAAACCCTCTGCCCGTAGAGGAATATCTGAAAGCCCAAGGCAGGTTCAGCCATCTCTTTAAACCTGAGTTCATGAGCGAAATCCAAGAGATTCAGAGATGGGTGGACGCTAACTGGACCAGACTACTCTGCTTGTGCGGTGAGGTCAAGAACAGCCAGTCTACTTAGCTTTCGGAGGAAATGGGAAAGCGTTGAGTCCCAGACAGATATTCTCCGCTATCCTGCTCATCCTGATCATCGCGGTAATATTCTACCCTACCACGGCTACGGGCACCGTCAGGCTCAACGCTAAATATCAGCAGGCAATCATTAAGACTGAGATACCCGGAGAAGCAGGTCCCCTGATAATTAGGGGTGTAACCAACCTTTACGTCTCCTTCTCTGAGGTCCGCATCCACCTTGCTAGTGAAGGAAAAGAGACTGGCTGGTTGCCCATAAGCTTCGGGACCTCCGGCATCGACCTTGCTGATCTCGCAAACAGATCTGGCACAATAGTCATGACCCCAACCGTCCCTGTTGGTGAGTATGACACAATAATGCTCACGTTTTCAAACGCTACAGCCGTAGTGAATGGAACCACCCTCCAAGTGGAGAGTGTGCCGAGGCTCATTGTGGCAAACTACTCCTTTGCGGTTAAGTCTGGTTCAGATACCGACCTGAAGCTTGAATTTATTGCGGACTACAGGGCTCTCAACGCCAGCCGGCGAGTTTTCTTTGAGGTTAAACCAGCATTTGATTGATAACTTGGAAAACGCTCCAACTGATGTGGTGTGAAGTTAAGATGTGCATCCTCGGAAAGGACAGACTCCTTGAGATGATCACAAAACTCAAGTTGATACACCCTTTCGACCACAACCTGCTGGACGGTGACGGCTACATACTCACAGTGAAAGAAGAGACTGTACTCCACTACTTGGAACATAAGAACCTGATCTCCTACGAGATAGTCTTCACACCACCAGACACGGTAGCTCACCTGACGGCGAAGAGTCGTTATGGTAGGATGGGCCTATCCTTCCTGAATGCGGCCAAAGTCCACAGCGGCTTTGTTGGAAGACTGGCGTTGGAGCTTGTGAACCTGAGCAACGACAGGCAACCAATAACCATCAAGAGAGGCGACCCTCTGATGCATATAGAGTTTATCGCACGTGAAGGGAAGCCCTCGCCATACGTCGGTCCGTACCAATTCCAATACATGAGTAGTGAGGAAGTTGCGATTTACAGGTCGATCATCACAGAAGTGTTTCCAAGCCTCTTCGACCCTGAGCTTCTCGACCGAATGGTGAATGAACGCGTCGGCGACAAAAGCTAGAATGCAGAGGTCGAGGTGCAGCTTCACTTCCTTAGACGCTTGGTGATCTTGCGTTCAAGGGAATATGCGACTGCACCGAGTGAGACCAGACCCACGACTACGCCCAGCATCACAACCTCGTTCTGTCCAGAGGATGAATCAGCCACAACAGTGTCGCCGAGCACCATTCCGTGCCCCTGAACAGATACTCTGGCATAAGTGTCCGTGAAGCTGTAGAGTGTCTTCGAAACATTCTCGGTCTTGATCTCAACCCTTAGGTCAAGGCTCTTCTTAGTCGGTGTCTCCCAGACCGTAGTCCCGGAAGTGGCGTCGAAGGACCTCGTCCATGAGCTGACGTTCCCTGCGACAGGGCGGAAGTCAAGGGAAGATACGTTACCTGCGGTGTTCACGGCTATCCCGGCTGTTATCGGCGTGAAGATTGGTGAGTAGTACTTGATGCCGGTTTGATTGGGCAGTCTCTCAAGGATGGGTCTGAGGTAATTTGGGCCGACAAGGTTGTAGCTGAGGTTACCGTATTTTAGATCGGAGGTAACTTGAAATGAGATCCAGCTGAGGGCGGTCCATATTACGCCTCTCTCAGGTTTAGAGACTCCGTCCACCGTGAATCTTGCAGTTACGTTCAACCACACTCGGCTGGACGTCACATTTACCGATAGAGACGAGAGGACCAGACTTGAATTCTTGGCGCTAAGCGCGCTTTGAAATGCAACCTGCGCATCGTCAAGGTCAAGACCTGAGACGACAGCCTTGACCTCTGGGAATGAAGTCATGTTTTGGAAGAGGCGCGACTCAACCCTGACTGCGGAGGAAAGGTCTTTCAAATCTATCTCGACGCTAGCTCCCTTAACACGCGGTGAAACATATGCTGCAGAAAGGGCTAGCAGCAGCAAGATGAAGCTTGAAACTGTCTTCGAAGCTCCCAAGTCCGAGGTCTCCAAGTACTTAAAGTTCATTGGTCGAATGCATGCTATCGAACCTTTGTTCCTGGGGAGACTTCTTCTGGGACTGTCAGCCAGACAGGTCTGTCTTTGTCATCGGCGGCCAAGACCATGCCTCTGGACTCTATCCCTGCAATAACCTTAGGTTGAAGATTTATCAAAACAACCAGATTTTTTCCGACAAAGTACTCTGGTTGGTAAAACTCTCCACCGCCAGCTACAATCTCTGTCTCTGAGGTACCCAGATCAATCTTTAACTTGAAGAGTTTTGCCGTTCCTTTAATCCTCTCAGAGCTTAACACTCTGCCTATTCTGATGTCGAGTCTTCCAAACTCGTTCAGGGTAACTGACATCTGCTTTTCCCCAATCTTGCCACTCTCTACAACAATCAGGAATAAAGCTATTTTGACAGGTATGAAAGGACTCGGACGACCCCGTATGAGAACAGAAGCAGTATGGCTGGGACCGTGGGGGTTAGGTAGAATATGAACTGCGTCTTTCTAGGGAGGACAAAGAATAGCCCGTAGACGAAGACTAACCAGAAGACAGGCAGAGTCTGCAGGCTGCAGCTCCTCTTCCGTAGGGCGTCATATGCAAAGAAAGCAGCGACAGGCAGAGATACCGGATAGATGAGAGGATTTGCGGATGCAGAGATGGCCTGTCCAGCATCCGAATAGACTGGAAAAGGAACTATGTTGACGAACCACCCCAGAGGCGAGGAGGCAGATGGATGGGTCGATGCTAGAGTTAGGTGCCAGTTCAAAGCAAACAAGAATGTACCTGCGAAGGAAGACCAGCTTGAAACCACGACTGGAATGAGCGTCAACAGAAATGTTAAGGCAATTACCGGAATGACTCTTACAGCCTTTGAAAGCCTTCCAGAGCAGAGGAGATAGGCCACTACACCAACTACCGCAAAGGCTCCGGATAGCTTAACGCCACAAGCCAATCCTAGGGATATCGCGGATAAATAGAACCTTTCGTAGCAAACTCCGAGAAAGGCCAAGGCTACAAAGAGCGATAGGAAGATGTCGAGCATAGCTATTCTTGACATTATGTGCTGCAAAGGATCAAGTACCAGGAGAACCGACGATGTGATTGCTGTCCCCTCACCAAAAGTCTTTCGACCAATAAGGTAGGCGGCTGGAACGATGGCACTACCCGCCAGAACACCTGCGATCCTCCATCCAAACGAATTGTAACCGAACACAGCTATTCCAGTTGCGATCAGCAGTTTTCCTAGGGGCGGGTGTACGTAGTTGGGGTCTACATGCGAATTTAGCAGGGAGTTTGCGGCGGGCACATAGTAAATCTCGTCAACCATCAGGGTTTGGGGGTTGCCAAAGTTGAAATACCGAAACGTAAAGGCGAATAGGAAGATCGCTGTGGCGACTAGGAACGTGGCGTGGCTTCTAAGAATAGGTTTCTGCACTAAGCCAGATATCGACACCCAATTGAATCTTCTTGGAGACTGGCAGCGTTTCCCTACGCAACTCTGTAGATGATGAATTGCCAAGATGCAAACCTCAGCAAGGATCGTTAAAGTGAGTTCCTACACCCTAGCTTCGGCAGTAAACTTTCTAAATCTGTAGTAGGAATCCTCCTCCCACAGGATCCATCAAAGCTATTAGGTCTTCATCCTCAATTTTTCTCGTGGAGGATCCCGCCGCTTGAGGGCTCCACTTTGCCTCCAACGGTCACAAGAGATGGGAGCACCTGACCGGATCCTCGGTCCCAAATGAAGGCTCGAAAATCCTTTCCGAGCTTTTGGGCCGCCGACTCGAGAGCGTCATAGACCTTGCTGTGAGGAGGCAGCTCCAATACTAACTGTTCTGTTCCGGCGGCTTGGCGGAACAAAGTGTACAGCTTCAATGTGACCTTTGGCATCTTTGTGTGTTACTGACCGAGATCGAAAGAGTTAGGATGGTCTCTCCGCTTTCTATTTGTAGAGGTCTTTGGCCTGTTGCGTAAGGTTTAGTCTGTCCAGGGTCTCCTTAGTCGGGATACCGGTCTTCTTGTCCCACCCTCTCAACTCGTAGTACTTGTCCTTAAGTTTCTCTAACTCCTCCGAGGGCGAGTACATGCCTTTCGAGGGGCCCTCAGGTACGGGCTCTGTCATGAATCTGATTGCCTGAACGTCGTGTTCTCTGCGGTGGCCTTCCCGGCAGTTGAATGTTCTCTCAAGATTCCAGATTCTGTCTACAATATCAACCAGCTCCGGTAGCTTCAGACCCATTCCCGTAACGACATTGATTATGTTTAGGTGTTCGTTGGTGATTTCCATTAGTCCATAGATGCCCTCGGTCATTCTGCAGACGCACATCGAGTCTTGTATTGTTGTTGCTCTCTGCGTTCCAACGGCGTATTCGGGCTTTCCTTCAAGTATCTTCCTATCGGATTTTCCTATGCGCTCAGCCGTAGGCCTCCCGTCCTGGTGGCTGCCGCCTCTGGTTGAAGTTGCCATGCCGAGACAGTAACCTTTCATGCCTCTGGGTGAGTGGCCTGCGTTCTCCAAGTTCTTTATTGTTATTGCATACTTCTCTGCGCCTTTTCCAATCTTCTTTGCCGCTCTTGCGGCTCCCTCAGCTAGAAGGTCGCCTATACCTTCACGTTTCCCTATGTTTTCAAGTAGTTGGATGAGCGCGGTCTCGTTGCCGAAGTGAAGGTCCAAACCGCCAACTTCCTCTTTTGAGAGTATGCCCCTCTCATAGCATTCCATGGCGAAGGAGACTACGGCTCCGGCGGATATGGTATCCATCCCGTACTCGTCAGACATCCTGTCAGCCTTGGCGATCATCTCAAGTGAAGCTATGCCACAGTTTGACCCAAAGGCGAAGATTGTTTCATACTCCGGCCCCTCATCTAAGGTTCCTGCGTAAGGACCTGACCTGACGTAGGTGAGTTTTGTGCAGTAGATAGGGCATGCCATGCAACCCTTGTCTTTTACGACCAGTCTCGAACGCATGGCCTCGCCGCTTATCTTCTCTATGTCTTCGAAGACTTCGGTCTGCCAGTTTCTTGTCCCAAGTATCCCCAGCTGGTTCTGGGTAGTGGTCACTCCCGGAGTCCCAAGAGTCGGCAGTGCCTTGCCTGTTCCAGGGTTCGCCTTTATACGGCTGTAGTGCTCGCTGATAACCCTACGGAACTCCTCAATGTCAGGAACCTCTACGTCCCGTGTGCCGCGTACGACCACGGCCTTGAACTTCTTTGAGCCAAGTACTGAGCCTCCCCCGCCTCTTCCCGCTGCTCTGGCTCCCCAAATCGTACATGCGAAGCGAACAAGCTTCTCTCCTGCGGGGCCGATGCATGCGATCTGTGCTTTCGGTTCGCCCAAGTCTTTCTTCAGGATCTCTTGAGTTTCAAAGGTGCTCTTTCCCCACAAGTGTGATGCGTCTTTAAACTCAACAGTGTCGTCGAAGACTGTGACGTAGGTTGGCGTTCTAGCCTGTCCTTCGACTATTATCGCGTCCCAGCCTGCATACTTCATCTCCGGACCGAAAGATCCGCCGCCGTAGGCGTCGAAGAAGTAGCCGGTGATTGGTGATTTTGTGAATACGCCGGATCTGCCGGCTGTCGGGACCATCGTCCCCTGTATGGGTCCAGCGGCGAAGACGAACTTGTTTTCCGGGCCCAGAGGGTCTATACCCGGTTTGAGCTCGTCATACAAGATCTTGGCTCCGAATCCGTTCCCGCCAAGGAACAGTCTCGCCATCTCCTTTGTGAGAGGGACAGTCGAGTGTTTCTTATTCGCCATGTCAAGCCGCAAGAATTTACCTGCATAACCTCCATAAGTCCACATTTCTTCTCAACCTCCTCCAACAGGTTCCAAAAGCGATACTACATCTCCATCATTTAGCTTATGGTTAAGGTCTCCTCTAACTGTACTTAATTCCTCACGACCCACCATTATGAGGAAAGGCGCAAGCATCCCAGTCGTCCGGTCCCTAATTCTATCCTCAAAATTCGGTCCGAACTTATTGCTGAGTCTGTCGATCAAGTCTTTAACCGTTTCTCCTTCCTTGATCTCCATGTCCAACTCATTTGTTCCGGCTGCTTGCCTCAGGTGGGCAAAGAACTTCACCTTGATCTTTCCCAAAGTGTGGGCCTCCGAGTTCTACTTGGGCTTGCTGAATCCCTCTCTTACCTTTGTTATCTGTGGTGTACCGAAGTCCTTTCGCCTCTCTGACGCTAGATTTGTTCTACCGCCAGCCAACAGTGCGTTGGGCGAGCAGAACTTGACACATTCTGGGTCACCGTCGCATACATCGCAGACGAGGGGAATTTTCTTCGTTGGGTGCCAATCTATAGCGGCGAAAGGACAAGCCTCCACGCACCTGCCGCACTTGATGCATACGTCTTCTAGTATCTTCATGCCGCCGCCCGCTTTTTCGTCTCGGTATATGGATTTTGGTGTTGTTGGACATGCCTCGGCGCAAGGCGGCTTACCGCATGACCGGCACGCATTTGGATAGAAGAGTTCTGGCATGCCTTGGAACTCAATCCAAATTCTTGATTTGTCTGGATTGAAGGATTTCTCATGCACCATTGGACATGACAGTTCACACATTCTGCATCCGGTACACCTATCTGGTATAACAAGCAGAATTGTCATTTTGAAACCTCTAATCGAAGCGACTTACAATGCGCACGCATATATAGATTTTCAATTCGCCGAGACTTTGCTTCAGGACTCTTCTCGTTTATGCTCTCTCCCTGGTGTGGTGGTGTTCGGACTTCTGGACATCCTTTTGGGCGGCCAAATCGCTGCGAAGGCCAAAAAAATCGCAGCGACCTAGGATTTGCTCATCAATTCTTCCAAGAGTCTCTCGGCTCTAAGCGTATTGAAGACGCCACATACGCATGGCTTGGCTAGTTCACGTGCAGCCTCTTCGATGGATGTCTTGTCCCTCTTTATGTCGCTGATCATCTTTTTCACAAGTAGAGGCGAGACGCAGTGATGACCACACATCGTCGTTATATCAAGTATCCCCTGTTCTGGAAGTAGCTCTTTCTTGCCAAATATTCCCATTGAGATGTTGAGTGAGTGAGGTTTCAAGCCGATCTTCTTGAGCGAATCCCAAACCTCTGGGAATAGGCCTGAAACTACCACGGACATTCCGAGATCCGCATTCTGCAGTTCCTTCAGACACTCTTCAAGATCCTTACGGTTTGCGAAGACTCCATGCACTATTGAGTTGTCTTTGGTGCTATTCAGGACGGTTTTGAGACCCTTCCTGAAATAGTTGCCCGTCCTCATATCCCCGAAGTTTACGGGGTTATGTTTCAGAACTATCTCGAGCGCCTTCCTCATCTTCGGCGCAGAGTCCTTGCTGTTTATTCCCTGAGCTGCTATAAGGAGTACCGGATAGTCTATGGAGAGTGATTCAACCGTTCCAGATCTGTGCAATGTATGTGTCATGTTTTTCTCACCTCAGAATTTTGCCGCCGGTTTGCCTATTCCAATGTTGGTTTTCCCGTTGGGCCGGTAGTACGTCTTGTGTTTGTCGAGATACTTCATGACTGGAACCGATCCGTCTGGATTGACCTTTACACATAGTCCGAGGCTGAAGACTGAGTTGATTTCCTTAGATACCTTTTGCAGGGCCTCAAGCACTTCTGGGAACTTCTCCTCCGTAGTCTTGAACTCTGGGATGCAGGAGTGCACCCTCTCCGCTAGGACATCGTCGCGTAGCTTACCCTTCTTCTTATCTGACATGAGGAAGGTTAAGGGATTGAGAGGCTCAAACTCCACTCCGACCTTTGCCAAAGCCATGGTCAATCTCTCAGCGTCTTTCAGGTCTACACCGACACCAGGGCGGCCCATGTCTACTGAGAATCCAACATCTCCAGGCCTGAAACGTCCTGTGACGTCATTCGTCTTCATCTCTTCGGTTCCTCTTCCAGGCACGTTTGTTTCCTTGTGTTCCTTGTATACTGTGGCAAAGACCTCCCTTACGGACCGTGGCCACCCTAGTTCCTCCAGCTCTATGGCGTTGACGGGACAATTAGCGTTGTTGAAACACACAGCGCATTCAATGCATCTGTAGCGATCGATATGCGCTTTCTTGTCCCTTCCAAGAGATATTGCCCCAGAAGGACAGTATGGCACGCATCTGGTGCATCCAACACAAACATCAGTAATCAACATTTTCTTCACACCATTCTATTTTCTTCGGTTAGCCCGATCGATTTTCGCAATATAATATAAACCTAACTAACGTGAAGATGGACTGTTCCGGACTGCTCTCGGGTCATTCGTCGCAAGGTTATTCTTAATAACAATTTGTGATTTAGTAGTCTTGAGCTCTTAGAAGGTGCCGATATAGATTGGCCAGGCCGAGAGTCTACATTACTCGAACGATACCTGAAGCGGGAATGAACGTTCTGAGAACCTACTGCGACATCGAAGTAAACCCCGAAGAGAGCCCGCCAACCAAAGAGGAGTTGGAGAAAAGACTACAGGATAAGGACGCACTGCTTTGTCTGGTAACAGAGCGCATAGACAAGGAAATAATAGCTTCGGGTTCTAGGCTTAAAGTCATCAGTTCAATAAGTGTCGGATATGAACATATAGACGTTGCAGAAGCGACGAAACGTGGGATATATGTTACCTTCACTCCGGGCGTTCTAACGGATGCCACTGCAGATTTCGCCTGGTCTCTCATCATGGCCACAGCTCGGCGAGTCGCTGAGGCCGACAGATATGTGCGGAATGGAAGATGGAAGATCGCTTGGGGACCCATGATGTTCTTGGGATCCGAAATCTACGGTAGGACACTTGGAATACTTGGGCTTGGGAGAATTGGGTCAGCCGTAGCGAAAAGAGCCAAGGGATTTCAAATGAGGCTGATATATTACGATGTCATAAGGGCTCCGCGGGAAAGAGAGGAGGAGCTTGGAATTGAGTATATGCCGCTTGAGAACGTCCTAAGGGAAGCCGACTTCGTAACGATACACGTTCCCTTGACGCCAGAGACCCGTCATCTAATAGGCAAGGACCTTTTAAGATTGATGAAGCCAAGTGCCCACCTGATAAACACATCGAGAGGTCCTGTGGTTGATGAAAACGCGTTGGTTCTGGCTCTGAGAGAGAAATGGATCGCTGGAGCCGCCCTTGACGTTTTCGAACAGGAACCCATAGATCCCAGGAGCCCATTGCTAGAGCTTGACAATGTCGTGCTGGCGCCTCACATCGCGAGTGCAACAAGGGAATCCAGGTACGGGATGGCTGGACTTGCAGCGGAGAACCTGATCTCGGTCCTCAAAGGAGAATCCCCTCCAAATCTGGTCAATCCTGAAGTTATGGCTGTCAGAACTCTTACTCAGACGAAGGTCATTTGAAGTCCGAGCCTCAGGAATACTTGATGTCCCCTATCGCAAACAGAAAGGCTCTTCTGGAAAATGCAAGGACACCTGCTGACCGAGCTGCCAGAGAGGCTGTTCTCGAAGCCCTAGAGGCTGCTTTACTGGCTTCCAACCCTAGGAAGTTGGTGATAGACCACCTCTGTATCGAGAACTCAAGAATAAATGTTGACGGAGAACAATTCGATCTCGACAAATTCAAACACATAGTAGTTATAGGCGGAGGCAAGGCAAGCGGCTCCATGGCAGAAGCCCTTGAGCAACTGTTAGGTGAGCGGATAACTACCGGCATAGTCAACATACTTGCTGGAACATCTACTAGATACTCCACAACCAAGATCAAGCTGAACGAGGCAAGCCACCCACTTCCGAACTCTCAAGGAGCAGAAGGAACTAGGAAGATGTTGGAGCTTGCTGAGAACTCACAAGATGAGGATCTAATAATATGTCTAATCTCTGGAGGGGGCTCAGCAATGATGGCGCTTCCTAGAGATGGGTTACGGCTGGAGGATAAGCAGGCTGTTACGGAACTGCTGTTACGAAGCGGTGCAAACATCGGTGAGATCAACACCGTCAGGAAGCACTTGTCAAAGTTTAAAGGAGGCTGGCTTGCCAAGAAAGCACAACCAGCCACCCTTCTCAGCCTCATACTCTCAGACGTTGTGGGAGACCCATTAGATGCAATATCCTCTGGCCCCACTGCACCTGACCCAACAACCTACAATGACGCAATAGAGATCCTCAACAAATACGATCTTTGGAATCGAATTCCAAGTTCGATCCGAAGTATTCTCGAAACCGGTGAAAAAGGACTACTCCCTGAAACGCCAAAACTAAACGATTCAGCATTTGACAGGGTCTTCAACACCGTAATTGGAAACAATAGAGGGGCGTGTCTAGCCGCCAAAGCTAAGCTAGTTGAGCTGGGTTTCAATACACAGTTTCTAACTTCATACATGCAAGGCGAAGCAAAAGATGCAGGAGTCTTCCTCGCATCTGTAGCCAGCGAGATTCTTTATTCCGGAAACCCTGTACCACGGCCGGCAGCAGTGGTCATTGGAGGAGAGACAACAGTCACAGTCAGAGGGAATGGCTTAGGTGGAAGAAACCAAGAAATGATGCTCAGTGCGGCCACAAGGATCAGTGGCAAAGAGGGAGTGAGTGTAGGGTCTATCGGAACGGACGGGATAGATGGACCGACCGACGCAGCCGGGGCACTGATAGACGGGAAGACTCTAGCAAGAGCCAAGGAGTTGAGACTCGACTATAAGAGAGCTCTTGACGACAACGATTCACACACCTTCTTTTCCCAACTGCAGGACCTTCTAATGACAGGCCCCACCGGCTCAAACGTCAACGACGTCGCCGTGCTATGCGTAGTCTGAGGAGACTGACGTTCCCCCAAGAAAGGAGTAATGAACGAATCAGAGGTTGCGCGCGCAGCATAGTGGTCAAGAAGAACGCCTACCGAGCAGGAAAACGTTTAACTTCGCAACCGCGTTGGCAGAATTTGATCGAGCAACCCCATACTACTGCGGATGAGCACCCACCCGTCGTGTAGGGTCTGTTTCACTTCTTTACTTCGTCCCGGCCCGCCATATATCTTAGGAGGTCCACCAGCCGGGAAGAGAATCCCCATTCATTGTCGTACCAGGCAAAGACCTTTGCGAAGTATTTCCCGATGACCATGGTGCTCTGTCCATCAACCACCGCCGAATGAGGGTTGCCTACGACATCCGCGGACACTATTGGTTCTTCAGTGTACTCAAGTATTCCCTGCATCGTTGTTTGTGCAGCCCTCTTCATGGCCGAATTGATCGCTTCCGCGGTAACTTCTTTCCTAAGTTGCACCACCAAGTCGACTATGGATCCGTCTGGAACTGGAACCCTCAAGGCCACACCGTCGAGCCTGCCTTTAAGTTCAGGAATTACCTCGGTCACAGCCCTAGCAGCTCCAGTAGTTGTAGGTATTATCGACATACAGGCCGCCCTCGCCCTGCGTAGGTCTCTGTGAGGAAGGTCTAGTAGTCTCTGGTCGTTTGTGTAGGCGTGGCAGGTTGACATGAGACCGTAATCAACCCCGAAATTATCGTTGAGGATCTTCACAAGTGGGGCTATACAGTTCGTTGTACATGAAGCCATTGAGACTATGTGGTGTTTCTCGGAATCGTATTCTCCCTGGTTCACTCCGAGGACTATGGTCGCGTCGGGTTTCTTAGCCGGGGCTGAGACGATGACCTTCTTTGCCCCAGCTTCAATATGTTTGGCTGCGTCCTCACGGCTGGTGAATAGTCCAGTGGACTCTAAAACGTAGTCGATCGCCATGCTCTTCCATGGTAGGTCTGAGGGGCTTCTCTCAGTCAACACGGCAGTTCTTCTGCCATCAACGGTAAAGGCGCTCTCCTCAAATCCGATTTCCGTCTCCAGCCTGCCGAAGACGGAATCATATTTGAGAAGGTGGGCTAGTGTGCGAGCATCCGTCACGTCGTTTACAGCGGCTATCTCGAATTTCTCTTGAAACTCACGGTCGTGGAGCGAGGCGCGATAGAAGTTGCGGCCAATCCTGCCGAACCCGTTTATAGCCAACCTAGCCTTCATCTGAAGCATCATCTAAGTATGTTCGTCTCTTCATTCTATCTTTTTGAACCTATTCTTCAGCTTTTCCAGAACTCCAGTGAGCGTGGTATACTCCATCTCCTCAGGGCCTAGTCTATGTGGAATGAATGGGCCATGTGACCTTAGATAGTCGGCTGCCTCATTGACTTTAGATCGGGCTCTATCAAACGCTGGATCGTTGAACAGGTCAGCTGGTCCGACAAGTGTGGCATTGCATATCTGGAATCCTAAAGCGACAACTCGAGGGGGACCGTCGAATCTTGTACATTTGTTCTGTGCGTCACTGACGCTCACCGGCATCAGTGGGCCGTGGTGTGAGCCACGCATCCATCCTGGAACAAGGTGCCCTAGAGCGAAAGGCTCAAGTATCTCTCCAACTGCCGGGAGGCCATGCTGTGCCCTCACTATGCAGACGGGGTCGTCCTTCCCAACATACCGGCCTGCGATAATCGACAGCCTAGTTGTGCTTGCGGCAGCCGCTGGTAAACCATCATGTCGAGAAACACTCGAGATGATGTATCTGTTGGGATCGCCAATAAGCGCTAGAAGGTCATACACTTCCTCAGGACACTTCAGCTTGACAGACAGGCCTTCATGAACATCCAAGACCTCAAAGATGAAGCCGCCGTGCAGAGATGGATCAATAATCAATCCGACTGTATTGAAAGGGTCTGCAAAGATCTTGTACAGAGGCAAGTTCCAAGCGCCTGGACCAGTCTTGTCTGCGAGCAAGAACACCAACGGATCACTCGTTCTTTCCTCAAACTCCAGCTCAGCAACGCCTGGGCCCATCCCTCTTACGTTACCGGAGAACGCCTCTGCAAGGAGGTCTTGGCCAGCTGCATAGAGCTTGAGCGGCTTGGAGACTCTCTCAGTGACTTCCTTGAACGTATTCCAAGCTACCTCATGTACTTTCTCATCATTTCTCCCTCTGCGGTGACTCATTATCAGTTCCAAGTCGTCGCCACAATGTGTAACGTGAAAATCAACTATCAACCCTTGTTTGCGGGCTCTTTCCAGCTGCTCATTTGCCACCTCCAACTCCTTGGGATGAACTATGTGATGACCGGAGAGGGAGCCGACATCGGCCTTGATAACGGATACAGTTGTCATGTTCTTCGAGGACATCTTACTCGATCTCGATTACAATCGTTTCTGAACTTCTTAACTCTTTCATTACTGCCCAACTCCGCGTTCACTGGTTCTTTAACTTTTAGATATTGAAACTTTAGATAAGACGATTCGTGATCTACTCCAGCAAGAGGGAGAATTTTGTTCTCTGGAAAAGTTGGATTTCCCCTAATCTTGGTTAACCTCAAGTCGTACGCAGAGACACTTGGGCACAAGGCTGAGAAGTTGGCGAGAACCGCTGAAGAGGTGACTAGAGATACCGGCGTGTGCATTGGCTTGGCTCCACAGTTTATGGACATAAGGTTGGTTTCCAAGTTTGAAATACCTGTTTTTTCTCAACACGCCGACCCAACTCAACCAGGACCCTCCACAGGACATATCCCACTAGAGTCTGTTTTGGATGCAGGCGCCGTCGGCACTATCGTGAACCATTCAGAACGGAGACTTGAATTGTCCGATATCGAGGCCGTTGTGGAGAGGGCGAGGTCAGTAGGACTGATGTCGGTTGTCTGCGCAAACTCAAAGAAGGTTGGGATGGCCGCAGCGTCTCTGGGACCTGAGGCTGTTGCCATAGAACCTCCAGAACTCATAGGTTCAGGAATAGCCGTATCCAAGGCCAAGCCGGAGATCGTCTCTCAATCTGTAGAGTCTATCAAGAAAATCGACCGCGACGTCACGGTGCTCTGCGGCGCTGGCATCTCTTCCGGAAGCGATGTCTACGCAGCAATCCGATTGGGCAGCAGCGGCGTCCTCGTGGCCAGCGGAGTTGTCAAAGCGCCCGACTGGAAAGAAGTACTTCTTGAACTCGCTCGAGCTGCCGCCAGAGCCTAAGCATTGGGATGGGCATTGAAGATAAAGTTCGAATGCCCGAGTTGCCTAGTAAATAGGGCATGTGTTGAGTCGGAAAGAGCCTCCAGTGATCCTTCTGTTAGGCTCAAGGCCCTCCTGGAAGCAGTCAGCGCTATTGGAAGCTATGCCTGCCTAAATGTAACTCCGGCTTATCTAGGCACCATCAGAGACAGGGCAATAAAGAGAGCTTCAGGGAACAACGACCCATTCAGACAAGACAAGCTCACAAGTAATGAGACGGCACTTAAGTTGCTACCTCAAGCCCAAGACTACGTTCTCCAGGCACCTGATCGGTCACAAAGGTTCAGGAGGGCTTGCCTCGTCTCAATAGTTGGAAACGCTTTTGAGTTTGGAATCAAAGGCTACGACTTTAGATATGACAGTCTCCCATTTTGGATTCAAGCCGCCGAAACGGATCTTGCAATAGACCACACCGGAAGGATTGAGACGATAGCGAAGAGGGTGAAGAGAGTTCTCCTGCTAACGGATAATGCTGGCGAGATCGCCTTCGACAAGATCCTTGTTGACCAACTCAAACAGATGGGTCTACATGTGACGGTTGCCGTAAAGGCTGGACCCATAAGCAACGACGCAACTCTGGAAGATGCTCTGATGGTTGGTATGACTGAAACTGCAGACGAGGTGATAACCACGGGTACAGACTCTGTGGGATTGATCTTTGAAGAATGTGGCAAGGAATTCCTTAAGACGTATACAGAGGCCGAGTTGGTAATTGCAAAGGGGATGGCCCACTACGAGACATTCTCTGAACACAGGGTTGCCCATCCGCACGCTTTGTTGTTTAGAGTAAAGTGCATGCCTATCGCCAACGACTTGCATGTCGATTTGGGAAAGAACATCGCGTACCTTATTGAACCATGAACCGTTAAGATTCGAGAGACATCAAGCTTTATAACAAGGGTTCATTGACTAGATTGAACAAGTGGGATGTAATTCATGGCATTTATAGGTCCCTGGGAGATCGCCCTGATACTGGCGATAGTCCTCATACTGTTCGGTCCGAAGAAACTGCCAGAACTCGCAAAGGCTCTCGGCGACTCTATTAGGCAGTACCGCCAAGCCTCAGAGGGTGCGGTTGCAGCTCCGCCGCCATCACAACCAACACAGTACAGAGCGAAAGAGTCTGACCTACTGCTTGAGACAGCGAAGAAGCTGGGGATACAGACCGAAGGCAAGACTATGGAGCAGATATCCAAAGAGATAACCGAGGTCGCCTCACACTCACCCAAACAGCAGAGCTGAGACTTCCACTCACCAGTAGTTTCGGACCGGAATCAAGTCCACATGTTAGGAGCAATCATCCTAGCTGGCGGCCCAAGCTGTAGATTCGGCAGAAACAAAGCATTCATTGGGCTTAACGGAAAACCACTCCTCAGATATGTCGCTGATGAGTGTCGAACTGTCGCAGAGAGGATAATCGTTGCTATTGGCAAAGATGACAGCCCAGCAGCCTACACGAGCATCCTTCCTTCAACGGTTGAGGTCATTAGAGACTCGAAGCGACATAAGAATCCACTCAATGGAATTGCGTCAGGCATCATACAACTGGACGCTACCTACAGTCTCGTGCTTCCGTGCGATACGCCTTTTGTGAAGAGAGAAATCCTTCAGTTACTCACCAAGGAAGCGTCGGGCTCCGATGCAGCGGTTCCGTTGTGGCCAAACGGCTTTATTGAGCCTCTACACGCGGTCTACAGGGTGGAAGCCACAAGGCGCGCTCTTGAACGTATTATGAAGAACAGTAACTCGAGCGTATCAAGTCTGGCCTCTGCACTTGACACCGTAAGGTACGTTGGGACGGAAGAGATCAGGAAGCTTGATCGTCGTTTAGGTTGCTTTTTCAACATAAACAGTTTCCTAGACCTCAAATTGGCCAAGAATATGCTTGAACCTGTCACGACATCAATTACAGTCTGATGAAGTTCTCAGAAGCCCCTTTAGTAGTTCAGGAGATTCCGATCAAAGAAATGTTGAAGAAAAATACTTTTAACTCGCCTATCAGTTCTCCCCAGTTATTGATTCATTACTCGATCCGGCTCCTGTCAGAGGCTGAGGAGGTCTTCATCACCAAACGAATTAAGGTAGCAATACTCAAAACCCAAAACTTTAACAGACGACAGAACCGCCAGCCTAACGATATAGAAGGTATGTTGGACCGCAGAGGCCAAGAAGAGGAGGCTGAAACACATCGCTAACATTAAGACTGAAGAGAATAGAATGAGCTTCTGGGAGCACCTAGATGAGCTTCTGGCTCGCCTCAGAATAATATTCATTTCAGTTATAGTGTCCGGCCTGCTTATAGGCTTCTGGCCAATTGACCCAAGAGGATTTCTAGATCCCACCGGCTTATATCAACCGATAATCTCAGTGATCATGCAAAAGATGAAGAGTGACCTTCTCCCCAGCGGAACCTCACTGATAGCCGGAGCACTGATGGACACTGCGTATATCTACATAATGCTGTCTTTCCTGATAGGAATAGTGGTCTCGTCACCAGTCATCGCGTATGAACTCTACGCGTTCATCAACCCGGCCCTCTTCCAATCGGAGAAAAGACAGATAGCCAAGTTCATGTTCCCGTTCCTTGGGCTCTTCACTTTCGGGGTTGTTATAGCATATCTCCTGATACTTCCACTCACATTCAGAATAGTTATCTGGTTTATCTCAACCGCGGGGGCCCTACCTCTGATAAACATAATGGATTTCTATATGATGATCATAACCTTGATGATAGGATCCGGCCTCCTATATACCGCGCCGATCTTTATTGTACTCTTGGTTCAGGTAGGAATCTTATCATCAAGGAATCTGACCGGAAATAGAAGGTTACTGTACATTGGCTTCTTGGTGGTCACCGCAGTTATCACTCCTGACCCGACGATAATAACAGATGTAATAATAATGGTGCCGTTCATCGTGATCTTCGAGTGCGCGGTTCTGGCAGCAAGGAGAATCGAGAAGAATAGGGCCGGAACCTCACGCTAGTCCTGCTTGAAAGGTCTCAGTTGCAAGGTGCACCTCACTCTTGAGCGACTCAGCGACGAAGATGGTGAGAGGTGCATCTCTCCTTGTCTTCGACACCTCCTTCAGTTCCCTAGTTGGAATAGCCGCTTTTGCCCTAGTCAGCCGTCTAATAACCCAGACCGAGATGGGCATAATGACGGTTCTCCTAATGGTCACGAGCACATCCCAGTTGGCCTCAACACTGGGTTTACCCAACGCCTCAACGAAATTCATTGCGGAGTCCATGGGCAGAGGAGATGTCAAGACGGCATCAGCAATCGCAGTTCAGGTTCTAAAGGTAAACATTGCGACCGCTTCCATCATGGCTCTGCTATGTTTCAGCCTTTCCGAAATCTTCTCGGTCCACCTTCTGGGTAACACGCAGTACAGGTTTCTCTTTCAAGTCCTAGCCCTAAACGTACTTTTTTCAAGCCTGCTTCCGGGCCTCACAGGAATCCTGCTGGGCCTGAAGCGTCTCAGAGAACTGGCGCTGTTCGGCGTGGTCAGCTTTTCTCTTCAGCAGACCGTTGTCGTAGTTCTCCTAGTATTGCGCTTCGGCCTTCCTGGAATAATTGCTGGTTGGACAGTGGCCAATTTATTCAACTGCGCAGTCTTTCTAAGAACCGTTGCGCGGTCGGTCCCACTCTCAACCTCGGAAAGGTTCGACCTTAGAGTCCTCTTGAGGTATGCGTGGCCCCTCTATCCGGTGGCGTTCGTGAGTCTGATTGACAATTGGTTTGATAGGGTACTCTTGCTAGGTTACCCACTGAGCAGCTTGGGCGCCTACAATGTTGCATTCAAGGCCTTCGGCTACTTGTACGCCATACCTATGGCCATTTCAGACGGACTCTTCCCCCATTTATCCGAGCTGAAAAGCAGAGAAGGTGTAGAGAGACTGTCTACGACTCTTACCTTGACGTCAAGATATCTTTCAATAATCGCAACCCCGCTAGCATTGGGACTGGCGGCGACGGCAACTCCCATCATCTCTCTTTTCGCCGGAAGGGCTTACGTATCTGCAGGTCAACCCTTGGCGATTCTATGTGTCGCGGCTGCAATATCAGTCCTTGGGGTAGTGCTGGGAAAAGTACTGCTGGTCTTGGATGAAACCTTGCTCTATACATCGATAATTCTTGGGACAGTCGTTACTGGATTGGGAATGGGCAAACTCTTGGTTCCCCTAATGGGTCCTGTGGGGGCTTCCGTGGCGAGAGCTGCCGCAATGGTCTTGGGCATTGTCTGTTTGGTAATTGCTACGGCCAAGCGGATTCGTCTCAGAATAGATAAACAGGCTTTGTGGAAGAGTTGGGTTTCCGCACTGATTATGGTAACCGTCCTTACTCTGGCTCAGCTTCTCTCAAAGAACTGGCTATTGATGCCAGTCTACATCGTCTTGGGCGCCTTGACCTACATGCTTATGCTTCGAGTTCTCGGCACAGTCACGGAAAGAGACATTGAGCTTCTGAAGAGACTCCTTGGAATGAGAGTTGGCACCCCTATTACAGGTTTCTTGAAGACAATCTTAATACAGTAAGACTATGTCTTGCAGTGAGTCAGTCGAGGTCGTGTTTGACCTTTGCCGATAAAGAAGACAGTCATTGGAAGTTTCCCTAAGTTGCCGTTGGAAGTAGACGAGGCCATGAAGGCTGTTGTTGATCTGCAACTCAGAAACGGAGTAGGCATGGTCTCTGACGGGGAGCAGAGGTCCGACATGATAACATACTTTGAGCAGATTCCAGGTTTAGTCGCGGGCCCTAGAGGACTGATGGTCAACTCCAGGATTACATCTCTTGAAGATCCGTCAGACTTCATCAAGGTAAAGGACTTCATATTTGTGAAGGACTACTTGAGAGAACATGGCAGAGGCGATGTCTCCATCAAGACAACCATCACCGGCCCTATTACGCTCGGCGTGACCTGCGCGGCGGCTGGGTTGAGATACTACTCGGGATTGAACGACGAGAAGCTCTACCGTGACCTCTCGGAAGCCCTCGAGCCAGTCGTAGTCAGACTGCTTGAACTGGGATCTTTCGTTCAGTTAGACGAGCCAGGTCTCTCCGCTGGGTATCTTGCTCCGTCCAGAGCCTTACCGATCCTTAGAGACCTTTTCAGCCGGATCAGTAGCGCAAAGAAGACTACTGGAAGTCTAAGCATCCACGTCTGCGGAAACTTGGGAAAATTTCCTGAGCTTCTGGAAGAATTGCTTGAGTTCAACCTGGATGTGGTGAGTCTGGCCTTCAGCGGACCAACAGAACGGCAGAACGTCAATTTGCTCCGTGAAGACATCTTCTCGAGTAGCGAGAGAAAACTTGGCGTCGGCTGTATAGCAGTCTCATTATCACGGAAGGAAGATGTGGAGGACATTGAACATGTCTACCACAGGATCAAGAGGATCAGTGAGAAAGTAGGCACCAGTAACATAGCCTACGCGCATCCTGACTGCGGTCTCAGGAACACGCCTCTAGAGGTTTCAGAACTCATTCTCCAGAGGCTATCCCAGGCTGTGGATCAGTACAACCTCGAGTTATCAGCTTGATAGGGTTGAGTAGACATTACCTACACGTGTGGATGTATCGTCTCCGGGATAGTCCGACCCGCTGCTGCGTACTCTTTCTTCCAAAGAGGAGAAATCTCCCTGAGGCGACCGATTATCTCACCTAGGGAGTCACAGACGTACTCGACATCCCCTTCCGTGTTGGTTCTGCCCAAGGTGAGTCTAAGCGAGCCATGAGCTTGCACCTCGTTCAAGCCGATGGCCATGAGAACGTGTGATGGCATGAGCTTCTTTGATGAGCAGGCGGAGCCTGTTGACGCGGCTATTCCCTTTTCGTCGAGACTCAAAAGTAAGGATTCACCCTCTATGCCGGAGAATCTGAAGTGTGCATTGTTGGCCAGTCTCTTCGTTGGATGTCCATTCAGATACGACTCGTCGATCTCTGTCAATACTCTCTTGATGAGTCTGTCCCGTAGAATTGTGAGGTAGCTTGACTCTTCAGCCATTCTGGACTCTGCCAGTTCAGCGGCTTTTCCCATTCCAACGATTCCGGCAACGTTTTCTGTTCCGGATCTCAGTCCCCTCTCGTGTCCTCCTCCATGAATGAGCGGTTCAATATTGACGCCTTCCTTCTTGAAGAGGACGCCGACACCTTTGGGGCCGTGTATCTTGTGTGCTGAGATTGAGAGAAGGTCCACATTCAGTTTGCCTAGGTCTATGGGGATCTTGCCCGCCGTTTGTACCGCGTCGGTGTGAAAGAGTATTCCGTGTTTGTGAGCTATCTCTCCAAGATCCCCTATTGGCTCTACTGTTCCAATCTCATTATTTGCGTGCATAATTGTTATCAGTATGGTATCTTTCGTTATGCTCTTCTCAAGGAATTTCAGATCAACCATTCCCTCCCTATCAACAGGGTTGTAAGTGACTCTGAAACCGACTGACTCGAGATATCTGCAGGTCTCGAGCACGGCAGGGTGTTCTATGCTACTGGTTATGATATGTTTGCCCTTGTCTCTGTATTTGTACGCTGTACCTTTGATGGCCGTATTGTCGGATTCTGTTCCGCCTCCTGTGAAGAAGACCTCTTTTGGTGAAGCATTTATCAGCTTGGCAACTTGTTTTCGGGCATTCTCAATGCCTTCATAGGCCTCGCGTCCAAAGGAGTGGAGGCTCGATGCGTTCCCGTATTTCCTGTCAAGATAGGGGATCATCACCTCGACCACTTCGCTATCTACTGCCGTTGTAGCTGCGTTGTCCATGTATACCCTCATCATTGGGCGCACCAACTGTCTGGAGCACGGTAGAATGTTGAATCCCAATTATAACGTCGTTATATTTTAAGATTACCTATATTTACCCCAGAGACTCCAGTAGCGATCCCTACATATTAGTGAACAATTTATACATGACCCAGTAGATTCCAAGCTGAACTTGGAAAGTGTAGCAGATGAAGAGAATGCTGGCGTCTTTAGGATTTGCGTTGGGATTGATATTGCTGACTGTCGGCCTATACACGGACCAACTGAATCATCTTGAAACCCTCATGAAGTCGCATGGAGTGCCGTAGGTGTTTGAAAGTGGCAACTAAGGGAAATGTGACTTCTGGTATCGGAATTAGATTCCCCTACTCAGTATTTCGAAATCTAATTGAGTTGGCCAGTTTCCTCGTGTTGAATGCCCTAGCATTCAAGTACGTCTACCCCTTTGTTGAGGCTGGGGTTGTTCCATCACCCGTTCCTATTCTCGTCAGTATGAAGTCTAGCTATAGCCTTGCTGGTGGGGCACTCGACTTCATCCAAGTCATGTTGTCGAGACCAGAGTTCCCACTGGTCCCCTTGGCCTCGATATTTGTGATAGGCTCTCTGCTAGGCAGGCTCCTTTGTGGATGGCTCTGCCCCGTAGGGCTGATTCAAGACCTGATATCGAAGATAAAGGGGATCCAGTCTAAGGTCAGCCCCAGAAAACACGCTACTCTAATGAGAGTGAAGTTCCTGTTTCTTTTCATCACGTTGTTCTTCTCCACAACGCTGGCATTGTCTCTATATTTTGGGGCTGGCAGCGGCTACAAGGATGCTTTAGGCCCTTTCGCAAGCGGATTCTTCTTCCAAATAGAGCCTGAAACAACCCTCTTCGCTACACTCCCGAGGCTGATGGTCCAATCAAACGTTGAGTCTGGGCTCTTCGACTTTACTACTCTGAGTTCGCCAGGTTTCCTGATACTCTTGAGTCTAATTATCTTGACGGCTTTCTTCATAGGCGCATACATGGTGCCCTGGTTCTGGTGCAGATATGTCTGTCCGACAGGGGCCCTCATGGGGATCTTCATGAAGTTCAGCTTCCTCGGTCTGAGAAGAGACCCTTCAAAATGTACAAAGTGCGGCGAGTGCGTCGAGAGTTGTCCTATGCAAGTAAGAATACTTGAGCTGCCTTGGGAGAAGTTCAATGACCAAGAGTGCACACTCTGTCTTGAGTGTGTAGCCGCCTGCCCCAGCGGTGCTCTATCTCCCAAGTTCCCATGAATCTTCTTTGCATCTGACCTGTAGCTTGGGGGTCCATGGCCGCAAATGACATAAGGAAAACCCTGCAATCAAGTAGTTGCCTCAGCCGGAACTTGCCGGGGTGGCCGAACGGTTCAGGCGGCGGGCTGCAGACGAGACTCTGCAAAGCAGAGATTGGCTGGAACCCGCAGTATGTGGGTTCAATTCCCACACCCGGCTCCAAAGCAAGACCGCTTGATACCAGAATTCCTTGAGGGTTGGTCTGGCGGCCAGTCTCTATACGTGCAAGAGATTAGGGAAAGAATATGGAAGGCGAAAGTCATCGCTTGGACATCTAAGAAAAAAGGGTCCGAAACATGTTTGCAGTCCGCCTTCTTGTGGACAGGGTAACTTTCGGCCCGATTAATGGACACCAAGCACAATTCTAATTCTAGACTTGAGACTTCAATCAGTTAAACAAGCTCAGCTATATGGTCAACGACATTTACTTGAAATTGTGTTGAGCATGAAGGTTAGATGTTCACGATGTGGTGTCAGCCTGGACTTTGCCGACATGAATCGGCACCTGACAAGATGCCGACCCAGAATATGAGACGGCTAGACGAGAAAGCTAGGGTCCCTAAGAGAATCATAGAGCGGATTGGTCTACTACCATATAAGGTTCTACTGCCAGATCTCAGGGGTAACGGCCCGTCATGTCCGGCAACAAAACTTATATCTTGTTACCACAAGTAACAACATGAAGAGGTGAACTGAATGTCATGGGAAGACGACTTTCCTTCGTTGTTCAGGAGACGAAGACGATATCCGTTCTTTGGCGACTGGTTCTTCGAGGACTTCAACAGAATGTTTGAAGAGATGTTCAGGGAAATGGCAAATACGATTCCAAGGGAACTGACTAGAGAGCGTCGGCTCCCAGACGGCAGCACGGTACGTGAGGTGGGACCAATAGTCTATGGATACTCGATGAGCGTTGGACCGGATGGAAAACCGGTAGTCAGGGAATTCGGAAACGTTAAGCCATCTCTTGAGCGAACCCGGTTCGGTCCTCCCAAGCCAGGTCTAACCGTCAAGGAGGAACGTGAGCCACTCGTAGACGTCATCGTTGAGGGTGACAGAGTCAGAGTTGTGGCGGAGCTGCCTGGAGTAGAGAGGACGGACATAAATCTGCAATGCGCCGAAAGTGAGCTAACCATCTCTGTAGACACGCCACAAAGAAAATACCATAAGGTTCTGGAACTACCTGCTCCGGTTGATCCTGAGAGTCCTAAAGCATCCTACAGGAACGGAGTCCTTGAGGTTCTTCTGACCAGACAAAGACCGAAACAGAAAGGTAAAGAGATCAAGATAGAGTGACAGCCCGCAACAGGGTGGGATTTGTCCCAACCCCCACCCTTTTCTTGGGTAAACTCACGCCTGCACGAGTAGTTGTTGTCAGGGGCCTTCTAGGTCCTCAATAGAAGCTGTTAGTTTCGGAAACTTTAAGCAGATGAGTAGAATATACTCTGCTAGGTCTAAATGCTGAAGGAATCAGAGGAGTCTCGGAATCTCCTCAACCTGAAGTTATTACTCCGCCACTTGTAGGTCCTAGGGAAGCGAACGGAAATGTCGGAATACATCAAGGAGATTGAGCTAAAGAAGATCCAGCCAAACAGACTCAATCCAAGGGTTGAGTTCAGAAAGGAAGCCCTAGACGAGTTGGCTGACAGCATCTCGCAGGTAGGACTCCTCCAACCACTGATCGTACGTCCAGCCGACAAAGGATTCGAGGTGGTTGTGGGTGAGAGACGTTACAGGGCTTCACATCAGGCTGGCCTCGAGAGGGTGCCCGCAATCGTCAGGCCATACAGCGACGACCAAGTGATAGAGCTCAACCTGATAGAGAATATACACCGAGAAGATCTGAGTGCTATCGAGAAAGGAAGAACCTGCTTAAAATTGATGGAGATGTTTCCTGAAAAGTACCCGACAGAGGAGTCTGTTGCGAAGCGCGTCGGAGTAAGCCAGCTGACAGTCAGGGACTGGTTGAAACTGGTCACGGCAACACCGGCTAAGGTTCAACGAATGGTAGCGCCGGAGACGATTTCTCGAAGGGTCCCGGAAGGAAAGATTGAGTATACGACCGCCGTGAGGATCGCACGTAGAATCAAGGAACCGAGGAAACAGCTGAAGGTTGCAGAGACTCTTGTTCGGAAAGGCATACGTGGCGCGGTAGCCAGACAGATAGTCAGCGAAGTTGCGAGGAAGCCGGAGAAATCCGTCGAAGAAATAGTCAAGGAAGTCGTTGAGGCACAAGCCAGAATACCATTCAGACTCGGCAACGTAGAAGCCGTATTGAACGAAACCAAGACGCAAATATCTCTGAAAGGACTGGACTCAAAGATCCGAAAAGACTCTACCGTCCAAGCCGACCTCTACGAACCCCACTTCGCCGACCTCAGAATTAGAGACGTCCTCAGAAAGAGGCTGGGAGACTTCACGGACGACGACGCAAAAAGAGAGGGCGGATACAGTCTAGAACAATTCAAGAGGCTGTGGGAAGAGATCTACGGTGAAGGAAGTTGGGACCCCGACGAGAGAGTCGATGTGGTCCGGTTCGAAGTCGTAGGACTAAACCCTAAGTTCGATGAGTTGAGAAGACGGATAAGCACCAAGTTCCTACTCAAATAGTGAGGACACTAGACCACAACGAGCATCACTACAGCTTCAACTAAGGCCCAGACTGACCACATGGTCAAAGTCTATTAGCCACCAGCAGCAAGTCACGAACAGGGCCCGTGGTCTAGTCAGGATTATGACGCTGGCCTCCGGAGCCGGTGATCGTGGGTTCGAATCCCACCGGGCCCGCCAATGATCACCGCGAGCTTTGGGCTCGTTCTCCGTAGCCAGCCAGAAAGACAAACTATTTTTAATCAACTAGTGAGGGGTCTTTACCATTCAGGAGTTGGAAACACAATTTGGTCTCGAAAGTCTACTTTTCAGACATGCGGTCAAAGAAGGCTGACCAGACGATTTCTAGAAAGATAAAGAATCTCTTCGACGCGGCTGCGCTGCAGAATGTAATCTCAGAAGGGGACTTGGTTGCTCTGAAGGTTCATTTCGGCACGGGTGAGAACCATAGGCACTTGCGGCCTGAGCACATAAGAGCTGTGGTCGAAAAAGTTCAGGAGGCAGGGGGTAGGCCCTTTGTCACCGAGACCACTGGAATAGGTTTGACGGCTAGCAGAGGAACAGCCCTAGGCTGCATCAAGACGGCCACTATGCACGGTTTCACCCAAGAGACCGTCGGCGCCCCGATAGTCGTGGCTGACGGCTTAAAGGGATTCTGGGGAGTAAAGGTCAAGATTGATGGGGCTAGGATGAAGGAGGTTGAGATAGCCCAAGCGATAGCTGAATCTGACGCTATGATATCAGTCGCTCACGTCAAAGGCCACCCAAGAACAGGATTTGGAGCAACCCTGAAGAACATAGGCATCGGATGTCTCACCAAGATCGGCAAAGCCCCCCTTCACCTGGCAGAGAAGCCAAGAATAGACCAACAGGCCTGTAATGACTGCGGAGTCTGCGTCTCATTCTGCCCGGTTGGAGCAATCCAGCGCTCCAACGGGAAACCCCAAGTCATACTGGAGAAGTGCATCTGGGGGTGCGGATGCTGGGATGCCTGTCCTCAAAAGGCATTTCTGAAATGGGGCGAGATGCACCATCCAAGAAACGAGGAACTATTGATCCGTAATGTTGATGCAGCCGCAGCGATGATCAAACACCTCGGAAGAGAAAAGATGGCCTACCTGAACTTGGCCTATGACATAACTCCACACTGTGACTGCGCTGACTACGGCGATGTTCCAATGGTGCCCGACGTCGGGATATTCGCGTCCAAAGACCCTGTGGCTATTGACAGGGCAACCACTGAAGCCATCATAAACGCTCCAGGGATCAAGGGATCCGCTACTGAGGAGATGGACGCCATGAAACCCGGTGACGATAAGTTCTCAAAACTATCTGAGTGGCCTCCCTTCGAGATCTTCAAGAATGCTGACCAAACAAGGGAGTGGAGGATCCAGCTCGAGATGGGTGAAAGGCTAGGTCTCGGAACCCAAGAATATGAGCTGGTAACCATAGAGTGAGAAACTTAGTACGCGCCAATAAGCGGATTCCCATCGGCGGGCGTGACGCATCCTGACTCCGGTCTATCTGCATCGCCACGAATCTTATTGGTGGAGGATGAAGCAATCACCAAAGGATGTCTGGGCCACCACAGCCGTAGTATGAGGTTAGGTCTCTACCATACCGCCTGTGAATATGTTGACATGCTGATCGAACCCAATAATGTTTGAATACTAGCGGACTCGCTCAGGATAATGAACAACCCATATCTTGGTCTGATACAGCGATGCTTGGCAAAAATAAGGGTCGGATTGACGAAAACCCCTATGAAGCAATACTTCGGGAATGCAGGTATCTAGTGCAGCAAATTCTATCTTCCCAATTTCCAAACCTCAAGAACCTAGAGATCAGGCTGGATGAACCTCCATCTCCCCAATTCGGGGACTTATCAACAATAGTCTGTTTTCAGCTCTCCAAGATCTTAGGTCTCGCGGCTAGGGAGTTAGCTCAGCGAATTGTAAGTTCGACTAAACCTAGTGAGGACAGTGTAGTAGAGTCGGTCGAAGCGGCTGGGGCCGGCTACCTCAACTTCCGCCTTAACTACGGAAAGGTCAATGAACTCACTCTGCACTCAGTCAGAGCCCTTAAGGACGACTATGGATTTCCAAAGACAGGTAAGCCCGAAGAAATTCTGGTAGAGCACAGCAGCATAAACCCAGTTCACGCGATCCACATAGGACAAGCAAGAAACTCCTTCTTGGGCGATGCTATTTCAAGGATTCTAATGGCCAGGGGCCACAAAGTCCAAGCCCACTTCTACATCAATGATGCGGGCAGACAGAGCGCAACGGTCGCGTACGGATACCGGAAACTTGGTCAACCGACCCCGAGAATCAAACCAGACCATTACCTAGGTCAGGTCTACAGCGTTACCTCATGCCTTGTCGAGATTCAATCCCTCAAGAAGAAGCTCAACGAATTTGCGGGCAACGAGTACCCCGCGCAAGAAAGGAGAGATGCCCAAGATAGACTAGACGACTGGATGTCTGTCGCATGGGAACTCCAGAACCTTCAACCAGAACTCTTTGAACAACTTACGAAGGAGATCAGTCGGGACCAGGACCCAGACGATCAAATAAGCAACCTCCTAAAGGAGTATGAAGGCGGCGAAGAATCTGCAAGGAGACTCATCAGGCAGGTAAGCGAACTCTGCATAGATGGATTCAAACAGACATTTTCGAGACTTGGAGTGGCCTTCGACGCCTGGGATTGGGAGAGTGACCTACTTTGGTCTGGAAGGGTTTCCGACGTCCTTGAGAACCTGTCCAAGACAGGCTATGTCTCAAAGGAGGATGGAGTGCTGAGGCTTGAATCTGAAAGGGCGGTTAAGGATCTTGGAATTCGCCAACTCCTAGATATCGGCGAAGATTATGTGTTGCCACCAATCTCGCTGACAAGATCTGACGGCACGACGCTTTACATTACTAGAGACATCGCTTACAGCCTGCTGAAATTCGAGCGCTGCAGCAGCGTCATCAACATCGTCGGAGTAGAACAGGCGCATGAACAACTCCACGTGCGTGTCGCCCTCGCCGTCTTGGGTCTGAAGGAACTGGCAAGAAAACAGAGACACTTCACGTTCGGTCTGGTACAGTTCCCAGGAGAAAAGATGTCGAGCCGTAGAGGAAGGATCGTTGCCCTAGACGATGTCATAGAAGAGGCTACGAAGAGGGCCTACGCTGAGATTGAGAAGCGCACACCGAACCTTGCGGTCGATGAGAAGGAGAGGATGGCGAAGACAATAGGGATTGGAGCAGTGAAGTACGCGTTGCTCACGGTTGAGCCTTCACGTGAGGTCGAGTTTTCATGGGATAGAGTCCTCAACCTGGAGATGAACAGCTCACCCTTCATAAACTATGGGTATACTAGGGCCAACGGCATACTTAGAAAGCTCGGCAAGATAGGTCACGATCTGAAATATGCAAGGCTCGAACACCCGTCTGAGAAGCGCCTAGTCTTGACACTGGCCAAGTTTCCAAGCGTCTTCGCCGAGGCGGCGGACAGACTTCGACCCGACGACTTGGCGAACTACGCAAACCAACTGGTCAAGCAGTTCCACGAATACTACGAGAAGGTTGACGTCTCACACCTTGAAGATCCAGAACTCAGGAACGCCAGGGGCATCCTCATTGAGGCGGTACAGATAACCATCCGCAACTGCATGAGGGTGCTCGGTATAGAACTCAGCGAGAAGATGTGACTTTTCAATCTTAACAGATAAATAGCAGAAGACGTGAACCTATTAGCTGATGGTATATGCCTACGGCTTTTGTCCTGATCAACGCGGAACTCGGAAAGGAAGAAAGGATCCTTAAGGAACTCAGGAGCATCGAGAGTGTAAAAGAGGCACACTTTGTCTACGGCGTCTACGACATCATCGCCAAGGTGGAGGCTGAGAGCATGGAGAAGCTTAAGGAGATAGTGACGTTCAAGATCAGAAGACTGACCGACGTTAGAAGTACCCTCACAATGACCGTGGCTGAAGGAATTTAGCGGCCACGGATAGGACGAAGCTCAAGACTAGCAGAAGCTTCTTAACCAGCACTTCCCAAGGATCCAGGACGAGGAGTCTTCCTCAACTGTAAAGTTTCTTCCGTAGCTCTTCTATCGCCGCTAGGGCCGGCGAATCTTTCGAAGAATCGACTACAGCCCTATGCCTCATGCCCAGCAACTTGATGTTCTCGTCATAGGGTATCCTCAAATCTAAATGGTGCCCGTCGATCGCCAGACTTTTCTCGATGAACTTCCCTTCATCTTCGCGGGCCACCTTGTTTGCAATGAAAAGATGCTTCCTTATTCCCAGCCTCGATGCTAGGTGCCAGATCTTCATGGAGGTTTCGATAGATCGAGTTGAAGGCTCCAGAATGTTCAGGACAGAATCTACATATTCTATTGTTCCACGGCCGAGGTGCTCCAGTCCCGCCTCCATATCTATCACTACAGTTGCATCTAACTTGACGAAGACGTGTCTTAAGAGGGCTCGGAGTAAGGCGTTTGCGGGACACATGCATCCTTCACCTGGATTCTTGACAGTTCCCATTATCAGCAGCTTCACCCCATCTGGACTATCTATTGCGTACCTCTCAACTATGTCGGCTACTGCAGGGCTCAGGTTGAAGACTGGATATGGAGAGTCGTAGTCGGCTCCTGTCCTCTCCCTGACGAGGAGCCTATTCTCACAAAGGGGTGTGATGGAACTTACGACGTCTTCGTCTATTCCAAGTTCAAAGTGCAGGTTTGTTGAGGGGTCTGCATCTATCGCTATCACCGTTTCGCCTGCCATCTTCGATAGTCTGGCAAGGGTTCCAGCTACGAAGGTCTTGCCCACGCCGCCTTTCCCGACTACAGCGACCTTCAACGCATTAGCCCCGAGTCTGGGTGGTAACCTTCAGAATTTCTTATCTGGAAACATCTCATATCCTATATATTTCTGACGTGTTTAACTCGTACTTTCTCATGCGAAATCTTGACTTTTGACCCTTGGCAGGTTAATGACTATTGCTTAGCCCTTTCGATTATCTTTGGCACGATCCATTCGAAACCAATGGTCATTATATGTATACCTTGAACTGACGTGGTCTTCCTTATCTCTCTTATCAATTCCCCAAAGACCTCAATATTCTCGTTGAGGAGAACTTCCTTCCCACCTTTCTCTCTAGCTACTCTTAGGCGGTTCTGTATCTCCTCGGGCACAAGTATTCCGGGGACATTCTTGACCATCCAGTCCATCATGCCCATCGATTTGAAAGGCGCTATACCGACCAATATCGGGACGCCAAGGTGAGAGACATCCTTAACAAACCTCTTGACGAGTTCAGCGTCGTATACAGCTTGGGTTTGTATGAATTCTGCGCCAAGTTCTACCTTTTTCTCTATTTTCAGTATCTCAGGTTCAATTGGGTCTGCGTTGGGATTTCCCGCAACCCCGATATTGAATCTTGGTGGGTGCTCTATCTTGTTGCCTCTGAGGTCTGTCCCTTCATCAACCATTTTTCTCACCAATTCTACCAGGGCCGTCGAGTCCAGGTCGTATACCGGCTTGGATCTGGGGTCGTCTCCGACTGTTGTGTGGTCGCCGCTTAGTGTGAGAACATTCCTTATGCCCAATGCGCCGGCTGCAAGCAGGTCTGCAGTAATGGCCAGCCTGTTTCTGTCTCTAACGGTAATCTGGTAAACGGCCTCTAAACCAACTTCTTTCTGGATGATGTATGATGGGATGAGCGCGTTCATGTAGGCAAAAGCGGTTGGGTTGTCCGTGACATTTGCCGCGATGACGTTCCCCTTCAGTATCCTCGCAGTCTTCAGGGTCTCCTCGAGACTCGTAGTCTTTACAGGCTCGATTTCTCCAGTGTATACAAAGGTGCCTGATTGTATAGCCTTCAACAGTTCACTGTGCGCTTCCTTCATCTGAAGACGACTTCCCTAGCCGCAACCATCTGAGAATAGTCTTTTGGGGGTCTATACTTCTTGAATAGGTCCAGTCTTCCGTTATCGCGTAGTCTGTTGTATATCAGTACCCAAGCACAGTCGTTCTTCCAACCGCCCACTTCACACTTGCCCTTTGCTTGTCCTCCGCAAGGGCCGTTGAGCAAGCTCTTGCCACATCTGGCGATAGGGCAGATGCCTCCGGTCTCAAAGAGGATGCAGTCTCCACAAGCTCGGCACCTCTCATAGTATCTTCCTATCCTTTCTATGGCACCGATGAACTGGGTGTTACAGCCAGGTACGGCAGTCTTCTTGGACAGCTCCGCAACCGTTTGAGTTGCTGTACCGCAGGCCAAGACCACGATCGCGTCTGAGGCCTCAACAGCAGAACTTTTTCTCTTAAGTTCGAGTCTCGTCAGTCTGTGGTCGCATACTGACTCGACGACAGTGTAGCCAGTCACAGTTTTGCCCATTCCTGCGAGTTTTGAACTTGCGGACTTAACCTCATCCTCTCCGCCAGTCTTGCATTCTGTTGCGCACGTTCCGCAGCCAACCAGGAACAACTTGTCTAACCCATAGAGTGTTCGCTGAATCTCGTCATCAGGTTTTTGAACTGTAATAATCAATTCTATCCCTTGTTTGAGATGTTCGAGCTAAGGACTTAAGCTATCTTAAAAGCCTTCTCAGCAGCGATCAAAGTTATTAGCTAAAAAAGATCAGTACGGAATACAAGATCGTTTGAAAGAGGTCAGCACTTTGAAACGTAGAATCCTCATAATCGGAGCCGGAGCCGGAGGGGTCAGCGTTGCTTCTTCGGCGAGGAAATCTGATAGAGAAGCTGAAATTACTCTTGTGACTGAGGAAGCTTACGCGGCTTATTCAAGATGCGGTTTACCTTATGTTCTGGCTGGAGAAATACCGGCCTTCAAGGATTTGATTCTGTATCCACCAGAATTCTACCGGATGATGAAGCTCAATCTTCTCCTGGAGACAAGAGCCTTGGAGATCGATGTTCGGACCAAATCGGTGCGAGTGGAAAGCAAGAATGGCCATACGAGTAGCTTGAATTACGATAGCCTGATCGTGGCAACGGGAGCGAAAGCGGCGAGGCCTCCAATAAAGGGCATTGACAAGGTTGGAGTTCAAGTTGTAAGAACCATCGCTGATTGTGAAGCGATAAATGCTCAAGTGGGAAAGGCAAAGTCTGCTGCCGTTATTGGTGCAGGTTTGATCGGGCTTGAAGTCGCAGCAGCCCTGAAAGCAAGGGGCCTCAAGGTTACTGTCGTAGAGTTGCTCTCTCAGGTCCTCCCGCAGATGTTGGACCCGGATATGGCCAAGATAGTTCAGGAACACCTAGCCAAGAACGGAATTGAAGTCTTCGTCGACAGCAGGGTTGATGAAATAACCGGAAACGAAGCAGTCTCAGGAGTCTCCGTGGCGGGAACCGAAGTCGAGACGGACATGGTGATACTGGCCACAGGGGTCAAACCGGCAATAGAACTTCTAAAGAATGTTGGCGGAGAAATTGGCCAGACAGGATGCATAAAGGTTGACAACCGGATGCGAACGAATATAGAAGGAATCTATGCCGTAGGGGATTGTACAGAAACAACACATATGACCTCTGGCAGACCATTCTCACCTCAACTCGGAACCACCGCTGTAAGGCAGGGAAGAGTCGCAGGCATCAATGCAACCGGAGGATACTCAACATCGCCGGGCACTCTGGGCTCTGCCATAACAAGATTCCTTGAGATCGAGATCGGCCAGACAGGCCTTACAGAGAAAAAGGCAGCAGAGGTAGGCTTCAAACCAGCCGTAGGCACGATAACCGCCAAGACACGAGCGCACTACTACCCAGGAGGAACGGACATAAAGGTCAAGATCATAGCCGAGGCCGAGATTGGGAAGATCATCGGCACACAGATAATTGGGGGTGAAGACGTCCCCCAGAGAATCAACATGGCCTCAATTGCGATTCAAAAGGGGCTCACCGTTGGCGAAGTTGCCACAACCGATACTTGCTATTCTCCGCCCGTAGCCGACTATTGGGAGCCCTTAGTCATGGCCGCGGAGATGGTTGCCAGAAAGCTATGCGCAAAGTAAATGTGAACCTACACTCTCCGCAGACCCAGTGCATCTTTAAGAATTGTCTCGTCGACCCTTCCGGATGTGTAAGTGAATCCTGACTTGACATTACTTACTGAGACGATTGCGGGAGCAAAGAGGTTCGGATCTATCTTGTAAAAGTCGAACTTCGCTTCTCGAAGTATCTCATAGAAGGGGCGACCGTAGTCTTTAGAGCTTGATGATGGAGCGCGAGAGACGATCTTCTGGAGCAATTCGTCATCGACATACGCGACAGTGTAATGGGTAACACCACCGTAAAGGATTGCGTCATTCGTCCTTCCCATAGCCTTCGGTGGGTCAGGATGCACAGGAGGGACCGGCGCATATCCGCATCCAGAGGTTATAGATTTGGGGTCTAGGCCGAGCTCCATCAGCTTGTGAACGCCAGTTTCCACAACTCGGCCAGCTATTTGAATAGAACCTGCTAGGGATGAGGTCGGTGTTACGATAGCGTAGAGGTTCTCCGGTGGTACCTTGCACTCAGCGCATAAGTAGTCTATCGCGCTTTCTGTTGGAAGCTTGGCTGACTCCAGCACTATCACGGCTTCCCTAGACCTGTCTTGGTAGTCTATCTTTTCGTAAATCGCCTTTGGTTTCAACGCTATGGCTCGTGCAGGTCCTGATCCCATTGCAGAGTAGTCGTCGGTCTTGATCGGCCAGCCTGCGTACTGTGAACCCATGGTAGATACGGCTGGAGACCATGTCTCAACAAATACCGATGGTAGGTATTCCCCTCCAAATCTTCGGTGCGTTAGTCTTGCTCTTCCGAGCCCTCCAAGACAGATCTCTGTCACCAGAATTCCGGCTAGCGAGCCACCAAGAGCCTTGACACCAGTATCTACTATAGTTGCACCCTTATTCGACTGGACATTTACTCCGAAAAGGTCAGGGTCATTAATAGCGTTCTTGATGAGTTTGGTTGCCTCGATATTGACGCTTTTCTCCATAAGGCCCGCCTACACATCTAGGAGATTCTCACACCACTTCAGTTGCGGATTACTTTCAACGTTTATGAAGAGCCTACCACTCCCATCTTCATTGTTGTCTCCTGAGAAGATGTAGAATGGTCCATGGACGCTGTCTTTCTCAACCTTTGTCTGCTCTCTAATGTCTTCAAACGAGAAGCTCGGGAGGACTGACGGCATCTTTCCTGATATCACTACCTTTCCGCCTACCATCTGTGCGCCAGCTCTTCCAGGACATTCTCCGGCGACATGTATTGTTCCTCCTCGCATATGAACTCCAGGAAACATTCCAGAGTTGCCAGAGATTCTTATCGTTCCTGAGTGCATCCACGCACCGATCTCGTTTCCGGCGTCACCCCTCACAGTGATACTGCCTCCAGTCATTCCCTTGGCTGTGCCGCGGCTTGCGGCTCCCACAAAGTCACCAACATTGCCTGAGACTTCTATTGTGCCTCCCTTCATGTTTGAGCCGAGCCAAGAACCAGTCTTTCCCTCGACAACAATCCTTCCCCCCTTCATCGATTCGCCAATGTAGAGGCCGCCTGCACCTTCGATTTGTACTGTGCCCTTTGTCATGCCGTGGCCTATTAGCCTGGTCTTAGATAGGTCGCCAGCAATCTCTAGTACAACTTCTTCTGGACTACTGCAAGGATCCTCTTCAATGTTGAAGAGGCTCTTGAGTTTGACTAGTCTGTTACCCTCCCAGACCGCATCGTTAGCTATCTTTGTTATCTTCTTGTCAGCGAGGTTGTCTGGTGAGAGAAGCTCCAAATGAACTGGATTCAGTATTTGACGTTTCAGCGTGAAGATAAGTCTAGGCATATCTTAACCACCGGGCTTACGTAAGATCTTGCATGGATTCTTGATGAAGCTCTCCGATATCGGGTAGTTCTCAAGCTCGATCGTGTAGTAGTCCCTGAACTTTGATTCAATCTCTTTCAGTAGATCGGTTTCAAGGTCTGGTGAGACCGGACTCTCGACATAGAAGGTTCTTCCAAATGAGGTTCCTGCTATCTGACCTTCCTTGGCGACAACATTGCCATCTTTGATGGTGAAAGACGCTTTCTTGAAGGCCCTCCTCAAGAGGGCTGGATCCTGTTCAAGGTCCGTCCTTGACGGGTCCAGGTCGTATATCGCGATATCAGCATCGGCACCTACACCCAGGTGTCCTTTGCCGACTAGGCCAAGAGACATGGCCGGCCCCGCTCGCGTAATTACTGATATCTCCTCAAGTGTATACTCTCTCTCAATGCTTGGCAGGTCCAGTCTCCTTCTTGCTGTTCGGTTGATCTTTGACAAAGTCCTTTCTCGAGCTTTTCGACTCATAAGCCACGCAATAACCCTAGGATACGCCGTGAACGGACCGCCGTTCGGGTGATCCGTTGTCAGGAAGACCCTCCAGGGATCATCCACCAGTAGGGCGAGTTCAAGACCTATCCCCCACTGGACAGCGTTAACATAGTTACCCCTCTTGTAATGGAATGGAACAATGCCTGAGCCTGTCTCTGCCTCGACATCCGCATTCACCCATTTGTTTCCCGACAGCTTGTAGAGCAGGTATTGGAACGGGCCATCTGCAGTCATGGTTGTTGTATCGCCAAACACCACCTGTCCTAGATCCACTGATACATGGCGGTGTTTGTTGACGTAGTCTGCTATTTCTGGCGCTCCCGAGCCTAGGTTAAGCCACGACGAGCCTGAGAACCCTGTGAATTGAACATGGGTGATGTGGATTATCGGTCTCTTATCGCCTGCTAGGTCCCTCACAGCATCCATAGTCTCGATCGTTGTCAGATAGTTGCCTGGATTGCCAAGGTTGTTTGTGTGAACGTGAATTGCATGTGGAAGGTTCAGGCTCTTGTTAACCTCGCAGAGTCCTCTGATTATCTCTCTTGGAGTTATGTCGAAGTTCACTACTGGATCGTCTAGGTAACGGAGGAATTTTCCCCACCCCCAGACCTCAACGCCTCCAGGATCGACGATCTTGATAGCATAGCCCTTCGTAGCCCTCAGCATCCAAGAGACGTAGGCAGCACACTCCTCAATCTTACCGTCTCTTAGATACTCCATTATGAACCAGTTGTTCCCGAGGAGTGGGAAGCATGCCTTGTCGATTATTGGAGTTGAGTCAAGCTCTTCATGCGTATGCCTTGTCTTGAGTGGCGGAGTTGCGGGCTCGAAGACCGTGGTGTATCCCATCTTTGCGTAGCGGTAACCAGTTGTATAAGTCGATGGAATAGAGTGGCCGACCCCCGAACGGGTGAGATTGGTCTTTGGTTCAACATCTTTTCTGTGGTCCTCAGGACGGAGGAGTCTTCCAGAATTGACTTTTGATCCAGCTATGTGGGAATGAATGTCGACGCCGCCGGGCATGATGACTTTTCCAGACGCATTGATGGTGCGTGCCTTCCTCCCAACGGAGCTAACTACCTTGCCGTCTCGAATGAATATGTCTAGCTTCTCTCCACTGATCCCATTTAGTGGGTCAAATACCGTGCCGCTGACTATAGCTAGCTCCTTCACCATTGTCCTAGCCTCCTGATCGACTTCAGACGTTTAAGGATGGCACGCAAGATCTCGACATCAGACCTGACTCCTTTTGGCGGATCAACTAGCTTTCTTGTCTCAAGTACGACGCCATCCATACGGTAGACTGTTCCGGTGGTCTCTATTCCTACGTGAGCGGAGGGGAATACCACGTCAGAGCACATCGTTGTAGGTGTTACATGTGGGTCGATTGTTATGAGCGGGATTGAGGTGAGGTTGCGGGCCGCTTGGTGTGGAAGGTTGGATACCGGGTCAGATGCAACAATCAAGGCTGAATCGCACTCTCCTCTGGATAGGAGATCTACAGCGGAGGTCTCGCCTGGACTGTATCGGGGGAAGCCTTGCGTGAAATCTATCGCGTAGGGGTAGCCGGTGAGCCATGTTGTGACGTTGTTGGCACCATTTACATTGAAGTGACCTCGCATGGGCATTATGACAAACTTTGTCTTGGAGTTCAGTTCACGAACCAAAGATAGGGCAGCATCGATGTTTTGGCCCTTGCCTGCACTCATAGTCAATCCAAGACCAAAGAAGAGGGCTCCAAACTCACAGTTGATCATTTTCTCAGCAACCTCTTCGATCCTGTCAAGAGACACGCCTGCAACCTCTTCCTGCTCAATCTCGTCTCCGCGAATTGCAGCCCGCAGGGCCGACATCAATTCATAATCCTTGTTTGGTTCTATCTGGATGAAGATATCTGCCAGTTTTGCCGTGTCTGTCTTTCTGACGTCTACTACGATTAGTATTCTTTCGGACCTGGATCTGCGGAATCTCCCCTTGCTCAATACGGTGTACCGGGACATGTGCAGGGGGTGAGCGTGAACCGGGTTGCATCCCCAATAGACTATCAGGTCTGCGCGATGTCGGACCTCCCCTAGTGTGCATGAGGATTCTCCGATCTCGTGGACACCCAAGATTGTGGGTCCATGGCAGGTTGATGTGGTGTTGTCGATGAAACCTCCAGCTTCCTCTGCCAGCTCGACCCCTACCTCGGTGGCTTCACAGCTTGTGAGGCTCCAGCCGTAGAAGAGAGGTGACCTAGATATTGCAAGTGTCTTCGCGGTGAAGTCAATAGCCTGAGAGTATGTACAGTTTGAAAGCTTGTTCTTTTGGCGGACCATCGGCTGCAAATATCGTTCATTCATGTAGCCAAGAAGCTTGCTGGTCGACATAGCGCATGCGTTCTTGACGCTAGTGATGGAGTTGTCCTTTACAGTCACCTCCAGATGGTCGCAACAACAGCCGCAGACTGTGCAGACGACACTTCGGATGATTTCTTCTTTCAAGATTACCCTCCTCATGTTTGGGAAACCATTCACCGCCTCATCTTGGCAGTGGTCGTCTTGCTATTCCTGGAAAATGACTTGGTGACTAACTCCTCCAAACCCAGCACTTTCTCGCCTGTCGCTGACTCGATCATTGCAGGGACTCCCTTGTAGGATGGCATGCCAGTTCCGTCAGTGTCCGAGCCTGAAACCTGTGTGGCCCAAAGGCTGTAGGGCACGAAAACAACTCCTTGGGGGAGGGTCTGGGTCGGAGCAACTGCTTTCACAACGACAGAGCCGTGTTCGGTAGTGACGCGAACGTTCTGGCCGTGGGTTACATTAATCTTCTCAAGATCCTCAGTGCTGATCTCGCAACACGCCACCGCCTGGAGGTAGACTTCCGAGAGTTTTCCCTGCTCCTTTGTCCTTCCTTGGCTCAGACTTCTTCCGGTTAGCAAGATTACTTTGACTGCTGTCATGATCAGTCCTTCTGGACTTGGCAAGTTGAAGGTTGTCAGATTATGATTGCGATTCATCTAAGAGGTTTTGGGTTCAGGCAAGTCATCGATTGTTTCTGGCGTGTATTGACCGGGCGGAGTCCATATAGACCTGTCGGCGGCCAGCATGTCTGTTAAAGAGCTTGAGATAGTAGTGCCTTTCCTAACATTAGCTGGACCTTTTCCGCCCTATCAACCGCTGTAGCTCTTGAAGAAAACTACAGAGGCTACGAGTTCAAGGCGAAATTCGACTGAGTCTCTCAGACCTGACCATCGATGAACCCAAACCTCTCCGGAGAGGCCCAGATGCATCGTGTCTACTGTCGGCAGCCGTTGGAGATTATCTGAGTCTTAGTTTGCTCTTCTGTCTTGGTAGGGCTCGAATACATGTCATCGATACATAGACCTCTGTCGAGACGGTGATTAAGAGAGACGAGAAGGGTCGACTAAGGACCACCGCATTAAAGGTAAAACTTCCTCTACTGTTGAAAGAGGAGGATGTTCCCAGATCGAAACGTTTCTTGGAAGTATTCGAGGACTATTGTGTCGTCATATGGAGTGTGCGTCAAGGGATCGATGTCGCCGTCGGTGTCGAGCCGATCGAATCAGGAAAAGACGTGACGACTGCAGTACCAAACCTTAGTCTCTAGCTGGCGCTCGCTCATGTTTGACACACTACACGTTGCCGGAGCGGCAAGAACACTTCTTGTTTATGGGCAAGGTGATGGCTGTTGGAGGCAACCTGGGCCTAGGTTCTGGCTCTTCATCAGGGATGCCTATTGGGAGAAGAGCTACCACACAGAGGTGTTCTGGCAAATTCAGTAGCCGCCTTATTCTCTTCTCATCGAAAAGCCTTACCCAGCAAGAGCCCAAGCCTAGCTCAACCGCTTCTAGGACGATATGCTCAATGGCAATTGCGACGTTCAATAGGGTTGATGGTATTCTCTCGTGCATTTCAGCTGAGACTGCTCTCTTGACTCGTTTCCTTAGAGCCTTTTCGTACTCTTTACTGAGGTAGATGTCACCTCTCTGCAATACTTCTTGAGTATGCTTCATCGCTCCTTTCCAAGAAAGAAGGTCGCCACAGCATACGATGACTATGGGAGCATCCTCAATGAACTTCTGCTCATGAGAGGCTTCACGCAGACCACACTTCAACATCTTGTCCTTGATGATTATGAACCGCCAAGGCTGCACGTTAGACCCAGAAGGTGCCAGCCGTGCTGCCTCAATGAGCATCTGAATCTGATGTTCAGATAAGGGTGTAGTTTTGAACTTTCGAATGCTTCTCCTTTTGCTAATGGCTTCAAATACCTTCAATTAACTCTGCCTCTCCCTTCCACGAGTCGTTTCGAATTGAACAGACTTGAGGCCTCTGCTACATATATCAGAATTTCAGTTCCCGCAGGGTAGATGAGCTAACTCTCGACGAGCCAGAATAGTTCAGAAGTAAGCTGTGGCTGTGAGATATTGGGAGACTATGGGCCGAGGATATTGGGTGTGTCACTGGTATCGACAAGATCTGTAAGTTAAAATCTTCTTTTGAGGAAACGCTTTCCCTCTAGAACTCTGAATTCAAAGGTGAGGTTGCCAGCCTTCTGTTTCTCGAGCTCTGCGGGAAACCCTTTACTTACCTGAATCAACTTTTCTTTCAGAGACGTTTATTCGTACTCTATATCTTTGACCTGCAACTCGAAACGCACGAGTGAATTAAGGGTTTCCTGCTAGTCTCAGCAGGCTTTCGTATTCAGTCTTGTCCATATGAATACAATGCATATCTTCTGGGAACTTGCCTTCCTGAACCTCTCTCTTGTACGTATCTAACGCACGCAGCATGGATTCGTGTAGGTTAGCGTATTGTTTGGCGAACTTTGGAGTTAATCCAAGAGATAAGCCTAGAATGTCGGCTATGTTCAATCCTACTCCGTCGCAGTAGGGGCCCGAGCCCCAACCTAGGATAGGAATGCTAAGCTTCTTAGAGATTGTCTGGGCCAATTCTGCGGTTGCGTACTCTATAACGATGGCGAAGGCGCCGCTCTGCTCTAGGGCAGTCGCGTCCTCCAAGATCTTCTTTGCGCTTTGGGCGGTTCTACCCTGAGCTTTGTACCCTCCTAAGAGAGACACTGACTGGGGAGTCAAACCTATGTGGCCGGTCACCGGGATGCCCGCGTCACATATTGCCCTAACCTTGCCACAGACTTCCTTGCCACCTTCTAACTTGACCGCGTCGACCCCACCTTCCTTCATGAAACGCCCAGCGTTCCTTACAGCCTCTTCAACACTTGTCTGATAGGACATGAATGGCATATCCCCTAGAATCAAGGGATGTTCAGCCCCTCGAACAACCGCTTTGCAGAAAGTTATCATCTCATCCATAGTAACCGGTACCGTACTTTGATATCCTAGGGCAGTCATACCTACACTGCCATCTCCAACCAGGATTACGTCAACTCCTGCCTTCTCAGCTAAGACGGCGGTTGGGTAATCGTATAGGCTTACAGCAACTATCTTCCTTCTGCTGTTCTTCATCTCGATCAGACTGCGGATAGTGACCTTTTTTCTTTCCATATTTTCACTTCCATTGGTAGAATGAACCTAGGCTCATATAAGACTAGTATACATTTTCTTATGATGACGCATCTATCACGAGATCGACAGGCGCACTCATACTGAATTGATAAGTATCCTTTTGTCAGGTTTTCTTCTTAACTACTTGTTTGGCTGCGTTAGCAATATCGACCCTAGACATATCATATTCCATTTTCAACTCCTCCACTGATCCTGTTTGACCGAATCTGTCCCTGACACCTATTCTCAGGATTGGTACTGGAGAATTCTCTGTTACGACCTCGGCTACGGCGCTGCCTAGACCGCCTAGGATGTTGCTGTCCTCTACAGTCACTATCGCACCCGTCTCTTTCGCAGCGGTCTTAATTGTGTCTTGGTCTAGCGGTTTTATCGTGTGAATATTGATGATTCTAGCGTCGATGTCTTCCTTAGCTAGGAGAACGGCCGCCTCCAAGGCCTCAAGAACCATTATGCCAGTGGATATGATCGTCACATCCCCACCTTCCCTCAGGCTCACGGCCTCGCCGATCTCAAAGGGATAATCTTCCATGTAGATTACTGGAACCCTGGGCTCCGCCAGCCTAATAGCGACTGGCCCTACATATTCTGCCGCTGCTCTAGTGGCTTTCTTTGCCTCAACCGCGTCTGAGGGGGAGATCAATACCAGGTCCGGTATGGCCCGCAAAGAGGCGATGTCTTCGACTATTTGGTGTGACGCCCCCATGAAACTCCAAAACATTCCGGTATTACAGAGAATCATCTTCACGTTGAACTTGTCGAAGGCGATTTGCCTTATTTGGTTGTATGCCCTCCCAACAGCGAAGATACTGTGGCAATGTGTGAAAGGTATCTTGCCCGCGTCGGCCAGTCCAGCAGCCACCGTGATCATGTTTGCTTCGGCGATGCCGAGATTGTATATTCGGTCCGGAAATTCTCTTTTGAAGTAGGGTCCCGCTGAACCTTGGGGGAAGTCTGCGTATAGAACCACTACATCCTCGTTTTCCCTAGCCAGCTCGATTAGGGCCTCGTTGTGACCAGCATACATAGACTTGGGTTCGCCGAACTCTTCTCTGAGATATCTTGCTTTCATTCTTCGCCTCTCTTCGGCACCATATCATTTCAGTGCTTTCACGGCCTCGGCATACATTTCATCAGTGATCTCTGCGAAGTGCACCCTGCGCTCAAATGAGGGGACACCCTTACCCTTCACTGTATGTGCTACGATGATGCTTGGTTTGTCCTGAACTCTGTTCGCGCTGTCGAGAGCATCTAGGATCTGTCCGATATCGTGGCCGTCTACCTCCAGTACATTCCAGGAGAAGCCCCTCCATTTCTCTGCCAGCGGTTCTATTTCCATAGTTTCGGCTACGGTCCCGGTTGATTGATACTCGTTTCTATCAAGAATTACTGTGAGGTTATCCAACTTGTAGTGTGCTGCTGCCATAGTAGCCTCCCAGACCTGTCCTTCATCGCATTCGCCATCACCGACTATGCAGTAGACACGGTATCGGAAGAGCGGCCTTCCGGAGGATTCTCTTGGAACACCTATTCTTGCGGCCAGAGCCGCTCCCACTGCGAAAGAAAGCCCTGTGCCAAGCGACCCCCCGGAGTAATCTACACCTGGAACGGTCCTCTGGCTATGAGCTTGGAGTACTCCTCCGAACCTTCCGTACGAAGAGAAGAGTTCCTTGGGGAAGTAGCCTGCTTCACCCAGAGCGGCGTAGTGCATCTCGCAGCAGTGGGCCTTGGACAAGACCAGCCTATCCCTATCCGGCCATTTTGGATTATTCGGGTCGTGCTTCATGTGGTGGAAGAACAGTGATGTGATCATTTCGGCCTCTGAAAATGAGCCTCCTATCCAACCTTGTCCCGCATTCTTTATCATAGTAATTGTATGTCTTCTGAGGATTTTAGCCTTCAGCCCCAACTCTCTTATAAGCTTCGAATCGTGAGCCATGACTGAAACCTAATCTCGGTTTGAAATCGGGATTAAACGAGACGGAATGCTACCTAGCACGACTCTTTGCCATCTTCACTTTGCATCCGTTAATTTCCAATCGGGAGCTTGATCTGTATTCCGCCCGCAACCTCATCCCTGTGCTTTACGGCGCTGCAACTTCTAATTTCTGCCAAGAAAAGCTCGATCGTCGTATATACTGTCGCCCTGTCAAGATGGCCCCCAATCACGCTCCCATCGTGAGCTCCCAAAGTGATGTGTAAATGAGGAATTAGCCGTTCCCCCATTGGGAAGATGTTTCCCTCTAATGTCAACACCTCAAATGGACCCTCTTTTCGCACAACTGTTATTTGATCCTGCACATATGGAAGCTGCGAATTTGGCTTGACACCGTAGAAGGTTGCATCATAGACGCTGCCGATCGCTGAGAGAACGGCGGCCCTCTTGAACCCGTTCTCAGACACTACTTCCTCCAGCTTCCCACGAATCTCCTCCTTGGGCCTCATTCTAACGAACAATATGTTGCTGAGATCGACCTTCTCAGAATACTTCAAACTCATACCGATACCGGCGTCTTGAGTCTGCATTGGCGCTTCTATTACACAGCGATCAAGAGTTGCTTAAGCCTTTCCGACATCTCTGGGAACCGCCGGTTCCCATATCGGGAAGACATTCTCTTACGACGGGAATAGGGGTGTAAGCGCAGGTCTCTTTCCGAGATGAGTTTCACTGAGGGCCCTTGGGTTTCTCCAGAAGCTTTCTCTTGAGAAGGGGTGAGCCCTCGCTGTCATGGGGTCTTCTGCTCAATGTGTCAATGTTCTTTTCAATCTCCCTGGCTTCATCCGCTAAGCGTGCTGCGGCTCGTATAATCTCGTGACCTGAGCTGACAAGCTGAACATACCTTCCCCAATCCTTCTCGACGAAGCATCCTTCGAAACTTAAGTCTCCTGCGCGCCTAGCCATCTCATAGGCCGCAGCAGCCTTGGCTTTGGCGTATGGATTCGTGAAGTCTGCTGCATCCACAGCCTTGTCTTTTCCGACGATTGTTCGGGGAAGTTCTGGTCTCTCCCCTTTCTTGATCGCTTTGATCAGCTTGTCAATCTCGAACCGCAACACTTCGAAGACACCCGAAACAGCCAAGATCTTGATTATGTCGGAGTTGAAGCACGCCATCTCCACAGGGTCTAGGAACTCTCTTCTAGCCCCTATCATCACGTCTCCCTCCACTATGATATACCCGATTCCTGCCTCTTCGGTCGCCTTAGATGCCTTCTTGGCCGGATTATCTGATATTATGACTGTTGGAACGCCGCTGTCTCTGAATACCTCCCTAGCCTTGACAGGCCCAGGGAGCGAGGCGTTAGGTGTCAGTAAGACTATGAAGTCAGGTTTGTGATTGACTAATTCGTTGGCAACCTTAATGCAACTTTCCGGGTCCATCTTCGAGCCTGACCCGATTACTCTGACTTCGATGTCTTTCCTCTCCGCCCTTTCATCTAGGAGGAACTCTATGAGGGGACTACATCCAATGTTGCCTACTTTTGCGAAACCTACCTTAACTTTCTCCAAGCAGGACCCCCTGAGGAGAAAAATAATCGATTATGCTCCTAATATAACATTATCCTTGCTCCGCATCTTCAGGAATTGTTGCAACAAGCTTTAAGGTAGTTGCACTAGATCCATCTCGGAAGTTGAATAGCGTTGGGTCCTGTCGAGATCGAGGACACTTTTGCTGAGGCCTTTACAATGATAGTTGGAAGGATCCTGATCACAGCAGAAAACGAGAGATGGGCTCAAATAGCGGCGAATAGCGCCACGGGGTTTGCCTCCTCGATAATAATGTCTCCAGCCGAGGCTGGGGTTGAGGGCGTACCTGTACCTTCGGACAAGACTCCTGACGGAAGACCCGGTGTAAACATTCAGATATACCACAGGACTGGACGAGACTTCAAGTCTCAGATGATTGTCCGAATAGGGCAGTGCATCCTGACGTGCCCAACAACATCCGCGTTCGACGCAATGTATGGAGCCAAGAAGAAGCTGAAGATCGGTAGAGCCATTCGCCTCTTTGGTGACGGCTACCAGAAGAAGGAAAGTCTAGGTGGAAGGGTCGTCTGGCGAATCCCTGTAATGGAGGGGGAGTTCACTATAGAAGACAGGTTCGGCGTCAGACGAGGGGTGGCCGGAGGCAACTTCATCATAATGGCCGACACTCAAAGAAACTGCTTGGTTGCAGCGGAGAATGCGATGGCCGCTGTAGGGTCAGTTGAAGGTGTTGTCGCGCCGTTCCCTGGAGGGATCTGTCGCTCCGGCTCGAAGGTTGGCTCGAACAAGTACAAGCTTCCGGCTTCCACAAACGACCCTTTCTGCCCGACATTGCGGGGAACCATAACCGACTCCAAGGTTCCAGAAGGTGTAGGCAGTGTCTATGAGATCATCATCAACGGTATAGACCTCTCGTCAGTCAGAAGAGCCATGGCTGAAGGTATGAGGGCTGCGTCGACTGTCGAGGGGGTGGTCAAGATAACAGCCGTGAACTTTGGGGGAAAACTCGGGCCTTTCAAGATCCCCCTCAGAGAAGCCCTCAGCACCTAAGCGACAGTAACTCTTCTGAAGCACTAGTTCCGGTTAGGTAGCCACTTTGACATAGTCAACCCCTCCGCCCTCAAGCGACCCTACAATTACCCTGTGGTAAGATGAGTTGCTCACCATGTCTTCCACACTCTCCAGTTTTCCCCGAACAAGAACCTCCTCGTCTTCGAAGGCCACATCACCATAGTCTCGGTCAAAACTCACGATCTCCTTGATATCTTTAACCTCGTAACCTCTCGTCACTCTTGCGTCAGAAACCAAGTATCTTGCAGGGACAAAGATGCTCTCTGAAGCGTCCCTTACAATAGCGCGAACCTCCACGATGCCAAGCGGGGTATATCTGCACCTGCCATACTTCACCGGCAGATCATCTGGCTCTAGAACAGGGTTGACTGAGAAGGGAGTTCCCATGAATAGCCCGCGATTCCACTTCCTCTCACAGAAGAGTCTTGACTGTTCCTCATTCATCAGAAGGAGTCTCGACTTCCGAGCCGGTGTCGGAGTCTCATCCCCCTGAAGTCTTCTAACATGGGGATCCTGAGAGTTGAATAGCTCCAATAGTGCCCTCCGCACCCTCAGCCCACTTTCTTTTCCATATGTGGTCAGATCCACGTCTGAAAAGCTGAGTTGATGTATGTCCACTAGCAAGGACCCCGTCACACCAAACTTATCGAGGTGAACCTCACTCTTCCTGGAGAGGGTGACAGCCAGATTAACAGCGTTCTTCTGCAGAGGATCCAGTTCGTTACTCTCGCTCAAGGTTTTCAGTTTCTCCTCTGGAAGATGATGAATCCTGATGGCCTTGATCGGTACTGCTGTAAACGAGATGTTGAGGAGATGGTCTCTGTAGAGGTATTGGGGATACCTCGCCGAAAGAAAGTCAATGGTCTCCTTCAGGTGAGGGATGTCGTAATACTTTATGGCCCTATCAAATCTGAAGCCGGAACGCACCCACCGGCCTTGCGAACTAGGAAAATACTTTAGATAGGCTAGGGCCCTGTCTTCGGGGTGTGTGTTACCTGCGACCGTAAATAGTAGACCCTCTGCTGTCTCCAAATAGTCCCTGTCTCGAAAGTCACTGATTGAAGCTCTCAAAATCCCTCACTCCAAGTGTTGATACGTTTCCATTGAATGGGCTTTGATGAGGATGACACTCTAGGTTTAGATAGAGAAGACACCGCTTAAATTAGGTTATGAAGCCTGCAGAAGACAGCGTTGAAGAGTATGTTTCTGGCTGTATCCAGCTTGCAACTCTGTTGGAGGTAAGCGCCTATCCGAAACCTGGTAACGTCCATCGCACTGCCGACTTCAGTGACACAAGATATGAGCATTTCTTAGCCTCCTCGATAGCCATCGGCCAGGCTCTGAGAGACGCCTCACGTCGAGGGACGGAAGTGTCCTCTGGGAGAATCGGCTTTGAAGAAGTTGGAATTGGAAGTATGATAAGTGAAGCAGTATCTGCCATGATGAGTTGGCAACACGGTGGAAACACGATCCTTGGGGCCATACTTCTCTTGATGCCGATCGCTGTCGCGGCTGGCTATGTGTGGTCAGGGTCTTCGCCAAGTATTGGCAAGCTAAGAAGCGCTATCCCCAAGGTAACCCACTCAGCCACTCCTGAAGACGCTGTCCATGTCTATGAAGCAATCAGCATGTGTCAACCAGGGGGCTTGGGGTCTGTTGAAAGATTCGACGTAAAGAAAGAGGCTTCCAGAGGCGAGATCATTGACGCCGGCGTCTCGCTATTGGATATATTTCAGTTGTCTTCGAAGTATGATTCAGTCTCTTCAGAGTGGGTGCATGACTACACAGTAACGTTCGAGATTGGCCACCCATACTTCGTCAGTCAACTCGAAGAGATTGGGGATCACAACATAGTCACTGTACATACTTTTCTCAAGATTCTCTCAACGGTTCCTGACACTTTGATCGCGAGGAAAGTGGGGAAACGAAGAGCCAAAGATATCTCGAATTCAGCAAGAGAGATACTCTTGGCAGGCGGCCTAAGGTCGACTGAGGGGAAGAAGAGGCTTGCCGATTTAGATAAGAGGCTCAGGTCCGACGGCCACAGACTCAACCCTGGAACTACTGCAGACCTCACAACATCATCCTTGGCTGTAGCGGCTCTCGACGGATACAGACCGTAGCTTTGGCTTCATTTCATGTCAACATCTTCTCACGATGACTATTGGATAGTGGGGCACACCGTCCAGCATCTCCCAGCTCACGCCAGAAACACCCACGTTGAAACGTTGAGCAACATCCCAAATCGTCTTCCCGGCGCCGCTACCCCTAATCTTGTTCGACACGGCAGCCACCCGCAATGCTTCATCAACGTTCATCCTTGATGGAGTGAGAGCAAGCGGTGTCGACCGCGGCCTCAGCCTGAGAAACCTGCCCAAAACGAATGCGACAATTCCTAAACAGTGAATTCCTCTTATGAAGCTAGGCCTGGGGGCCATGTGGAAATTGTGGAAGCTGTAGGTCTTGTCAGAGTCAACGATCATGACATCTACATCTATGCTCAAGGTCTTCCTGATGTGGCGCTTGACCTCCTTCGCGATTTCGGCGGCTTCTAGTAGCGGAAGGCAAGCGTAAGCATATGGCAAGTTACTGACATCTATTCCGCCCTCGGAGCCATGTTTTAGTGCCTGCAAGACGCCAGCGTAGTTCAACGCGACTTGTTTGTGTCTGGCACCTTCTTCCCTAGGGTATTCTCTGAGCCTCTCGATGTTTATCTTGCTCATTCTCGAAAGGGGACCCAGAAGATATCCCCATACCTTCGGCACCCAGAAGGCTGCAAGAAACCTAGCGGGCCAAAACGGCGAAACCCTGGATTCGTCATATATTCTTCCCAGAGCCATGGCGATAGCTTTCTCGGAGATAACGATAATGTCTCCATTCTGGGCTAGACGCCCAATGATCCCTGTGATTACATTCCTATAGTCTGTCCCTGGCCTCCAGTACCTTGACCTTACGGCAAGGGCTCGATACCTTGTCAACTTCCTGCCCTGCTTGATCCGGCGTTGGTTACAGCATCTCAGCTATTTCAATCCTTGAGACGTGGCAGAAATTAGGCTTATAGGATTGATAACAGAGAATCTTTCGGTTCACACTTATGAGAGTAGGACTTCTCACACGAAACAGCAAAGCTTGGTGTTCGCGCCAGCTTATTGAGTCATTTCACAAAAGGAACGTTGATGTAGTATGTTTCAGTTTTGCCGATCTTACAGCAAGAGTCGGCCTCACACCTGTTGCGGACCTAGACGGCCGGGATTTGAAATGTGAACTAGATGCCCTGTTGGTGAGGCCAATAGGCAGAGGTTCACTGGAGGAGATAATATTCAGAATGAATCTGCTTCAGACACTTGCCAGATCTGGATTGCCAGTCATCAACTCACCATCTTCCATAGAGAAGGCTGCAGACAAGTACAACACCCTTGCAATCCTCGCGGAGCAGGGGATACATGTTCCCAAGACTATGGTTACTGAGAATGTTGGGAAAGCTATGAGTGCCTTCAAGGCTCTTGGTGGCGACGTAATCATTAAGCCTATCTTCGGGTCGAGGGGCATAGGCTCGGCAAGAATCTCAAACGCCGATGTTGCTGAGAGGGTATTCAGAACACTGAGATTCAACAGGCAAGTTCTCTATATTCAGGAGTATATTGACCACGGGACCTCGGATATTAGAGCGTTCGTAGTTGGAGATAGTGTTGTGGCTGCTATGCGTCGAGTTGCCAACTCCTGGAAGACAAATGTCAGTCTGGGTGCAAAAGCAGTTCCGACAAAGCTTCCAAGGGATCTCGAGGAACTTGCGGTCAAGACGGCAAGGGTTATAGGATGCGAGATTGCTGGCGTCGACCTGATAGATAAGGCCCCACAGCCGACTGTCTTGGAAATAAACTCCCAGCCGGGTTGGCGTGGCCTCCAAACAACAACAGATAGAAGGATATCAGACCTAATAGCGGATTTGGTCATATCTCGTGGCAGATGAATTATCAATCATTCCCTCTGTGATCAAACATCTTTGACTAGCCCCAACTTCGCTGTGAGCCGGCATATCTCACCGAAGGCAGAGGAATCCTCTGGCAACTCCAGAAGCTGTCTACCTGCTGCATTGAAGGCTGCTATGTTGACATCCGGCGGTATCGACCCTGCTAGGTCGAAACCCATCTCTGCAGCTTTGGTCCTGAGTTCACTCTCGGCTTCTGCTGGAAATCGGTTGCCCACGAGGTACAACTTCTTGAACCCTATGTGAACCTCCTTTGCGAGTTCTCTTATTCTCGAGGCTGTCTGGAAGCCCATTCTTGAGGGGTCGGTCACTACCAGCATTATGTCCACGTCCCTGTCTGTCCTTCTGCTGACATGCTCCAACCCAGCCTCCATGTCCATTATCGTCAAGTCATAGTTCTTCGAGATCGAGTCTATTATCGATGTCAGTAGGTAGTTTATGCTACAGTAACATCCTTCCCCTTCAGATCTCCCCATAGCAAGTAGGTCGAAGCGTGGCGTCTCAACAAGAATATTATGTATTTGTCCCTCAAGAAGTTCCTTCTTCGTCACAGTGAGCGGGATCTCACTCTGGTCAAGTCTCTTCTTCAGTTCGCTCTCAACGGTACCAACGGTCTTATCTATCTTGACTCCAAGCACATCGGGAAGGTTTGTGGCGGGGTCCGCGTCGATCATTAAAATGGTTATACCACTCTTTTCAACTAGACATTTCAGTATCAGAGCCGCAACTGTTGTCTTACCCGATCCTCCCTTACCAGAGATTGATAATACGAGCCTTCCGTTCACGGAGACAAACTTCCATGTTCGAGAATGACCATGGCCTGAATAAATCTTTCCTCTCCAGCATGGGCGCTTATCAGACTGGAGTTCAGGGAAATAATAAATATGACACACTTCGTTCTTGTAGCAACGGCAAGCCCACAGTGGGAAAGGATTGGATTCTTTCTTCAGCGGTCTGTTCAGAACTAGTACCTCAGCATACTCTACTCGCCCTCAAGTGAGGATTGGAGGAACGAATAGTGTCGATGTTTAAGGACATCCCGGTGGATGTTGGGGTTATCTATGAAGGGGAGCGTGTCAGGAAGGCTGAAATGTATGTTGAGTTTGGCGGAACAGAGGTCCCGAATAAGTTTGAGCTTGTCAAGGTTAGACAGATAGACCGAATTGAAGATGGAAAGATCAACATCGTCGGCCCTGACATAATGGATATGAGTCAAGGCTCAAGTTTACCGCTTGGGATTCTAATCGAGGTTGCTGGGGAACAGGTCGAGGAAGACCTTGAAGGAGTAATTGAGAGACGCATCCACTACTACTGCAACTATATCGAGGGGCTCATGCACCTAAATCAGAGGTATGATATCTGGCTGAGACTAAGCAAGAAGTCATTCGAGAAGGGGTTCGACAGCCTCCGTCTGCTCGGTCAAGTATTGATGCGCCTCTTCAAGAGCGAACTCCCAATCATCCAGAAGATACGGATCACATTCATGACAGACCCTGAAAAGGTTGAGGAATTCAGGCAAGAGGCCCTAAAGACATATGATGAAAGAGACGCCAAGGCTAGAGGCCTCAAGGATGAGGAGGTCGACTCCTTCTACGGCTGCACCCTATGCCAATCCTTCGCTCCAAGCCATATCTGCGTAATAACGCCCCAAAGATACGCGAACTGCGGAGCCATAAGCTGGTTCGACGGAAGAGCGGCCGCGAAGGTAGATCCCAAAGGACCTATCTTCAAGATCGATAGGGGAGAAGCCCTTGACTCGCTTAGAGGAGAATTCTCTGGTGTCAACCAAATAGCGAAAGAGAAATCTCTCGGCGAGATAGAGAGGGTATACTTGTACTCAGCCTTTGGGTACCCCCACACTTCATGCGGATGCTTCGAGGCAATAGCGTTCTATATACCTGAGGTCGATGGATTTGGCATCGTACACAGGGATTTCAAAGGTCCGACAATAAATGGGCTGCCATTCTCAACAATGGCGGATTCGACTGCAGGAGGCAGACAGATAGATGGTTTCCACGGTATCTCTATAGAGTACATGAGGTCGCCAAAGTTCCTCGAAGCAGACGATGGGTGGAAGAGAGTTGTGTGGGTGCCTTCAGCCATAAAGGAAAGAGTCAAGACATTCATTCCCTCAGAACTTGAGGACAGGATACTGACAGAGAAGGATGTCCAAACACTCGATGAGCTGAGAGATTTGCTCAAGACGAGGGGCCACCCTGTTCTGGAGAGATGGAAGGAGCCACCCGCGGAGAAAGTGCAAGAACCTGCGTTAAGACAACCTTCGAGAGAAGTGGTTGCAACACCCACTGTTGTTTCTCCTAGTGGCGGAGTCAAGATAACGCTGAAGGGAGCAAAGATCTATGCAAGGAAAGTGATTCTGAGAGTGAGTCGCGAGAGTGCTTGACCTTGGACAGTAATGAGGACAGACTGAAGAAAGCCCTTGTGAAACTTCAACCTAATCTGCTTGATATGCTAGGCAGATTTCAGGAGGTTGAGCTTCACGACGTAGAACTGGAGGTTGAGGAGCTGGAACTTGTATTGCCACAGATGGTAGCGCCACTCACACATGTTATGGAAGAGGCCTTAGCCGAGAGGCCCACAGAGCTTATCCCAGAAAGTTTCACTCCACCTCCAACAAAATACAACACTCCGATAGTTGAGGTTAAGCTTGGAGCAACAAAGGCGGAGGGTGGAAGCCGCGACAGAACACTGGTAATCGGAGGAGAGACCTCACCAACACTCCAACTTCTTCAAGGATCAGTAAAGAACCCTCCAGTCATATCCTTGGATGTCTTCGATACGAAGATTTCCCTCGCAAAACCTGTCAGGACGCATTTTTCTGATGTCCTAGAAGATCCGGCGTCTTGGGCAAAGCTTGCTGTGGAAAAGTTTGGAGCTGAAATGGTGAACATCCACCTCACAAGCATAGATCCCATGGTCAAAGATACATCGCCCGCAGAAGCCTCAAAGACCGTTGAGAGTATTCTACAAGCCGTGAAGGTTCCGGTTGCGGTTGGAGGTTGCGGGGACCCACAAAAAGATCTCGACGTCTTCGAGCGAGTTGCTGAAGTGGCTAAGGGTGAGAGGCTGCTTTTCAACTCAGTGACACTCGACATGGATATCAAGGCTATGGCTGAGGCTGTGAGGAAGAACGGCCACGCTGTAATCGCATTCACCCCAATGGACATGAACAAGGCGAGAGAACTCAACCGTAAGCTCTTCGAACTGCTTCCCAAAGAACAGATAGTGATAGATACGACGACAGCAGCCTTGGGGTACGGTCTCGACTACGCCTTCACGACCATGGAGCGGACAAGGCTTGCTGGGCTGATGGGCGATTCTGAACTGGCCCAGCCGATGGCCTCAGGAACCACCAATGCCTGGGCCGCAAGGGAGGCTTGGATGAAGATGTCTCCGGGATGGGGGCCGTCAGAGCTGAGAGGCCCAATATGGGAGACGGTGACCGCACTCACGCTCCTCTTGGCAGGAGTCGACTATTTCATGATGATGCATCCGGCAGCCGTCAAGACTCTAAGAGACACTATCCAACAATTGTTCAGGAGTGAGGGATGCGAGCCGACGATTCATGAATGGGTTAGGATCCGAGTATGAGGTGGCCAAGTTGGTGAAGAAGAGAGTCAGCCCAATCGACGTCCAGCGACTCCTACCAATGACTAACTGTAAGGAGTGCGGAGAGGAAAACTGCATGGCATTCGCGACAAAGCTGGTCAATAGAGAAGCTGCTCTCAACCAATGTCCTCCAATCCTCCAAGAGAGATACGGGATGACATTTGAGAAGCTCTGGGAGATACTCAAGCCTCCTGTAAAGGAAATCTCCATCGGAGGCGACCGACGTCGACTAAAGATTGGCGGGAAATATGTCCTCTACAGGCATGAGTTTACTTACACAAATCCTACTGCAATAGCGGTTGATGTTACCGACGAGATGCTGCCAGATGAACTCCTGTCTCGCACAAAAGAAGTTGAGAATTTCAATTACAGGTACATTGGACAAGACCTCAAGCTTGACGCTCTGGCTGTAAGAGCGGTCTCAGGCGACCCAAAGACCTTTTCCGAGACCGTGAAGAGTACGATTGCAAATACTGACATGCCTATCGTCATCTGCACCACTGACCCCGAAGTAGCTGAGGCAGCCCTGGCCATAGCGTCAAACAGAAGACCTCTGATCTACGCCGCCAACACAAAGAACTGGAAGGATATGGCTGAACTGGTCCTAATGTATCATACTCCCCTTGTCGCCTCGGCTCCTGAAGGACTTGACGAGTTAAGAACACTCGTCAAAACATTGAAGGAATATGGAGTTCAAGACATAGTCCTCGACCCAGGTACCTACTTTGGGGAGGGTCTAGCAAACACGGTAGCCAGCTTTAGCACAATAAGGCTGGCCGCATGCAAGAACGATGATGAATTGTTCGGCTACCCAATAATGAGCATTCCAATGGCAGTTTGGACGAGCGAAGGTGAGCTACCAGAAGTTCTGAAGTGGCGTGAAGCCTACTTAACCTCGATTCTAATCACAAGATACTCCGATATAGTCATAGTCCATAGCCTCGACGGTTGGGTACTCCTGCCCAACCTAATACTCAGACAGAACCTATACACAGACCCCCGAAAACCTGTTGCGGTAGAAACCGGAATCAAGACCTTCGGTAAACCCGACGCGAACTCTCCTGTGCTAACAACCACAAACTTCGCGTTGACCTACTATACTGTGGCAGCAGACATCGAGTCTTTTGGACTTGACTGCTACCTGATGGTGGTGGACAGCGAAGGCCTCTCAGTCGAGAGTGCAGTGGCTGGGAGAAAACTGACGGCAGAAAAGGTCTCACAGGCGCTCAAACAGACGAATATAGGGGAAAAGGTCAATCATAGGAAACTGATCATACCGGGAAGGGCCGCAAGGCTCAGCGGTGAGACAGAGGAACTCTCAGGCTGGAAGGTTCTGGTCGGCCCTCTCGACTCCTCAGGAATCCAGAAGTTCGTCCACGAAAAATGGAGCCATGAACCACAGGTGATTTCATAACACTGACTTCCGAATCATAGGTCAATGGCCTAGAAAGAAGTTTAAATCGATGCAGTTCCGTCGCTCTTAACCCAAGAGAAGATAGTGACAAACCCAACAGAGGAAAAGACGAGGCAAAAATGAAGCAGCTAATCCACAGCGGCGTAATGATGCCTAAGGGATACGAGGCCAAAGGCCTCCACATCTTGATCAGGGGGGAAAAGGTCCGGCTGACACCTGAGCAGGAAGAGATGGCTGTTGCATTTGCGAAGAAACTACGCACAGAGTACGTCGAAGATAGCATGTTCGTAAAAAATTTCTTCAAGGACTTTTCCAAAGCCCTAGGAATGGAGGAGACGCTGGATCCAGAGGAAGTTGATTTCGATGAGGTCCACAGTAGTGTCGAGCACGAGAAACAGATTAGGCTCAAGATGAGCAGAGACGAGAAGAAGAGGCAGGCAGAGTTTAGGAAGGCACAACGGGAATCGAATAGACAGCGATACGGGTTCGCGATAGTCGACGGACAAAAAGTTGAGGTCGGGAACTACGTGGTTGAGCCGCCTTGCATATTCATGGGTCGAGGCAAACATCCCCTGAGAGGGAGATGGAAGGAGGGACCCAAGGAAAGCGATATAACCCTCAATCTCTCCCCCGACGCCCCAAGGCCGCCGGGAGACTGGAGAGAGATCGTTTGGCAACCAGATTCCATGTGGATAGCAAAATGGGATGACAAACTACGCGGTAAGGAGAAGTACATCTGGCTTGCAGACACATCAACGGTTAAGCAGCGTAGGGAGAAAGAGAAGTTTGACCAAGCAAAGGATCTCGAGAAAACCATAGAGAAAGTAAGACGGCACATAATGTCGAATTTGAAAGCGGAAGATCTTAAGAGAAGAAAGATAGCCACGGTCTGCTACCTGATAGACGCGCTGAAACTTCGTGTAGGGGATGAAAAGGACAGGGACGAGACCAACACAGTCGGTGCTACGACCCTCAGATCCAGCCACATAAAGATCAGCCCAGATGGCTTGGCAACCTTCAATTTTCTGGGGAAGGACTCAGTAAGATGGCATAAACAGGTACGGTTACCAGTGACAGTAGCTGAGAACCTCGAGGAGTTTATTCAGAATAGTCACTCGTTGATGTTTAACGGTATTCGTTCAGATACTGTAGGGCAATTCTTAAGCGAGGCTGTTCCCAACCTAACGGCAAAGGTTTTCCGAACATACCACGCAACCAAGATTGTAAAAGAACACCTAACCGCCGAGGTGATACCCAAGTCAGCACCAGACTACGTGAAACAGCATGCAGCCACGATGGCAAATCTTCAAGCAGCAGTAGTCTGCAACCATAAGAGGAAGCTCCCGAAGAATTGGAGGCAATCGCTGAGGAGAAAGATGGAGAGAGTGCGCAAGCTCAAGATGAAGAAGACCGAGAAGGCCAAGGAGAAGGTTGAGAAGACGAAGACAGAAATAGAAACGATGAAGGCCACCCGCGACTACAACCTGCGGACATCCCTTAAGAGTTACATCGACCCGAGAGTCTACAGAGACTGGGGAAGAAAGGTTGGATATGACTGGAAACTGTACTATCCAAAGACTCTCCAACGCAAGTTCTCATGGGTCGACGGATAGCAGTCTGCAGAATTGAATGCAGTGGATATTTTCTCACCTCCCCAAGATGGGTAACTGCATGCCAGTCTTGGAGGGTAAGGCGTAGGGCTGCGAGAGCCGTCTTTCATTACTAAGTTAAGTCATCAAGCAAGAGATCGCTTGCACCTTGGACAAAAAATCTCCTCCACATTCTTAGAGGCTCCGCAGAACCTGCAAGTCTCACTGAAAGCCAGCTTAAACATTTCTCTGTACTCTAGCTTCTTCTTGACATCCAAGTACTTAGCCGAGTCAGTGAACTCCTTAAGGGCTTTGAGTCGAGTCAGATGGTGAGGGTGACTCTGAAGAGCCTCAAGAAGTGAAGTGAGATTTGTGTGGAGGTCCATAGTCATTCCTGAGTCGCCAATCATCTTGACGAACATAGAGGCTACGGAAGCGAAACTGTCGGCTGCTATCAGACCGGCCCTGTCTGCGCTGAATTCGGATTCCCTGTGCCAAGCCAGCATTGCGAGCCTCATCGGTATAGAGACCAAGCCCATGCCTAAGATGGAGGTGGAGAATCCTAGCCCACGCTCCAGAAGTTCTGCTATCGAGTGATATGCTAGGTGACGACTCTTTATATGTCCCATCTCGTGGCCTAGGAGGGCACGCAACTCCTCATCCGAAAGAAGGCCGACTAGATCTTGGTCAATAACTATTATGGGTTCCAGATCACTACCAGCGGTGAAGGCATTCCTTTGACCAGCATTACTTAGGTAGACAGCCGGCAAAAGATCTAGGGCCAGAATGTCGGCGCATTCTACGATCAACGATTCAATTCTTCGGTCAAGCTTCGACTTCATTGTTCCCTTTGATAGTCTTGCGGCAAGGTTCCTCAGTCGCGGTTCGATGATTGTTGAATATGTTAACTGAAGAAGTGGACCTGCGGCTTTGAGAAGCTCGAGAGCTTCCTGATCTCCATCGGTCACAAAGTCCTCGACAATTAGATCATAACATGTTGGGTTTAGTCTTGAAAGGCATCGTTTGCAGAAAAGTCTCCCATAGTTGTTTTCGAGTCCACATTTCCTACATCTGGTCAACATTCACATTGCCAACCGTAGATCATCTGCAGTAAGTGTAGGTCCAAACGATATAATTGGTTATGCGGGTTTCTGAACTGTAAACAGAGCAAAAACAATATCTATTTCCCTCGCCAAGAATGACTCGCTACGGTGTATTGGAATGAGTAAGCCGTATAAGCTGACATGGGATTATGGGAATCCCCGCGAATACCTGAGGCTGCATGAGAAGTTTGAGATGCCGCCGCTGATCATAACTTGTGCGATCACTGGCG